>ENA-UPTF01000401-UPTF01000401.1-marine-metagenome-genome-assembly--contig:-NODE-401-length-30782-cov-4.454421_pt1 | contig 30782 bp, 34 predicted proteins | sample MGYA00238166_ERZ767019 | MGnify/ENA primary metagenome ERZ767019 (study PRJEB28930, sample SAMN06266391) | marine metagenome | isolation source: Sea water from 250 m depth | place: Atlantic Ocean | study... | reverse complement strand
AGCGATGCCCTGAGTTCACGGCTTTGGAAACTGGGTTCTGTCAACCACCGCCAAGATACTCTACTGGTACGGTATTCACGATTCACAGAGTGGGATGTGGGTGTTCCGCAAGTCGATATTCCAGGACGAACGCGTCCGACCCAAGCACGACGGAATGCCACTTTCTCAGGAGTTCAAAATCCGTGCTCGACGCTATCTGGGCAAGCTGAAGACCGCCGAAGTCAGTGTGCCTTACCGCCCCCGAGTGGGTGAAGCCGAAATTAACACATGGGGGGACGGACTGCTCAATCTGAGATTCCTATTCACCCACAGGCTGGGACTAACCAGACAGATTACCACTTGGGGCCCCAAGGACTAGTTTGATTCAACCCAATTCGCCAAATGAGGCATTACCTGTCCAGATCTGGTAATTACTCCCATGTGGCCGCCCGGTACATCCACTACACGTACGTTCTCCAATACAGAAGTAAGAATAGTGCAAGCTTCGAACTGATGAGGAGGAGTCTCTCTGCTTAGAGTAATTAGTATTGGATGGTGGATAGAGGCATAGTATGTTGGAGGCGTCTTGTCATAGCACAGTAGACGAACCTCACTCAATATCTTTGGTTGCAAATCTCTCCACATCTGTTTCCTAGGTTCAGGCATAGAATCCCAAGCGCCTTCTATGTTCCAGTAATCTACGAAGTCTTCTAGGAATTCTTCCGGTTCCAAACCTTCTGTGAAGAAAGTCTCTACTACCTCCCCGAATTCATTCCTCAAGTCCTCCCTGTTGGTATACTGAAGACAACCCCACACCGTAGGCTCGTGGATAGCTATTCTACGGATTCTATCAGGATGGTTTTTTGCCAGTCTCAGTGCGATGAAACCACCGTAAGAGTGCCCAATGATGTCTACTTCTTCTTCCTCTGCAAGAAGAAGAGTTTCACAAGCGAGATAGTCTAGCGAAGAGTCAATTTCTCCTTCACCCATCCAGTCATCTGACATAGGATAGCATAGATAGTGGGGACAAATTACTCTCCTTCCTCTAAGTAAGGGCAACAAGTCATTCCATTGCCTTGAGTCTAGGCCGGTGCTACAAAGCACCAGCACGGGCGATTCATCCCCTCCCTGTTCAAGGAAATGGAATCGGTGACCCTCCACGACAATACTAGACATATTTGGCCCTGCTAGTTGGGTGTAATATATCCACTTACATCAGTACTCTGAGTCAGTGAAGGTTGGCGGCCCCCCGCCCCGTTTAGGGCGAGGGGCTCGCGTAGGTTGCAGCTGGGCTTAGCCCAGTATGGTTGACGGCTCTAGCAGCGCTCGCACTGGCCACCCCAGAGGTGGTCAGCGAGCAGAACTAGATCTAGCACATTGACGGCACGGTCGCCGTTGATGTCAGCTCCCCGCATTGAGGCAGGTGCATCCCCGTAGCCTAGGATGTACTGGACCATCACTATGAAGTCACCAAGATCGACGCTTCCGTCGTCATTGGCATCCCCACGTAGGGTCCTGTAGGTCTCGAAGCATGACACCAGTTCAGCCTTGTCAGACTCGCTTGCCTTTGATGCGCGACTGTCTATGGATTGAGGGCCCGAGTCAGACTCGTCCTCGCCCCACAAGTAGTCAGCCAGCAGCACCAGGTCAAGGACATCTACGGAACGATCTCCGTTTATGTCGGCCTGTGCCATCGAAGCAGGCTCCCTGCCGTAGCCCATGATGTACTGTGCCATCACCATGAAGTCGCCGATATCCACGCTACCGTCATCGTTGGCGTCACCACGAAGGTGACGGTCGGTGACGGGGGCAGCTTCAACTGTCTCTCCATCTATGTCGGTCGTTGTTTCAACGCCTCCGATGTCCTCACCGGAAACGAGGCCTGCTGTGCCAGCCAAAAAGATCAGCGCAGCGATTGTTAGGTCCACTGTTCGGTCCATGATTAGGGTCCATCGTTGTGCTAGACATAAGTAACTTGGTTCAGTGATTGGACATTTCCCGGGAGAAAACCACTATCGATGCAACTACTCTCTGCTTGGGACTCTGAACCCGACATACCACATACCTATCAGGCCTACAAGGATGACAGTACCGGCGCCGAAACCAGGGTCCGCACCGTTCCATGAGGACGGATCTGTTAGAACCCCGTCACCCTTGGTGGAAACAAACCATACGAAGTAGGCCGATACTGAAGCCATTAGAGATATGAGTCCAACCGTACCGTATTTGGCGTGTTTGGGAATGGTCTTACCTGTAGCGTAGTACTCGAACATTGCAGACCCAAAGTAACGGTTTGTCAAAGTCATCCTAAACATCTTCTCGCTAGACATTGAGAATAGGAAAGCAGCAGGGACAGCCCAAGAGACAGTTGGCCAACCAGGGACCCAGATACCGATTACAGCGAATCCTAGGAACATCATTCCCAGTCCGACATAGATTCTGCTCTTCGTCGGACTGCTGGCGACACAGTACTTCTCTACAACCTCGTCAATGGTCTGCAAGCGCTCCACAGCAGCATGCGGCGGGATTCTAGGGATAAATCTCAGTATTCGCTCCCCTGCCGCGTACTCCCCAATTCTCAAGCCCTGCCTACCCTCCTAACGGTCATGAGCGACCGCTTCGTGTTGCCGAGGACCGGTTCATCCGAAGACCCAATCAGGGTCGCTGTAATGATATCAGGAGGAGGTTCAGGGTTGGCCGCTCTACTGCGTTATCAGGCCACTCCAAGGTCCCACTACACCGCTCTTGTACTCTCCGAGAAAGCCAAGGCGGGCGGCCTGCAGCACGGCATTAACGCCGGTGTGCCGAGTTTTGGTATTCCCCTTCCAATGGATGTGGATACGAATAAGCGCCGCGTTGCCCATGAGAGATTGGTCAACGCAGCACTTGAGGAGCACAACATCGAGTTAGTTGTCCTCAGTGGCTACATGCGCATCCTGTCCCCGTGGTTCGTGAGTCACTGGAAGGGACGCCTAGTCAATATCCATCCATCTCTTCTGCCGGATTTCCCTGGCGCTCATGCACACCGCGATGTACTAAAGGCCGGAGCGGAAGTTACCGGATGCACAGTTCATTTGGTCGATGAGGGCGTGGATTCTGGTCCCATTCTTGCGCAGATGGAAGTAGAAGTGCTTGAGGGAGATGACGAGGAGACTCTGCAAGAGAGAGTCAAACACATCGAGCATGTGCTATACCCAATGACTCTCGACAGACTGTGCTCGGGGCAAATTTCACTCTAGATCATCAGGATGGTTGACATTCCTGAGTTGTGAAGCATCCTCGAGTAGAATTGAATGCGGCATCTCCGCGAACTGAAGGTGTAGGGGCCTGCGATCACCCAACACCAGTCTGCTCAAAACCGCCTCAGGCCGAACGAGAGCCAGTAGTGGGTGATTCCACACTCCATCACTGGGCAAAACTAAGGCATCCGAACTTTCCAAAGCATCCTCTAGAGCTATGAACAGGCCCGATTCGACCCAGGGGACATCCACCGGGGCGAGTTGAATTGTCTCGGATTCGATTAACGGGTCCTCAAAAGCCTCCACGAGTGCCTCAATTGGTCCAGAGTGAGGCTCGGCATCTAACACCCATTCCACCTCAATCTCAGGGTCGATGACTGCCCCATAAGATTCGATATCTTCGGGCTGAGCGACCGCTATTCGAATCGGCTCACGCCCCGCTTCGGCCAGAGCCATCGTGATGCGCGCGATGCAAGCCTCACCATCAACTTCTAGCAGAGCCTTGTCGCGCCCCATTCTCGACGAACGACCACCAGCGAGAACTAGAGATCTCATACAATCACCGCAACTCGTCGAGTCGACGCAGTGCATGCTGAATCTCATCCATCAAATCAAGAGAACGATTCAGCAACGCGGCTCTATCCTTCCTCGAACGCTTGGTCTCCATCCACCTCATCAGTTGCCTGATGTCCTGAGCGTCGCGTTGAATGGTCCACTCCAGCACCTGCTCAGCAATCGGGTCGTCGGAGGGCAGCAAACGACTACTCATAGCAGACCGCAACGGTCAACCAACATCAGTCCTACCCTCTCGCTTCGACCATTCTGTGCATTATCCTGCCCAATAATGAGTCCTCGGGAGGAATCTCGACCGAAGACAACGCATCAAACACCGCATCACTAGTTACATGCCCTTTGAGTGAGCCAGCATGTGCAACCAGTATAGCTAGGTGACCATCCACAGACCGCCCCTGACACCATCCAATCAGTACCTCATTCGAGGGAACTTCTCGCCCTGCTCGTAACAACTCCTCTATGCTTAGAAGTAAGGCTTCGGCAGGCTCTGACTCCCTGATTGATGAGACCAGTATCTGCCAGGGATCTGAGCCTAAGGAAGCGTGGTCTAAGTTGGCTAGAAGCAATGCAGAGAGAGCAACATCCTCGCGCCCATGACGAGTCCACAAACGGTCAACTAGACGCAATAGTGCTCGCTGATCAGCACCAGCACCAGTCAGTAACCAAGACGCCAGCCTACGGAGTAACTCATCGGGTGTTCCGAGGTGAAACTCGTATCCAGCCGACTCCCCAAGACGGTCAGTACTCGACTTCATTATCAGGGCTGGGACACCTATTGGATACGCCTCGCGCACCATCTTGAACAATCTGCGATCGGAGCGGTGAATTCTAGCAGATTGGGATTCGAGGAACTCGTCAAGTGCCTCGGTTTGAGTCATGAGAACCTCAAATCTGTATTCCAATCCGGTCGAAGATGCCACCAATTTTCTCCATGGTGTCGTCAAGTCGCATGCGGAAGTCCTGCAGTACATTGCGATGGATGATCTGCTCCAACTGCCTGTCTAGACTACGAGTAATGGCTCGATGTTCGGCATCGCTGATTTGGAAAGCCTTTCGCAGATACGCTACTAGCATGAGTTCATCTTCGGATCTGTCAGTATGTATGAGTACAGCCTCAAGCACCTGCCCGTACACCATGATCTTCTCCTGAACACTCAACTCTCTGCCTACAGCCAAACTAGTGTCTCCAACCACGGAATCATACACCATCCGCGGTTCTTCTTCCTCCAATCTGAGGGCGTGAGCTAACTTGACCAATAGGCGCTTCTCACCGTTTGAAAGGTGACCATCACGTAGGGCCAATCTAGTGGCTCCACGAAAAACTTCCAGACAATCACTCAAGCCCGCCTCCATGGCCTGCGATTATCACCAAGTCCCTTAATGCCTCGCGCACCGCACTCTACCGATAATCATCCGCTTACTCAATAGTAGCGTTCATGAAGGGTACCCGGTTCGGACGAACTGCAGGTACTCTGCCACACTCGCGGGCGTTTTGCGCCCATCCACCGAACCGCCAATTGGCGAAAACCGGGAGCGAGGCCCCGAAAGTGGGGCCGAGAGCCTAAGGAGAAAATAGAATGACAAATGAAGGAAAATATGTGATACACGCGACTATCCGCACTGACGGAACGGTCGCACGAAAAGACGTCGTGGGGGCGATTTTCGGCCAGACCGAGGGTCTCCTCGGTGAGGAGCTACAACTGCGTAAGTTGCAGCGCACCGGAAGAATCGGCCATGTCGACGTTATACTTCGCCAGCACAAGGGCAAGGTGAATGGGGAGATTCAACTTTCCTCTTCAATAGATCAAGTCAGCACCGCCGTGATCGGAGCCGCGCTAGAGACAATCGATAGGATTGGTCCCTGCAAGGCCAGCATCAAGGTGAAGCGAATCGAGAACATCCGATCAGCCAAGAAGGATACGGTAATTGACAGGGCTAAGCAGCTCCTGCTAGATATCGTCAATTCAGGTGCCGACGAGTCGAGAAACATTCTCGACGAAGTTCGCTCAGTCCTGAATCTGGAGAAGGAATCAGAATACAAGGGTATGACAGCAGGTCCAAACGTTACTGAGTCAGAGGCGATAATCATCGTCGAGGGACGCAACGACGTACGCAATCTGCTGAAGTACGACATCAAGAACGCCATAGCTACCATGGGATCGGGGATTAATCCAGATCTCGCCAAACTCGCCGAGGGTAAGAAGACGGTCACCGCCTTCCTAGACGGTGACCGTGGCGGCAAGTTGCTTCTGATGGAGATTAGCGGCACACTCGGAAAATCTCTGACGCATGTCGCTTTCGCACCTACCAGCCGAGAGGTCGAACACCTCGAGATGAAGGTCGTGACGAAGGCACTGACTCAGAAGGAAACCGCCGGCAAAGTCGTCGCGAGAATCCAGAAGGAAATCAATATTGATGACGACCGATCGGTCGGGCGAGGTCAAGAAGCCCTTGAGGCTCCTGAGGACATTAAGGCCTGGGCAGGAATGCTCGATGGTCTGAAGCGCAACCAAGCCATTATTGTCCAAGAGGACGGTTCTGGCTCGGACCCAATTGGGGCACGAAGCCTCGAGAATGCGCTCAATTCCTCTGAGAACGCTCAGGGATTGGTGTTCGCTGGAAAGGTCACTGCACGAATCTTCGATCTGGCTTCAGGAGCCGGCATCGAGAATGTGCTAGGGACATCCGTAGGAACTGTTACTCGAAAGAGTGGCGTGCAGGCGTTCTCAACAGAGAATTTCTGATCGATAATACACGGTCTTCCGGCGGGACATAGTCCCGCCAACAATGACCGCGTCAGCCTTGGATTCCGCAGAAGCCATCAAAAGTCGCGCAGTTCCGCTGTGGCCGAATGGAAGACTCCACAATGGGTGTGCTAGCACTCTATGCCCTATTGGGGATAGCGCTGCTGACCCTATGGCTCAGACATCAAGCAGTCCTTCGACAGCGTGTGAGGATGAGGGAGAAGATGGGAGCTCTGCAGGGTGATCTGTCCGACACTTCGCAGCGACTTGACCTACTTTCTAGGGGAGTCGATACCGTACTCAGCGAGACGCCAGGGGTCCAGGGACTCTTGAATGCCCACAAATCTCTCGAGTCCGCAGAGGATCTACTGTTTCAACAAGAAATCAATGTCAGCTCAAGTGAGTCAGTAGCGATAGCCACTCACGCTGCTAGAACAATTCTAGTCCACTACCCTGGCCTTGCCGACGATGATGGCAACAAGAAGGTCGTACCCGGACTACTACCCTTGGTCGAACGGCTCGACGCAATACTCAATGAATCCGAGATGCGCTCTGAGGATCTTGAGTTGAACGGTGGCGAGCATCGCAGGATGGGTGAGTTGTTCCACGCCATCGACCGGAAGATGCGAGCCTCGGACTTCTACCAGAGAGCCCACAATCTGAGCGCTGAGGATGGCGAGGCTCTGCGCTCTCTTGCCGCGATTCATCGTGAGGAGGGCGAGATAGAGGCGCTAGACCGCACCCTAGAGAGGCTTCTCGCTGTAGAACCGGACGATGTAGCCGTGCTCAAGGAGCAGGCCCTGTTATTGACGGGAACAGATGACGAGAGAACCAATCGCAACAAGCTTAGGCTCGACGCACTGGGTGTGGAGTTTGATACATCACTATCCGGGACCGACATTTCGGACATAGTTCACAGGGCTAGAGAGGTGAATTCAGAAATTGACCCAAGCAAGGTTGAGCCAGAAACATCGTCGGGGTGGCTCGAGCGTGCTGCAAGGCTGCTGTTAATTGGTGAAATACAAGTGGCGCTAGAATCTGTCGAGAAGGCAGTTGAAATCAACCCAGACAACGGTGAGGCTTGGCTACTCCACGCCAAACTACTCTCGGCTGACGAGGAGAGGACCAAGGAGGCGTTGCAGAGCATCCGCAGGGCCACAGCGCTCGGCGAGTACGGCGTACTGCTGGAGTCCGAGGTTTTCGAGAACAATGGTAGATTGGATGCTGCTAGAGCGGTACTCGAAGAGAGACTTGAGACCAACCCAGAGGACACTGAGGCCCGTGCTAGATTGAGTCTAGTGTTGCTTAGAGCCGGGGCACCAGAATGGTCTCGGAAGGTTCTGGACGAAGCGCCACCTGAAGCTTGGGACAGCGCTGCGATGCATGTCATGGACGGTAGGTTGCATCTGTTAGATTCGGAGGAACACCGCGACAGTATGGGTAGCCACGACCAGATTATCCTACTCGATTCCATGGTTGCATTTGATGCTGCGATAGAGAGAGATAGGGAGAATGGTTTGGCATGGCTGGGTCGGGCTAGAGCGCTGCGCTACCAGGGCGCACCCAATGAGGCAGAGGTGGCCCTGACACGAGCCCGTAGACTGATTCCTGAACACCCCTCAATTCCACTCGAGGAGTCTCAACTCTGCCTCGACCTAGGCCGCCTTGAACAGGCTGATACGCTAATTGCAGAAGCTGCGACACTTCTCAACGACCACAACTCCATTCCATTTGTCAGAGGACTCATCGCGGCACGTCAGCACAGACTCTCAGAGGCAATATCGCTGTTCTCAAAGGTCATCGCCAGTGAGCCAAAACATGTCCGGGCCAGACTCAACCGCTGTTCGGCATTGTTGCTGAAGGGAGATCTAGCCTCTGCTCTGGACGATGCTGATCAACTAGTATCCATTTACCCCCGGCTCAACATAGCCCGCCTCAGGCGGGCCGAGATTCAGATGAGCAACGGCGACTGGGAAGACGCAGAGACTGAGTTGCGAACCCTACTGGAGTACAAGCCTGAGCACACGATGGCCTTAGTCCACCTAGGGACATGTCTGATTGCCAGAGGCAGGTCCGAACAGGCTGAGAAGCCACTCAACGCCGCACTACAGATCGACTCATCCCATTCTGACGCTTGGTACCAACGTGGTTTGTTGTACCTAGACTTCGGTAGAATAGACGATGCCAAGCAGGACTTTGAAAACGCTGCTGATAACGACCCACATCACATTGATGCTAGACTCGAGATAGCGGCAATAATGCACGAGACGGGCGACAGCAAACAGGCTGCTACAGCATGGAGGAGAGTGCTCGATGTCGACCCCGAACACCGCCTAGCTCGTCGCAGGCTTGAGGAATGCAAGGGCTTGACGGAACCACCTAGAACGAGGCCGCAGACAGAGGGTTGAACTGCTTCCCATCACACCGCTGGGTCATGCCGGGACCGAGTGGGATAGAACCAGGAGATGCAGCACCACAATTCGAACTGCCTAACGCCAATTCAGCGATGGGGGGGGAATTGATGAGCCTGAGTGATGTTATGGGTGAGAACGGGGCCATCATAACCTTCACCTGTAATCACTGCCCGTATGTCGTTGGCTCAGAATCTAGGATTGAAAATATCGCCTCTAAGGCAGCCTCGAGCGGCATGGGTTTTGCTGGAATCAACTCCAACGACCCCGTGAACTACGAGTCGGACTCGTGGGATAACATGGTCAAGAGAGCGAACCGTGGTATGGGCTATGCATATCTACACGATGAGAGCCAGCAGATAGCTACCGCTTACGGTGCAGAGCGAACCCCGGAGTTCTACGTACTCAACTCCGCTGGGACTGTCGTTTACAGGGGCCGCCTAGATGACTCACCTCGCGATCCTTCCCACGCCTCTACCTCGGAATTGTCCGATGCTATGGATGAGATAGCAGCCGGCAACCCCGTCTCCGTCCAGAGAACGGAAAGCATCGGCTGCTCGGTGAAGTGGAAGATGTAGGTGACCCATGCGAGTGGCGTCCTCGAATAAGATGGGCCTTCCTGCCAGATTCTTCGTCATGATGCTACGATTCGCACCTAGCCGAATCCAGAATCGGATGTGGAAATGGTGGTACCAGAAGCTTGCCAAGACCAATGACAGGTCAGAGTTCCGATTCATGAATTACGGTTTTGAGGGCGGCAACGGGCTAGAACTGGAACCCGAGGACGAACCTAACAGGATGTTCATCCAACTCTATTCGATGAATATTAGAGGCGTTGATCTCGAAGGACGAGATGTCCTCGAGGTCGGCTCTGGCCGGGGCGGAGGAGCCAGCTGGATCGCTAAGACTCACTCCCCCGCCAGATTGACCGGAGTCGATTTTTCATCTGAGGCCGTAGGGTTATGCAAGCGATGGTACGCTGGCCAGTCCAATCTCAATTTCGTCGAAGGAAATGCCCAGGACCTACCTTTCGATGACGAGTCCTTCGATGTTGTATACAATGTAGAATCATCTCATTGTTATGGCGACATGGCCGCATTCGTCGAGCAGGCGCATCGTGTTCTGAGACCCGGAGGGATGTTCTGCTGGACCGATCTGCGTGATGCCGAGACGATGACAACTCTACCCTCACTATTCGAATCCAAGGGGTTCGAAATAATGGAGTCCACTGATGTTGTGCAAGAGGTCATCAAAGCACTTGATGAAATCAACGAGTCGAAGATGAAAGCTATTGAGGAGAATGTCCCTAAATCTGTCAGAAGGAGTTTCGAGACCTTTGCAGGAGTCAAGGGCACACCAGTTTACGAGGGATTTGTCAACGGCTCAATGGCCTACCATCGACATCTCATGCGCAAGCGCTAGACCTAGTACTGCTCGAGTACCAATTCGGTCTGAGTTGAACTAATTTCCCCAGGTGCGGCGAGCCACATTTCATCGAGAAGGCCACGCAGTGCCACCGTATCATCGACATGCACAACGGCGACTAGGTCAGCATCACCACTGATCTCGTAGACGCACTCTACACCAGGCCAGGCGGAGAACTCCCCTGCCAGTGTTCCAATCTCAGTTCCCGGACCAATCTTGAGTCTAATCAAAGCCGTCAGACCAATACCCGTCTCTCTGATTGTATACCCTCGGACAACACCATCATCTTCCATCCTCCGCATACGAGTCCTGACCGTTCTCTCAGTCACTCCGACTTGCTTTGCGATATCAACGAAAGGTGCCCTCGCCGAATCTCTCAATACCGAAAGGATGGCTCTGTCAAGACTGTCTACCTCAACCATGGGTTGCGCCGAAAATAGACTCCTTTTTGTACTTTCACTGCTCTATGTGTGAAAACTCACCTACCAATATTACCGGTTTCTGTAGTATATTTGGCCACCAATCGAAAGTTGCGTTCAAATGGGATGGCGAAAATGCGAGTACGATGTCGGCCGAGGAGACAGCAGGACAACTCCGCGTACAGGAGTACCTCGACGATGTCTCAGATTTGGATATCCCTTCGTCTCAGACCCAGTGGTACAACGTCGATGTCGCGTCTCTTCTGACCTCAACCAAGATCCTCGGTCACGAGGTTGACAGATACACTGGCGACTCACTTCTGTTCCTGGAGAGGAGCGCGATGCTGTGCTCGCCTTCAACTGGCAAGATGCAGCACTTCCCCAAGCATCTTCTACACTGCTTCGTCGACGACAACCGGGAGATGTGCAGCGAGCACGACGGTGTGCTGTTCCGAGCTGAACTGTTCTCAATCTCTCCCACAGAGGAGCAGTTGTGCTGGGAGCATTGCTGCCGCTCCGAAATGGAAGTACCCGAAGTCCAGAGCCGTGTCGCACGCTGGTTGGGTTGGCTCAACGCGTGATTGCAGGGCAGCGCAACCTTGAGAGGCAGACGGCAGGTCGCCGCATCAATGAGTGGCGCTATCAGCGACCTCTCGGCCCGGGCCATTCTCGATTCTCGTGGTAATCCCACAGTAGAGGTTGACTGCTATGTCAATGGCCGAATGCAAGGCCGCGCGGCGGTCCCATCAGGTGCCAGTACAGGCAGCTATGAGGCAATCGAGTTGCGAGACGGAGGCGACGAATGGGCCGGCAAGGGTGTCGCCTCCGCAGTTGCAAATGTCAACGGGGAGATTCGCGAGGCACTAATTGGCATGGATGTTGCCGACCAAGAAGGCATTGACGCCATCCTCGTTTCACTGGATGGAACTCAGAACAAGGCCAGATTGGGGGCCAATGCGATGCTAGGTGTATCTATGGCCTGTTTGAAAGCAGCCGCCCCGGGTGCGCTTTGGCAGCACATAGCCGGTGAGGGACCCAGTAGTGTCCCTGTACCACAGATGAATATCCTCAACGGCGGGGCGCACGCAGCCTCAAATGTAGATATCCAGGAGTTCATGGTGGTCCCGCATGGCTTCGATTCATTCCCCGACGCTCTGCGTGCAGGAGTAGAGATCTATCACTCTCTCAAGGCTGTGCTGAAGGAAGAGGGACTTCTTGGAGGCATAGGGGACGAGGGAGGATTCGCTCCCAACCTATCTCGCAACGAGGACGGTCTGAGGTTGGTACTCACTGCCATAAGCGGTGCAGGATATACGCCCGGTCAGCAGGTTTCGATTGCTCTGGACTGCGCCGCCCAAGAGTTCTGCCATGATGATGGCTACCACATTGACGGAAGCGTTCTTTCGGGCTCCGAACTCGGCCAGCTGTACTCGTCTTGGCTCGACACTTACCCACTCGTCTCTCTTGAGGACGCCTTCGGTGAGGATGACTGGGAGGCTTGGTCCGAGTTCACCGGCCGGGAGGGCCACCGTGTCCAAGTGGTCGGAGACGACCTGTATGTGACCAACCCCACTAGACTCTCGAAGGGAATCGCCGAGGGTGCGAGTAATGCAATTTTAATCAAGCTCAATCAGATTGGCACGGTGAGCGAGACGATGAGAGTCATCGAAATGGCCCGCTCGGCCGGTTTCAGTACTATCATCAGCCATCGCTCTGGCGAGACATCCGACCACATGATCTCAGATCTCGCCGTTGGCAGCAACGCTGGGCAAATCAAGACAGGAGCACCAGCGAGGAGTGACCGCACTGCGAAATACAACCAATTGATTCGAATCAACGAGCAGTGCCAGAACTACGCTGACCTATTCTAGCGCGGCCAGCAGAAGCGGCAGCACGATGGTGGCATCAGATTCGATTACGAATCGAGGCGTGTCTTCGGAGATTTTGCCCCAACTGATTTTCTCATTTGGAGGAGCCCCAGAGTAGCCACCATACGATGGTCGAGACTCAGAGATCTGAGCGAACCAAGCCCATAGGGGGACATCGATCTTGGCATCCTGCCTCAACATTGGAACGACTGAGATTGCAAAATCTCCGGCAATCCCCCCTCCGACCTGTAATAATCCGGTGGGCGAATCATCCTCGCTGTACCAGTCGGCAAGGGCCTGCATTGCCTCTAACCCTCCCTTGACTATATCGGACCCTTTCAGCGAGCAATCAAGCACTTTGGCAGCCAATATATTGCCCAGTGTACTATCTTCCCAACCCGGGGTGAAGATGGGGAGATTGGCATCTGCTGCTGCCAACAACCACGAATTTTCCGGGACACCATCGAACTCAATCTCACCATGCAGCAACAGGTCATACAGAAACTCGTGCGGAAACCTACTGTCTCCGGCGGCCTCGGCGTCCTCCCAGAGAGCCATTAGTGGACCCTCGACTGCCCGAATAGCCTCTTCCTCGGGTATGGCTACATCGGTAACTCGGTTCATCCCCCGCTCAAGCAGTTCCGTCTCGTCTCCGGCAGTCAACTCCCTCCAGTCGGCAATCCCCTCGTAACTCGAGCGAGCAATCAGTCCGAACAGATCCTCCTCTAGGTTTGCTCCAGTGCAGCATATTGCATGCACCCGCTGTGCCTTGATTGCGGGTGCGAGAGTCCTTCCTATCTCAGCAGTAGACATAGCCCCGGCGAGAGTCACCATCAATCTCCCATCTTGCTCGAGGAACGAGCGCAGCGATGAGGCACAGTCAGCCAAGGCTCCGGAGTTGAAGTGGCGGTAGTTGCTTTCGATGAAGTCACGTACCGACAATCACTCACCTCAGAACCTGTCGAGCATCTTCCTTCCCGTCAACTCGATTCCGGGTACCGCTTCAGACACCTCGCGGTGAATGTCATCTGCAAGAGCACTAGGATCACTCCCTCCACAGGTGAAGATGTCGATTGCGAGCAGACCACGAACAGAGTAGCAGTGCGCACTGACATGGCTTTCATCGATCAGCACGACTGCGGCATACCCAGGAGGACTGTCAGTTCCATCGAATTGTTCGACATGAGAGTGGACCTCTTTCACTCCAGCCCTTTTCACGCAGCGCCGCAGCACCTGTAACATCCATACACCATCGTCCTCCATAGGAGATGAGTATCCTGTGTAGTCTAGGACCACATGCCCGCCGTGTGCTTCGGTGCCGCTCATAGGGTAACCTCGTCGATTGTCGATTTCAAGGTGACTAATCAACCAACCATCCCTTCAGCCTGCGAAGTCCTTCATGAATCGCCTCCTCGTCTGTTGCATAAGATATGCGCACGAAACCCTCACCTCCAGAGATGAGAGAGGCAGGAATGAGTTGAACCCCGGCTTCGAGAGCACCATCGGCGAACTCTATGTCACTCATGCCAGTACCCGTCACATCGACGAACACATAGAACGCGCCTTCGGGCTCAATCACCCTGAGGCCAGAAATCTCGGATAGACCCTCCAACATAATCTGACGGCGCTTGAGGTACTCTTCGTTGAACATCTCCACAGAATCGTCGCAGCCTAGAGCAACCGTAGCAGCGCGCATCAGAAATGTAGGCACATGGGAGGCCGAGTTGGCCTGACTCTTGATTGCCGCCTTCATCGCATCCGAGGGACCAGTCAGGAAACCCAGGCGCATACCCGTCATGGCCCACGACTTTGACCAACCGTTGACAATCAGAGTTCTCTCACTTCCTCCGGGTAACGCATATGGTGAGACGTGAGGGTACTCCATCCAGACCAGCCTTGCGTAGATTTCATCAGAGACAATCCACAAATCATGCTCCACCGCTATATCGACAATTTCCTGTAACTCCTCGGGAGTGAACACGGCCCCCGTAGGGTTGCATGGTGAGTTGATAAGAATCATTCGTGTCTTGTCCGTAATAGCTTCCCTGATTGCATCAAGGTCTGGATGGAAATTATCACGACGGACTGAAACATTCACCGGAACGGCTCCAATCAACTTGAGCATCGGCTCGTAGGAGGCCCACGCGGGAGCCAGTAGAATCGCCTCATCACCGGGCATGGTCGTAATGAGAAAGGAGTAGAGCAGAGCCTGTTTCGCTCCCGGTGTAATCACCACATCCTCTGCCCTGACTTCGATATCGTGATGCTTGGAGAGGTAGCCAGAAACCGCTTGGCACAACTCCATCGAACCTGCTCCCCGAGTGTACTTCGTCTCTCCATCCTCAAGTGCTGCAATAGCCTCCTGAATAACCTCCTTTGGAGTATCAAATCCAGGCTCTCCCACAGTCCATCGGATGACTCCTGGTCCTGGGGGCTGTAGGTATGGGGCGAAGCCTACACCCAGTCCCTCATACCGCGATGAGATACGAGGCATACCGTTTGCGGGAGGCCCAACGGAGATGAACATACCCTTCAAGGGGGGCTCGCGGCTCGGGGAGTCGCTGCACGGGTGGCAGAGTAGCTATGCAACGGACTGCAGATCCGTGGACCCGGGTGCAAATCCCGGCCCGTGCTCCAATAATTTCCATATCATAGGATTTAGTAGATTGCGCAACCAATTTCTCCGTCAAACTTGATTGGCACCCCCTTATCCCAGATTCGTGGGGAACCCGAGAATTGAAGCACAGGAAAGCGGGCATCTGATTGATATCCTTTCTATCCTCCACCCCGAGGCCAAGAAAAACTCTCTGCGTCGCATGATCGATCACGGACGGGTTATGATAGACGGCAGCAAGGCAACTCGGGCCAAGGAAACCGTTTCCATTGGAGCAATCGTAGAGACCCTCTCTCGGACAGAGGGGGACGGACCTGCTCGAAAGAAGGTGGACCCTATTCCTAATCCCAGTATTCTATACGAGGACAGGGAATTGATCGTAGTCGACAAGCCTCCGGGTCTGCTTTCCGTAGCCACATCTAGAGGAGAAGCGGATACAATGTTCGATCGGGTATTGAATTGGGTTTCAACACATCAATCTACTAGGGCACATCTTGTTCATCGTCTTGACAGGGAGACTTCGGGATGCTTGATACTAGCAAAGTCCCCAGATGTCAGAGATTTTCTGCAACGCCAATTCAAGGACCGCTCGGTCGAAAGAATCTACCATGCAGTAGTTTTTGGAAAACCCTCTGATGACTCGGGTGTGGCAACAACTCGCATACAAGAGTCCAAGGATAAGAGGGTGAGATTAGTGCCTAAAGGAGAGAGGGGCGGAAAGGAAGCGATAACTAACTGGAGAGTAGAGAAGTCTGCACCAATTCATAGCTTGATTAGGGCAAAAATCGACACAGGGAGGAGAGCTCAGATAAGACTCCACATGAGTGAAATCGGCTGTCCAGTGGTTGGAGATACTAGGTATGGACGCGGTAAGGCCAGCGTGAACAGGCTGTGTTTACATGCTTCCGAACTTCACTTTGAACATCCGAATGGAAGAAGAATTCGAGTCAAGAGTAAGTTACCAGACAAGCTATACTCCGAATTGAAGCGTAAATCGTTATGATTAACTTATCATAATATTCAGAGGCTAGAACGGGAGAGAATCGACATTACCACCCGAGAGTATGACACCGACCTTGTCCATTCCTTCCAGAGACTGAAACTCAGGAGTTAGAACCGCGGCCAGGGACGCAGCCCCACTGGGCTCGACGACCATTCCTAGATTATCCAGAATCAACCGCATCGCTTCGATGACCTGCTCGTCGCTGACTCTTATGATAGTCTCAAGGTGATCCCTGATAATCGGCCAAGTATGCTCACCCATACTGGTCAGAAGACCATCACAGATTGTGTCCGGCCCCGTCTGAGGAAGTAGCTCCCCGGCTTCGAGTGATCTGGCAGCATCGTCAGCGCCCTCTGGTTCAGCCCCGAAAATACGAGTCTCTGGGTACATTGCTCTGGTGGTAATGCAGGTGCCTGACATCAGACCGCCCCCACCTACGGGCGATACAATCGCACACAGTTCTCCTGCCTGCTGGAAGAACTCGAGAGCTGCCGTTCCCTGGCCTGCCATAACATCCGGATTGTCGTAAGGGTGTACCAGCGCAGCGCCGGTCCTGTCCATAATATCGCCAGCAGTAGCTTCTCTAGCCGCCAGAGTGGGCTCGCAGAAAGTAATCTCCGCGCCCTCGTTATTGACGCCTAATACCTTGATCCGAGGAGCTGTGCGAGGCATCACAATGTAAGCATCCACTCCGCGATTTTTGGCCGCCATCGAGAGAGCCTGAGCGTGATTCCCACTGCTGTGTGTGCAAACTCCACTCTCAGCATCATCGCCCAGCATAATCACTGCATTCGTGGCCCCTCTGAACTTGAAGGCCCCGATATGCTGCAGATTCTCGCATTTCATCAGAACTTGTCTGCCTGCAATCTTATCTATTCCCTTGGCCGAAACTACCGGAGTTCGCTTTACAATACCATCCAGTCGTCCGGCCGCTGCGAAGACATCATCGATGCTGATTGAGTACTCCACAAACTTCGCTGTGAGAGGTCATTCAAGACATCATCGCTACGCGGATTTCAAGCGCAGATGCCACCTCGTCGATGCATGGCGTCACATGCCGCCCCTGAATGGAAGGCCCATGCAGGCGTCGGCAGTATCCTGCTACTCAACACACTAACTCTCAAACTGGCTCCGGCCGGTCCATGGAACTCTGAGTCGTTCACATTGGGAGTAATCGGATTGACTGGTTTGACCCTGTTGTACATAGCTTGGTACAGATTAACTTTCCAACGCAAAGGACTAGTTCCTTGGATGGACCTCTGGCAGAACCCAAAAGACTCGTCAAGGAGTGTGATAGCAACAGGTCTGGCCCTAATTGCCGCAGCATGGCTGGCTGGCAACCCTCTGCAGGAGTTCCTACCCAAGCCCGCAGGCCTCATTCTGACCCTAGTCGGCTTATTGGCACTGCTCAATGGAATTTATGTCCATCTTAGCGTGGGCACCCTGTCGGACGCGAAATAGTCACCGCTTTCCAGGCTTCCAGAACTGCAATGGCAGAGGAGTCTCACCTTGCATCGCCCTGAAGGCGAGATGATCCGCTCTCTCGTTCCACCTGTGTCCGCGATGGGCACGCACATGCTCCGCCTTCAGACCACGAACGGAATCAACCTCTTGCCACAGCGCCTTCACCGACTCAGCCAGAGCTTGGTTAGCCTTAGCCCGCCATTCACCTGAGGCGATGTTGAGTGCATACTGGGAATCTCCTCTGATTACCACAACCCCCTCCTCTGGCTGGGTTAGTATCCATCTGGCTGCATGAGCTATTGCCGAGAGTTCAGCAGTGTTGTTCGAGCCAACTTCAGCACCTAAGAATTCACTTTGTGAAGCGTCGGTGATTACTGGGCCGGATCGCTCAGCGACGACATCGCCACTCCCTCTACCAAGTCCACTGTCTCCTTCGACCACACAGAAACCCCATCCTGCCGGCGTGCTATCAGTGACATTTCGATTCTCTTCACAGGACCCATCGACATAGATGTACAGAGGGGAAGAGCCGACCATCTTCAGTCTCCAATCAGACCAGAGTACGCTACTGCATCGAGTAAACCTTCAATCTGAGATGCATCATCCAATCTCAGAGTGAAAATCCACCCCTCACCATAGGGGTCCTGATTGATTGTCTCAGGGGCATCTTCGAGCGCTTCATTTGATTCTACAATTTCTCCGGAGACTGGTGCATAAATCTCACTGACGGACTTGACCGACTCCACACTAGCGCATGGCTCCATGGCACCAATCTTGGCACCTATCTCAGCTAGCTCTACCCAAACCACATCGGTCAGAGCGTCCTGAGCATAGTCCGTGATTCCGACTATTGCTCTGTCGCCTTCGATTCTAATCCACTCGTGAGACTCCGTGTAATGCAAATCATCCGGTACTTCGCTCATGTTTCTCGACCCTCGGTGATGCATTAGGGGAGTGAAGGTTTCGATGCTCACTCTTCCTCTCCTAAGGTCTTCTCGAGATGATCTTTCTCCATCTCAGCCCATGCCGAGCCCATACTGGCGACATCCGCCTCTCGCTGTTCTTCGCGAAGTCTCTCGAGCATCGTACTCTCTTCTTCACGACTGACTAGGGAATCTAGCCTCGATGAACCATGAGGACTATCGCCCAGCCTTCCTATGTAGGCCTGGAGCAGAGTGGCGAGGATCGCTAGTCCTGCAAAGAGTGGTGCGAATGATGACTCCACTGGAGATTCACCGGAAAGTAGTGACAGTCTACCCTCGGCTAGAGAGATAGCAGTCAGCAGGTATAGTGGTACTGCGAACCCTATCAATACACGACGAGTTCGACTAGCCGGGGAACCCATGGATGCCCAACGGCATCCTACGGATAACTTGACCGCAGATTCTAGGGCGACTCACTAATCAGCTTGAGCACCTTGTATGGAAGCAGGGCTCTGTTGACTGGAGTCACCTCTAGGATTCGACCATCATCGCGACGGCGGATGTCTTGCAGTAGCGGGTGCCGACTCTTCTTGTGTAGTGTCAGTAGAGTGGGCATATCATATTCCAGAGCCTCCCTGACGGCATCCACGAAACCCTCACTCTCTACGGTGAACTTACCGACCTCATCGATTACCAAAACCTCGCAGTTACCAACAGCGTTGCGAATGGCCGGGACACCGACCCTGTCAATCTCTGTTGGATCAATCCCGTATCCGAGGATGCGAGTTCGTGAATCAATTTCCCGGTGCGCCATGATTCCACTCTCACCAGTAGCAATGTCGATGCAGGCGTAGCCAACTCTCTCGCCATTCTCGATAATCGCCTCACATCTCATCCCACCGATGACATCCGAATCGGAACCTTTACGTCGCTCTTCACTGAGCATACTGACCACCTTGTCGAGAACGGCAGACTTGCCTGAACGCGGCAGTCCGGTAATCCCAATCTTCGGGTTTATTCCCATTACTTCTGCCTCTAATACCAAAACTCACGCGATGGAACGTTCCTCTTACTGAGCCTTAGGATAATAGTCTGTTTGGTCAAATGTTGCTATTTCGCAGGTAAATGGAATCGTTTTTCCTAGAAATACCCCAAAGAACTGGATTTACTGCCTCAATTCGTAATTTAGAGTACCGTCTGTAGAAGGAGGAGGAAGAGGCAGCCTCTCAATCTCGTAGTTGTTGACATTGTTGTTTGCAGCCCAAGCCCTAGACCACAAGTCTAGAGCATCAGAATTGAGTTGCTCTGCTAGTGAAAGCAGACCCTCGTCCACCCCTCCATGCTCTTCAGCAAGACCGTCTAGAACGACCTCGGGAAGCTCGAGGTAGTTCACCGAGTTGCCCAGTACACAGTCAGGTGGCACTACGGCCCAGCGAAGACGACGCTCCTTCTGGGCATTCACGATGGCCTGACAGGCCACCCGCGATACTCCCTTGGCCTCGATTGAGCCAGTCCAGAGAGCATGACCTCTCTCTATTGCATCTTCTTTGATGCTAGCATCGTACGCAGGATGCCGAATACTAATTCGACCATCCTTGAGTAGGAAATGACTCCCTCTGATGAATGGAACACCGTCCGTATCCTGGCTCCAACTGTTGATGTCTGAGGACCATTTTGACTGGTCGACTTCTCCAACCCTGACTCGTATGGGATTATCACTAGGGTTGAGCCAGTTACCTTCCTCTCCCAGTCTTGGCTGATCTGCTAAATCATCAATTGCCTTCAGAACTTCTCTTCTCGCAAATGGGTCGCGAGGCATGCGAGGCACTGACCATGTCATATCAGTCCACACCGACCATGGGCCTCGCTCCATCTCGATGAATGGTGAACTGTTATCTAGGCCAGTCTTGGTTGAGAGATCATCGGCTCTCAATGGCCCGAAACTAGTCATCATTTCGGTCTTTCCACCTACTTCGATACCGATTACCGAAACGCCTTGGGAAGTTCCAGGGAATATTCTCTGGGGCTCAGGGAAGGACCATGACGAGTTCCATTGATTCTGTTCTACAATCATCTTGCGCAGAGCCACACTGCTTTTCTCTCTCAGTACTGTGTCTGGGACAATCATGCGCACCTTGCCGCCTTCTCTGACCAACTGGATTCCTCGCTCAATGAATAGCCTATACAGATTCACATTGCCTCTGAGTGTTGAGAACCTCTTACTTCCGTCTGTCTCGGTAGTGTTACGCAACGATTTCGACAACTCCTTTCTCATTTGGCTGCCTTCAGGATGACCTCGGAATCGATCCTTGATACGCAGCCATGGCGGTCTGCTGATGAGAAGCCGTGGCGCCTCATGCCAAGGCCAATCATCTCTAAGCGCATCTACTTCTCTGACGCTGGTTTCCAGAATCTCCTCTACTTCCTTACGTGAGATGCGCTCGGATCCTCCATCTCCCTCCAGATTTACTAGACCAGAGCGTGCGAGCACAAGCAGGATGCGTCTGCGAGCACAGGTTACTGCGATTCCCGAAGGATCAGCCATCTGCAGTCCGCGCAACAGCCTCAGAGTATCTTCCCGGGCTTCCTTGGGTGACAAATCATCACATCTGGAGACATGGATTCTGATGACGCGGCCAGGGATGACTCCTCCAGCCACAGCTGGGTCAGCCAAAGGCAGAGGAATCCCAGTACGGGTCACCTCACCTCTCTGTATTGCATCCTCAGAAGCCTCTTCGGACCCACTGAGAGCATTCTGATTGAGTTTCTCGGCATAAGCTCTGAATCCAGGCGGCATTGCAGCGAGTGAGAGAGTCGCAGGAGGCTCTCTGGAACCCCTCGAAATGCCCTTGAACTCATCGGCCAGTACTGCCCGAACGAGCCTATCGGGAGTCGAATATGCGCCTCTTGGTGACCGCCCGTCACTGACCGCCTCATGGCGAGATAAAAGATGCTCGAGAACCGCTCCAGGATCAGAAATCAAGCCTGCGGGAAGGGTCGGCCAGAAACCCGGCATAGTGGCAGCGATGGGAAGCCTGTGGAGGACGGCTTCCTCCCAAGAATCAAGCCACTTCTCGAGTTGCTCAACCCGATCCGGACATACATGATCGAGGCGTGCGTACCATCCCGATGCGACACTTGACATGGTACTACATTGGGCCGATATGCCGCCCTTCTTTGAAGCACACGGTTGCTTGTTGAGTGTGACTGTCAGCGAACTCAACCGTTCAACCCGAAAGAATCCTCTCCCAACTCGATAATTACCCGTCTGTGAAGCAGCCAAGCAACGGCCTCGTCGATCTCATCTGTTCTGATTCCAAAACCTTCCAATTCGGCTACTAGTCGGTCGAAATGCAATTGTTCGTCACCGCTCTCTATGGACTCTTCAATGAGTCCTAGGATATGCTCCGATACGATGGCTAGGAACGGGTCATCATCGACATCTAGTGAACCGAAGTCAACAGCAGCTTCTCCTTCCTCTTCGACTTCCTCGGAACGAGTCCCATCGTCCCCCTTCTCGTAGACATCGAAGAGGTTCTTCTGATGTGGATCCATCCAAGTCGAACGCTCTACGACTTCCCTTTGTCGTCGAAGCCTCTTGACCAGAGTCTCAATTCGATGCAACCTCTGCTCGAGCCGTAACCGCTCCCTCCCTAGATGACTCTCAACCAGCTCCAACTCTTCTGAAGCCCTCCGGTCTAACCAATCGAAAAGATCCCATGATGGATCTAGCCTGAGCATTGTCTCCCAGAGCCTCGCTACAGATTCAGGCAAAGACCTGACATCTATTCGTGGGCTTCCGCTTCCATCCTCGGGTTGACGGTCCATGTGACATGTGTTCGTATTGACCGTCTATCAAGTATCGCCTCTCATCAGCAGAGATTGTGAGGGTTGGATTGATGAATGAAAAGCAGGTGCCGGGGGCGTGAGCCGATACCGTCTGACTGTCCTCCCCGGCGATGGCACGGGGCGAGAAGTAATCGCAGAGGCGATGCGCATAGTCGAGGCCTTAGAGGTGAATAGCCCACTATCATTCGATGTTACCGAGATTCCGTGCGGCGGTCAGTACTATCTCGAAACCGGGGAAGAATGGCCCGAAGGCTCATTCGAGCACTGTAGAGACAATTCGGATGCAATCCTGTTGGGGGCGATAGGATGGCCCGATGCTAAGTTGCCCAATGGTGACAACGCGGGGGCCCAGTGCATACTCGGTCTGAGGTCTGGACTCGACCTGTACGCCAATGTCAGACCAGTCAAACTCTACCATGGAGTGCAACACAAGGTGCACGGTATCTTCTCGGACATCTGGGAGTCTGATCTGGTCGATATGGTTCTAATCAGAGAGAACACTGAGGGCCTCTATCACAGCCTGTTGAGACGCTCAGCACAAGCAGCCATCGGCAGCAAGGACGAGCCAATTAGAATCGAGGAGTTCCCTGGGCTAGAGGGAGAAGTAGCCTGGGATCCAAGACCCATCTCACGCAGTGGCTCTGATAGAGTCATTAGGTTCGGATTCGAGCTCGCTGCCCGCAGAGAGAGCAAGTCCGGAACACATCAAAATGTCACATGTGTCGATAAGAGCAATGTACTGCGCGGATGTAGACTTTTCAGGCAGGTATTCGATGAGATTTCTGAAGAGTATCCTAACACCAACACCAACCACGCATTCATCGATGCATTCACGATGTGGTTAGTGAGGGATCCCGAAGACTTCGATGTAGTAGTACTACCGAACATGTTTGGAGATATCGCAACCGATTTAGCATCGGTTCTGCAAGGGGGCCTGGGTATGGCCGCAAGTGCCAACATCGGTGACAATCACATGCTGTTTGAGCCAGTGCATGGCTCTGCTCCGAAGTACGCCGGCCAGGGTAAGGTGAACCCAATCGCTGCCATCTCCTCGGTCCAGCTGATGCTCGAAAACCTCGGGGTCCGTCATGACGACGAGGATGCCACAATCTGTGGAGAGATTCTCGAGTCCGCCATAACATCACATCTCTCAGAGGGAGGCGTTACGACCTATGATTTGGGAGGAGATGCTAACACAGTTGCAGTCGGCACAGCAATTTCAGAGCGTTACAAGGCCTTGCTAAACGAGCATTACATCTGATCAGGGCGAAGCGCGGGCCATTAAGGCCAGAGATTCTTCGAGGGCCTTGGTATTGTCCCAATTTGTGGGCACCGCATCTCCTGCAACGACTTCGGACAGTAGTATCGATGCAGCCCTTGAGACCTCGTCGACTACAGTGACGGTTGCAGTCATAGCAGTTCTGGATAGTGGGTTCAGGTCAACCACGAGGACCTGCTTCCCCATCCCGACCAAAGCCTCGCACCTATCTCCATCCTCTAGAGGGACTAGAATCGCATCTGCCCCGCCTATCCCTCCACTACAGCAGACTGATCTCGGCCCCTCCAATCCTGGAATGGCATCATCGGGAGAGCCTCCCAGAAGTGAAACCGAGGCGACTGCTGCTGACCAGTCGCCCTGCCATCCTTCTGGTGCTGGCCCACGGGCGACTTCTGCGGCTTGTTGCTCAAGCCTGCTCAGTAAACCACTCACTCTCTCGGGAGTCCGGTAATACAGATTTACTTCAATCGGGCATCCGACTATGGCCGCCACACGAATCAAGTCATGACCCGCTAAAACTACCGTATTACCGTTCACCGAGATGGCGGGTTTACTCGCGACCATCAGCCTAGCAGCCATCTCCCGAATGGCCAGCCTAGCTGAGTCGGATGTGGTCTCACCGAGTAAGTAGTCGAAAGCCTCCCCTCTTCCGTGTGCAATCATCGCCGAGGCTGCTAGGAGACCTTCAGCTGCCGCATCTACTAGGTTCTGCCTAGCAATCAGGGATACCTTCCGAGGATGACTATCTGGAATTTCAGCCATTATCCATCACCTCTGACTAGCATTGAGAAATCCAATGGAGTAACGCCAAGGTTGAGACGACTGGAGGACACCAAATCTACCCCGCTATCAGCCCAATCAGATAACGACTCCAGGGTAACTCCTCCTGAGCCTTCGAGGATGCAACGCTCTCGTAAACCCTCTTCGATTAGGGAGCTAACCACCTCACCTGCCGCTGCAGGGCCCATGTTATCAAGCATCAGAACCACTCTACAGTCTCTGCTTGAGCCCCATGCAAGTGCCGCCGCCCTAGCCTCATCACCGTCCCTGACCTCCACAGTCGTGAATGAATCGTTGTCAGCAGACAATCCTGAGACTATTCGCGTGATGGCACCAGATGACTCTTCTCCATCTTCGGACATGGCGACGATATCATTCTCCTTCAACATCAAAGCATCGTTACGATCCAGCCTATGCGTCAACCCTCCTCCTACATGTATTGCCCATTTGTCGAGTAGGCCCCATGCCGACTTCCTAGTAGCAGCCACTTGCATAGAGCCCGTGTCTAGAAGCCACTGTGATGTATTGGTCGCTATCCCCGACATTCTCCCAATGAGATTGAGAAGTATCCTCTCAAGCCTAAGTACGCTACGAGCAGAACCTTGTAACAATGCTACCCTATCGCCCTGAGACACAATTCCTCCCTCATGGATTAACCACTCAGTCGAACAGTCCGGGAAGTGTGTCTCAATCAGTCTGATTGCTACTGAGTTACCACACATTATACCAGAAGACTTCGATACTAGTTCGGCCTCGACTTGAGTATCAGGACCATCTCCCCCTCCGTGCTCATCCGCTAACATTGAGCCGACCCATCTGTCCATTGAATTGATGAGCATGGGCGAAGGCCCTCCCTCGGACCAGAGCATCTCAGAACGGTCATGCGGCAGCTCGCTCACATCTCTACGTGTCGAAACCCCTCCTTGAAGGGTCCGAAATGTCATTTGACCACACCGCTACGCGAATCCGATGCGCAGCGTTGTCGTCGGAGGCGGAGTCGCTGGCTTGGCCGCAGCCATACAGTTGGCCGCTGACGGCCACGAGGTGCTTCTAGCCGAGCAGCGTGACACCTTAGGTGGGCGTGTAAGGATGAGAGAGAAGTCGAGATGGCTCTTAGATCCTGGCTTGCATCTGCTGCGTCGAAAGGGGGCAATGAACCAACTACTCAGGAAGTTGCGCGCACCTAGAGTACTCGGTCCGAGATGGAATAGCCACGACTTCAACCCAATAGGATGTGACAAGAGGCGAGCTCTAGAAGCCCTGACGACGATGTCAACGGAACCAGCACCGGGGAAAATACCTCACTTTGTGATTCCACGCGGAGGATGGTCCAGCCTTGTAGGCAGGATGATTGCCGCGGGCAATCAAGTTGGTGTCACTTTCAATTCGGGGAGCACTGCGGAATCGCTTACTCTTGGATCGTCGGGCAAATTATCCTCAGTCCGAATTTCTGGCAAAGAGATAGAATGTGACGCAGTCGTGATCGCGACACCTCCCAGAGTCAGTGCTAGATTACTCGAGACTGCCGGATTGGACCCAGCGCCGCTTGTCGCATGTACCGAACAAAGAGTAGCAGCTCTGGATATAGCGCTCGAAGGTAGGCCAATGAGACCATACTCAGGACTATTCGATGATGAATCAGGAGTCATCGCTGTGGACATGACCTCTCCAGACCGAATCCCAGAAGGCGCAGACTCCGAATCCTGTACTATTCTCCATGCAGTCAATCTATCTGGCGACGGACCCGATGCTCTTGCTCAAATCAAGGAACTGCTTGACTCTCGCTGCTCCGGCTGGAGAAATATGACCTCGACTAGGCGTTCAACCGAATCTGTGATGCTACATCCTTGCTCTCAGAATCAGCGTGTAGACGCATCCAAACACATCGAGGCAGGTATTGGACTGGCCGGAGCACATGTAATCTCGAACTATCACTTGAGTGACGCTGCGGTTGATACCGGCAGAGCCGCTGCAAAAGCTCTCACTAAGAGTCGCTGACATCTAGACTCGACTCAGCTGCGGCTAGACAGGCAAGCAAATCATCGACTGTTGAGCGAACCGTCTCCAATTTCTCGCCGATGACTAATATCTTCAATTCGGCAGCATCGCCCTCGCCTGATATCTCGGCTTGGAACGAGTCGGGGTCATCAGGAGAGATGGCAGCCAGCAGACTGCGGGCCCGCCGCTCACTGCCACACCAGATGATCTCGGCCTCAATGCCGCTCATGTATCCCGATCAGCACATCGGTTTTCGCTGCTGCGGTCGCCGCCTTCTTGAAGAGGGGCCCTCTCGCCAACGCATGACTGACTCAATTCCCCCGATCACTACTGCGGAATCTGTGGCATCGGGACATCCGGACAAGCTCTGTGACGCTATCTCGGATGCGATTCTAGATGCTTGTCTGTCAATCGATTCCAATGCACGAGTGGCTGTAGAGACTCTCGTCAAGGGCATGGAGGGGAAGGCGGCAATCGTACTCGCCGGTGAAGTCAGTCTGAACGGGAAAGCCCCTGACTACGAGGCCATAGCCCGTGACACTGCAGTTTCAATTGGCTATGATGATCACTCCATAGGAATGGATGCAACCTCAGAAGAGTTGTGCAAAGTCCACACTTATATCACCACTCAGTCGAAATACATCAGCCAAGGCGTTGATGGAGATCTAGATTCTCAGGGAGCTGGTGACCAGGGTATAATGTTCGGTTTTGCATGCAATGATACCGAGGATACTGATGAACTCAGAGGCAGATACTTCCCAATCGCAGCCGCACTCTCTCAGAGGTTGACTCGACGACTCGACATGATACAGGATTCTGGAGAGATACCTTGGATGCGCCCGGACGGCAAGAGCCAAGTCTCAGTCAGATTGGATAGCAAGCGGATCGAGGAGGGTGATGGGGGACGCTATCCCGAGACCGTTGATACCATCGTCATCGCAGTGCAACATGCAAAGGACGCAGGAGGGTTCTCACCCAATGAAGAAGCCCAGAGAGAATTCATCCGAGACACGGTTTGGGAGCATGTGGTCAAGCATGCAATTCCGAAGCGCTGGCTCGAAGATTTCGACCTCGAAAAGCTGATTGTCAACGGCACCGGTTCATTTCCCGACCCAGGAGGCCCCTACTCGGACGCAGGTCTAACCGGTCGCAAGATCATCGTTGATACCTACGGCGGCGGGATGCATGGAGGCGGGGCATTCAGCGGCAAGGACCCCTCCAAGGTAGACCGCACCGCGGCTTACCACGCCAGATGGGCAGCCAAGCATGTAGTTGCAGCAGGTTTGGCAGATTGCTGCGAGGTCCAAGTCTCCTACGCCATAGGCATAGCCCGACCCGTCGGGCTGCTCGTCAACACCTTCGGGTCCGGAACGCTCTCTGATTTGGAACTCTCAAGAAGAATTCAGAGCGTATTCGACTGGAGGCCAGCCGCGATGATTAGAGATCTTGACCTCAAGCGACCTATCTACCTCATCACATCTTCTGGAGGTCACTTCGGACGCAGTCCAACCGAAAATGGCCACTTCCCCTGGGAGAGAATCCACGAGGATCGAATCACGGCGTTGAAGAGTGACTGAGCCAATATTCCGCATCTACTTCGAAATGGCCCTTTCTCGGACATGTCCGGTGGCCCTACTATCCGCTAACTGCGCCCTGCCCGAGCATGGTTCGACAGCCCGCCCAAGACAGATACAGCCCGCCAACTAGGAATGATAGGATTCAGATTACCCGAAAGAAACAACTCACATTGTTCCTAGCTTCAATCATGGTAGCATCGCTGTTTGCCCCTTCCCTTTCCACAGATGTCTCGTTCCTCGAACCGTCCGAGACTCGACAAGAGACTGCGAACAACACACTGAACGACAGCGCGACCCAGACCATCATGTCGAACCTGAACACATCGAACCCGGTAGAGATTACAGGCGTGATGGACGATCTTAGCAGAGTCCATCTAGTCTGGATTGAGAACGGCTCCCAACCCCTTCTCCAATACGCGCTCATTTCGACAAACGGCGTTGACACGGTTCTGATTTCCAACACACTGATTGGCGCTAACAACTCCACCGCCGTCTCTAGCCCCTCCCTCGTAATCGACTCTGATAGACGAGCACACATCGTCTGGGCGATTACAGACATTGAGATTCTCTATGTCTTACTCGACCCCTCACTCGATGACCGCGACGGCGATGCCGGGGACATCGCCAACATGACGCTGGTGTCATACACGGTCGCTGACGGCACCGGTGTTCGCAACGACCCGGACATCGCTATCGACTCCTACGATGGCGCCCACGTGGTCTGGGTTGACACCTACGACCCGCAGGGACTGTACTTCGGCACCTCTCTCATCTATTACACCATGCTGACCTACGACTCGTCGGGCAACTTCGATGTCCAGATCAACAACTCAATCATCACCCCCGCTCTTGGATTCAAGGGCAATCCGGCAGTCTCTATGGGTGCAAATAACACTGTAATCGTAGTTTGGGAGGACACCCGCGGCAGCCTCATCGAGTACGTCGGGCTGATCGACTCCTCCGGCTCGATGACCACTGAGTGGGAGGACATGTGCGCCGTTTTCTACGGCGGCAACCTGACCAGCGGCGACTACTTCCAAGGCGTCAAGCCCCTGCTTGAGCAGGCGAGCATAACCGTACTAGAGACACTTTACGCTCTCAGTGGGCAGATGTCCTACGCCGGTTCACACAAGAACTGCGAAGATGGCTACATAACCGGTGGCAGTGGCTCTGAGGGTCCAAGAAACACCTCACTGGGCCAGAACCCCTCGGACACTACTGGCGGCATCCGATCTCTAGAGTGGGTGATGTACAACAACTCGTCCCTGTATATTCCAACGGATTGGAGCCACAACAGCGAGATGTGGGGCCCAGGTTCAACTTGGGCATGCTTGTCATGGCGCGATAACTCTGGAATGACTCCCGGTAATCCTGCTACGACAGTTGACCACCAATGGAACCCCAACGCCACCAAGCTGGTCATACCAGTCGCTGATGAAGGTCCATACGGCGGCTCTGGCAACGGTCACCAGGCTCAGAACGCGGACGACTATCAGAGCATCAGCGAAGCCCACGACGCGTGCGTCAGCGCTGGAATCATACCAATAGCCGTAGCCGGCACCCTGTCTTACGGCCCAAACACACAGTGGGGCAACGACACCCACGTACGCTCGCACATGATGGATCTCGTGCAGTGCGCAGGCAACACCACAGGCACCCAGGAAAGGACCTGTGACGGCTCCGCGGTCAACACCACAGACGCTGGAGGCGACATGTTCCTCTACCCGACCGACAACATGGCCAACTTCGAGGGCGACTTCGAATCCGGGTACCTTACCAACGGCTGGGGGGTATCGGGGACCTCGTACAACACGTGGCACGTCGAAGCGGCCAACAACGGTAACGTCTACTCGCAGGCAAACCTGTGCGACATCGGCGGTACCACGGGCAACCCATCGTTCTACTCCGTCTCCTGCAACTACACGCATCCGGCTGGAGAGACTGTCGACCTCACTGTGACCGTTGACAACTGGGCATCGGAATTCAGCATGGACATCGTCCTACCTGATGGGACCGTGGCCTCGTTCAACAGCAGCTCTGTCTACAATTACTACAATGGTGTGCTGGTGAGCTTAACCGGTGCAGGGAACTATACAATTTACCTAAACGACACATATGGAGACGGCGGAACATCGGTGTCAGCCGACTACTCCTATGTCTCCTCCACGAATCCGTCCTCGACCCCCATATCAGGCGTCTACTCGGCTCGTTCGGGCGACATCTCTGATAGCGATAGCACGAACCTTGAGTTCACTGGGTTGATGTCGGACGGCACGGTCAGCTTTGCCTACAATGTATCCACCGAGGCCAATTTCGATTTCCTGACCTTCTCCATAGATGGCATTCAACTCGCACAATGGTCAGGCTCTCAGAGTGGCAACTTCTCGACCCCGGTCTCGCTCGGTCAACACACCCTGAAGTGGACATATGTGAAGGACGGCAGCGTCAGCGCGGGAAGCGACGCGGCTTGGATTGACGATGTGGTAATCCCCCTCGCCAACTACACCGAGGAGATGCAGGCACTGGTCCAGTCGATCATCGCTCTGACCACAGCCACTGGGTCCACCGAGACATTCCTTACTGTACTCAACCCGTACTCACTGCTCAACAATCCACGCTCCACTTGGCAACCAGGGG
>ENA-UPTF01000400-UPTF01000400.1-marine-metagenome-genome-assembly--contig:-NODE-400-length-30857-cov-4.695874_pt1 | contig 30857 bp, 23 predicted proteins | sample MGYA00238166_ERZ767019 | MGnify/ENA primary metagenome ERZ767019 (study PRJEB28930, sample SAMN06266391) | marine metagenome | isolation source: Sea water from 250 m depth | place: Atlantic Ocean | study... | reverse complement strand
GAAGATTTTGACAACGTAGATTTACCCCCATTTTTGACTCAAGGAAAGGAAAATGTTTTCGGCCTTCGAGTTAAAGGAGAGTCAATGATTGATGCACTTGTTGGGGACGGCGATCTTGTTTTACTGGAACCTGTAACCAACCCGGAAAACGGAGATATGGTAGCTGCATGGCTTCCAGAAAAAGAAGAAGCAACTTTAAAGCGCTTTTTCTTAGAGGGTGATACCGTCCGCCTGGTCCCTGAAAATTCTCAGATGAGTCCAATAGTCCTCTCAGCCGCAAGCGTAGCAGTAAAAGGACGAGTGGTTGGGGTTGTCAGAACCATGTAGTCACACAGAAAGTTTAAGGTTGACGAAAAAAGGGGATTTTTCTTGTGAAAAATCCCCTTTTTTTATTAGCTTATAATTAGCCTGTTAAAGTCAGCTAGGTGGTGGTTATTAATGACGCAGGTGGCAAATAGCAAAAATGTCGTTTTCCCGGTGACGGGTATGACCTGCGCCGCATGCACTAACCACGTTGGAAACGCTCTTCAGGACCTCAACGAGGTAGAGAATGTTTTCGTTAATCTAGCAACAGAAAAGGCAACTATCCAGGTATCTGGTGACCAACCTTCAATAGAAGCCATCAATAAGTCATTGAAAGATGCCGGGTACGGCCTGGGATCAGATTCTATAACCCTGGCTATAGATGGTATGACCTGCACAGCCTGCGTCTCCCACGTGGAGTCAGCTTTGAGGTCGCTGGGGGGAGTTACAGAGGCAAATGTAAATCTCGCTACCGAGAGAGGTACTATTCGCTACGTGCCGGGACTGACCTCCATCTCTGAAATGAGGGCCGCTGTCACTGACGCCGGGTATAAGTCTCAGCACGTGCAAGATGGACCTTACGACTACGGGTCCACTGACAGGGACACTATAATCCTCTTCAGTAAAGCGAGCATTAGTATTATTGCCTCCATTCTGATCATGTCAGCAATGGTGTTTCCCTACCCAGACAGAGTATTCGGTCTATCGTTGAATCTGATTTTTCTCGGTATAGCAAGTCCGATCCAGATTTGGGCAGCAAGCCAGTTCTATGTCAGTGCATGGAGTGCATTACGCCATGGCACAACTAATATGAACACATTAATAGCTGTAGGTACTTCTGTTGCATACTTCTATAGTGCAGTCCAAGTCATTCTTGAACTAGTGGGGATATCAGACCCCCCCGACCACATTTATTTTGATGCATCCTGTGCAATCGTTGGTCTTGTGCTTCTCGGAAGAATATTGGAGTCCAGAGCTAGGAGGCTTGCGTCAGGTTCAATTAAAGCTCTGCTGGAACTACATCCTGATGCAGCAACAATAATCAAGGATGGAAAAGAAGTTCGTGTTTCGACAGAAGATGTAATCGTCGGCGACACAATATTCGTAAGAAGTGGTGAACGATTTCCTGTAGACGGGACTATAATCGATGGCACCACGTCTGCCAATGAATCTATGCTCACTGGAGAGAGCATGCCAGTGGCAAAAGGTGCCAAGGACAAAGTGTTCGCCGCTACCGTGAATGAAGAAGGTAGTGTGACCTACCAGGCAACAGGCATAGGCAAAGATACTGTTCATGCTCAAATAATCCAACTGGTTGAGGAAGCACAGGGTTCAAAAGCTCCAATTCAACGACTAGCGGATCACATATCTGCATATTTTGTGCCTACGATAGTCATACTGGCAGCAATAACTTTTTGTATTTGGTTAATACTGGGGCCAGAACCATCCTTTTATAACGCAATAAAAGTTTCCGTAGCTGTACTCGTCATAGCCTGTCCATGTGCCATGGGCTTAGCAACTCCAACAGCAGTAGTAGTTGGAACAGGCAAGGCTGCATCATCAGGAATACTGTTTAGAAATGCTGAGTCTCTTGAAGTGTCTGGGAAAGTGGATCTTGTGGTTTTTGACAAAACTGGGACGCTAACAATGGGTGAGCCTACAGTCTCGGCAATAATCCCCTCAACCAATATAAGTGAGCAGGAATTGTTAAGAGCTGCGGCATCCGTCGAGTATCAATCTGGACACCCGTTGGGAAAGGCCATCGTAAACCGATTCAACGAACTGAATATGCCTTATGGAAAAGTACGACAGTTCACTTCAGTTCCTGGTATGGGTGCCTCAGGAAATATTGATAACGAAAATACCTTAGTGGCAGTGGGGAACCGAAGATATCTAACCTCTATAGGAGTAAATATCCCCACGCAAAGTAACTCAATTAAAGATATACACGGATCCGAAGCACACATCTCTATAGACGGGAGTTACGTCGGTAAAATTGATTTTGAAGATCGGCCTAGGCCTGACGCCAAAGATGCAGTATCTGACTTGAAGGCTATGGGAATAGAGGTGGCTTTATTAAGTGGGGACAATAGATATGCCACCCAAAATATCGCCAGTGAAATAGGTATCGAGAAAGTTCAATCAGAGGTTTCTCCCAAGGAAAAAATGGCGTTCATCAAAGAGTTTCAATCTCAAGGGAAAATAGTAGCTATGGTAGGAGATGGAGTTAATGATGCACCCGCACTTGAAACTTCAGATCTTGGAATTGCACTGAGTGGGGGATCGGAAGTGGCAATACAGTCCGCTGATGTAACAGTCATCACAAACGATATTAAGTCAATCCCAAATGTAATTGAACTGAGCCGATCTTCTATGCGTACAATACGCCAGAACCTGGGATGGGCGTTCGGATATAACATTTTCTTGATTCCCATTGCTGCAGGCATAGTCTATCCATTCTTGCACCTGTTGGGGGGAGACATTCCTCCCGTCTTGAAACCACTACTGGGTAATCAAGGATTCCTTAATCCAATAGCTGCTGCCGGTGCTATGGCACTAAGTTCAATAAGCGTGGTGTTAAACTCACTTCGTCTGAAGTACATGTAAGTACTAAAATCGTATAGATATGTCGGCCATAACCTAAGCAGAAGAAACAATATGAAGATTCCATTATTTAGAAGAAACCGTATCGACTGGGAAAAAGATCCTGTCTGTCATATGGACGTCGATATGGGCAATCCAGGTGGGGGTACTTGGCTCTATCAAGAGACCACCTACTATTTCTGTGGCCCTGGTTGTAACAAGGCTTTCCAGAAAGAACCTGAAGCATATCTTTCAGGCGATAAAAAGATAGAAATGTAGAACATTTTTATTGGAACCTGGCCCATTGTTCTGACAAAAACATATTTTGTTGAGCTAGGAACTATAATGGAAACCTCAATTTGCCGAAGTGGCGGAACGGTAGACGCGGCGGTCTCAAAAACCGTTGGGGTAAAACCCGTGTGAGTTCGAATCTCTCCTTCGGCACCAAAACCTCAGCCATGGCTTTAGTTGAACACCTCGGCTCATAGCCCTCTGGGCGTGGTAACATGACCCCATATTGACCACCGAGACCCCGACTACAACACCCTCCCGACGTCGAACCCTTGTGATGGCTACCGTTGCGGTAGGAACGTTTGTTTCTGTCCTGGATCAAACTGGCGTAAGCCTAGCCCTGCCCGAGCTTGCCATCCACTTCGGCGCGACTATTCCAGCTGTGCAGTGGGTAGCGTTAGGATTCATCCTGGTCACCGGCTCCCTACTGATGCCGATGGGCCGCCTCTCGGACCTCATAGGGCGAAAGCGGGTGTATGCCATAGGGTTCATCATATTCATCCTAGGAGCGCTACTATCCGGGTTTTCGCCCTCCCTCAGCGGGGTCATAGCGTCTCGCATATTTCAGGGTGTGGGAGCCGCGATGATCCAGGCCACTGGCATGGCTATCGCCATTTCAAATTTCCCTTCCAGCGAGCGTGGCAAGGTCGTCGGTATGTTCATGACTATGGTCGGCATCGGAGCTGTTGGAGGCCCTGTCGTCAGTGGAGTGATTGTGGACTTATTGGGATGGCGATCCGTGTTCCTCATGGGCGTTCCACTCGGCAGTATCTCCCTCATCGCCGCTGTTCTGGTACTTAACCACGATCGCCCTGTTGCATCCAACGACACGTCAACGTCTAAAGGATTCGATTGGCTGGGCGCATTCCTATCCTCTGCGTCCCTCGTGGTATTCCTGCTGGTGATGACCAACGCCTACCAGCTCGGATGGACATCTCCTATCGTGCTTTCCGCTTTTGTAGCTGCATTCACTCTGTTCGCCACATTCCTATACTGGGAAACCCGAACGTCGGCGCCGATGTTAGAGCTTGATCTGTTCAAGAACAGATTATTTTCCCTAGGTTCCGCCTCCAGTTTCTTCATATTCCTGGCAGGCACCGCCGTATTTTCCCTGATGCCTTTCTACCTCCAGGGAGTGGCGGGCCTAAGCCCGGGTCAAACTGGACTACTGATAGCACCCACAATGGTGATGTTCGCAATTATGGGCCCCATTTCAGGCCGGCTTTCAGACAGACATGGCCCAAAACGTTTTGAGTATCTTGGGCTCGCTATGTTGTCCGCAGGAATGTTGATTCTCGGGACAATTTCAGAGTCATCGCGACTCTACGTGATATTAGTCGGACTGATTTTTCAGGGCGCCGGTATGGGCACCTTCAACCCTCCGAATCAGAGTTCGATTCTGGGAACTGTAGATCTCAGCAAGATCGGCGTCGCTACGGCCTTCACCAACATGGTCCGCAACACTGCCAACGTCACAGGAATTGGGCTGGCCATAACCATCGTGACCATGAGAATGGGAGCGTTAGGTTTCGAGCCAAGCCTCGACGCGGTAACGGCAGGCGGAGAGGGAGTCGGGGCAGCGTTCAGCCAGGGGCTCCGTATAGCCTTCTTGACCCTGGGGGCATTCATCGCGTTCGCCATAGTGTCAACGTGGCTGAAGCGCACTGGAAAGTCAGAATCCCGGGAAATCGCCAAAACATAAGTTGAAACCTCCCATTCACCCGCCCCCATTCTCTTATCTCACCAGTGCTATTTTCATTCGCATCGTGTAGCAGTCAAAATGTTAGTATCCAAGCACATGCACTTTTTGGATGAGTATATATATCAAAGGAGGAATCCATGGGTAGGCTGGAAGGCAAGGTTGCTTTAATATCCGGGGGCGCCAGGGGACAGGGTGAAGCCGAGGCAAGGTTGTTCGCTAATGAGGGGGCCAGAGTTGTTTTCGGGGATATCCTTGATACGGAAGGGGAGAAAGTGGAGGCTGAGATAAATGAGACTGGCGGAGAGGCAAAATATATTCATTTGGATGTGACAAGTGAATCTGAATGGAATGCGGCGGTAAAAGAATCTGTCAACAGTTATGGCAAGTTGGACATACTGGTTAACAACGCTGGCATAAGCATTGGGAAAAATGTTGAAGAGACCACCTTAGAGGAATGGGACCTTGTTCAGGACGTAAACTCGAAAGGGGTTTTCCTCGGCACTAAAGCTGCAATACCAGCCATGAGGGCGTCAGGCGGTGGCTCCATCGTAAACATCTCTTCTATCGCAGGCCTGGTTGGTATCGCATCAGCCCCCTATGTTGCAAGCAAAGGAGCCGTGAGGCTTCTGACCAAGTCGACAGCGGTTCAATACGGGCCGGAGAATATCAGGTGTAATTCGGTTCACCCAGGATTCATAGAAACCGAAATGACACGTGGAATGCTCTCTAACAACGAAGAAAGAGCCAAACGGCTGGCTATTACACCACTGGGAATATTCGCAACTGCTCATGACGTAGCTTTATCAGTCTTATTCCTGGCATCTGACGAATCGCGGTATATGACAGGCTCCGAGCTGGTTATTGACGGCGGTATAACGGCTCAATAGCACCCACTAACCGAGAAATTCATACCAAAACTGAAGAATGTTGGAGGGCTATATTAATGACCGAAAAACAGGATCAAATATTAAAACAGCTGAATGAATTTCGCCCTAGATTAATACAGCAACTCAGAAAATTATCTGAAGATGAATGGGCGGCTCAAAGTCGATGCGATGACTGGACAGTAAAAGAGGTAATAGCGCACCTTTCACCAGTATTAGCTAATTATCTTATATTTATAACTTCGGCAAAAAAAGAAGAAAATATTTTAGATGATCCAAATTTATCCTTTAATGAACCTGGTGTCCTCGACGGTAAATCACTTGCCGAGACACTCTCCAAAATGGCCAAAGAATCCAGTGAAAGTTTCGATTCAACAGAAGAACTTATCGATGAATTCTCACTTAGATTTGAGAAATTATTGGATGGATTCAATTCCTGCAAAGACAATGAATGGGATTTGAAAGCCTTTCATCCGGTCAATTGGGTCTCAGTTTACGGAATACTTTTATGGACGATGTTTGAATCAACAATTCATGCTTGGGATGCTCTGAATGCCGTCGATGAAAAATATTCAGTCGACGAAAATTTGGCCCCACTACTACCTCAATATTTTTGCAATAAGCTTATTAACCGATGGTTCAAAACCACGGATTCTGCTGAGAGTCTCTCACAGACATTAGCAGTTAATTTAGGTTCTTCACACTGGGTGCGCATATCCAGTACCAATGGTGAATTAGATATAGATGAATACTGCATCAACTCTTTTGATTCAGAGGCAGAAATACAGACCTCTCCTAGTGAATTTGCTTTACTAATTACAGGTAGAAAAAGCCTTTCTGAGTCTATTGAAGATACTTCTACCCAGTTTACAGGTGATCAGAGTTTTGTTGACTCATTTTCGAGATGGTTTACTGGTTCATAATTAGAATTTTGTAATCTGGTTCATGTCGCTGCCAAAACTGCCATGGAGCCCAGAAGCAAACTTATTCCTATAACTTGGGTATAGACAAGTCGTTCTTTGAACAACAATACACCTGCAATAATCGGTATAACCGGATACGCCGTGGTGCCAACAGATACCATACCTATTGACCCCAATTCAGCACCCCTGGCAAACAGAAAAAACCCACCAATTTTCAAGGAAGAAGTCAGGAGCAATAAACTAAAAATTCTAAAGCTTAACTTTTGCCAGGGTATTTCTCTTTTGTAAAACGAAATCGGAATGAATCCAAATATAGAAAACATGATTGGAAAGTAAACCCCAAGAAACCAACCTACTTCTTTTGATACTACTCCCTGTAAAAAAAATTGAGTCCCAATAATCAATGTCGCAAGAAGACCAAGTAGTACTCCAGTCGTCAGACTAGAAGAAACTGAGTTGGATTTTCCTGGTTTGAAAACTGTGACGGCGGCACCGATTAATACAACACCTATCACGATAACCTGCGAATAAGTAAGTCGCTCATCTAAAAATAGATACGCTAGCCCCAGGGAAACAATGGAAAACACTGTCGTAAGCGGAGCTACGACTGATACCGGGCCGATTTGTAAAGATCGAATCAAGACAAGGTAGGTTATAAGATTTACAAATCCCAGAAGAACCAACAGATGCCAATGCTCAAATATGATCTCAGATCCAGAACTCGTGAAGAAAAAATAAGGCGTGACAATCACAACGGCAAGTAATTTTTCCCATAACCCAGTGCTTATCAAGCCAATCTTTCTTGCAAGTCCAATAGTTATAAGGTCTGCAATACCTATACTAGTAGCACTCAGCACGCCGAAAACAATGCTTAAAACAATTGTGTTATCAAATACCACGGAAATCACATCACCTAGTTGGTAGTCCAAAATTGAGCCTTTAAAGAACTCAGGATACCGTACTTATGAATGCTAATGCCTATCCTCCTGGCAAGTATTCCAACGGCAAACATGTATCTGAGAAAGTACAGGGCCTTCCAAAATATACTGGCCAAATCCCCAGGTAGAAATTGTGCCGCTATGAATGTGCCATTAGTTAAGCGATGGTGGGACCTGATGCCTAGGGCTATATGGAAAGTCTTGGTAAGATTCATCACAGAGATACGTTGGTCAGGGTCATCAGACAAAGGTGAATCATGGGGAATTTGGAGTTTGGCGTTTTCGACGAATGCAGCTATAACTGGTTCGATTCGGTGCCGCAAGCAGTAGACGCATACGAGCGGTCTTTTCGAGAGGTTCAGATCGAGGAAGAAATTGGGTTCAAATACCATTTCATCATCGAACACCAGGGTCACGTTGTAGGCCAAGTCCAAACTCCATCTGTGTACTTAGCGGCCCTAGCACAGCGTACAAGCACGATTCGAATCGGAGCGATGGTGTTCGTGCTTCCATTCCACAATCCAGTTCGTCTGGCCATGGACTGCGCAATGGTAGACCAACTATCACATGGGCGACTCGAGTTTGGGGCCGGTGTCGGGACCACGCCAGACAGTTTCGAAAGCTGGAATGTGCCCTTTTCTGAGCGACGGTTCGCAGGTCCAGAGGCCCTTGACGTCATAATGAAGGCTTGGACAGAGGACAAATTCAGCTATCACGGAAAATACTACCAATACGATGATGTAATTTCACTGCCACGTCCTTATCAGAAGCCCCACCCTCCGATGTGGTTTGCGGGTCGTTCCCAATCTTCGTTAGAGCTTTGTGTCGATAGAGGTTACGGCGTAGGCATGTTTCTTCACCCAGACGAGGTTATCGTAGACACACTCGATACATGGAGAAAACTGTGGGAAGACTCAGGAAAAAAAATACCCAGGCCTCCTGCATTTCTGACCCGCTCGGTGTATGTCGCAGAAACAGACGAGGAAGCCTATCAGGAAGCGGCACCCTATCTGCCTCAGGCATATTCATGGGGCGAAGATAAATTCTCAATTCCACAGATCGGCACACGAAAGTTCACCAACAAAGAGGAAACGTATGACCCAAAACAAGCGATCGCACAAGAAATGTTTACGGGCATGAGGTCCGGGATTGACTTCTGGCTCCAGCACAACCTGGCATATATAGGTAGCCCAGATACAGTAATAAGAAAGATCGAGGAAACTCAAAAGAGCATGGGTTACGACGTTTTCGGCGGCCGCTTCAAGTTCGGCCCGATTCCCGATCGTCTGGTCGAGAAATCCCTAAGACTCTTCGGAAAGCATGTCATACCTCATTTTCAAAGGAATGCCAGTCGCCTTACCTAGAGAGTTCAGGTGACCAGTCGTCCCCATAAGTTTGTAAAGAGAGTAAGACCTACATCAACTTCTATTAGGAACAACGAACAGGATATTTGGTGAGTTTATCCAATTCTCGCCAATGCAAATTTTAGATCAACGCCCCTCGTTTATAAATATTTCTTGGGGTTTGAATAATCCCGCTACATAAAACGACAGCTAAGAAAGCAATGCCGCCTATTCCAAGAACCCTGGAAGGTCCATAAAGATCGGCAAGAATACCGTTGGCAAAATAGGAGAAACTCATGATGCCCCCCGCATGAATGAGGTAAATGCTGGTAATTCTTCCTCTTAAGTAGTCTGGTGACACCGATTGAATCATAATCGTAGTAATCGTCATGAATGCAGCATGTGAGGCACCTATAATCACTGTTCCCACCATAGCGGGCTGCAAGGTAGGAGAAATTGTCAAAATAAGGTTCCCTATAGAGCTCACCAACGCAGAAACTAAAAGCAGTCTTCCAAAGGAGCGATGACTGCTCACAGGTGCCAGTCCCGATGAAGCAAATAGTGCCCCGACACCTATCATCATGTGCATATAAGCGACCCCTTGACCTCCCGAATTTAATTGATGCTCTGAGACAGCCGGGAGGAGAGATTCAAAAGACATCACCAACGTACAGTGAAACATAACTAGGAACATCACACTTCGCAGCACAGGATGGCTGTAGATATACCGAAATCCCGAAAATGTGTTTTCTATTAGACTTTTTTCTGGATCGATTCGTCCGGTCGAAACCGCGGTGACACGAGTTACGAAGTAAACACCCAATGCATAAGCGATCACACAAGATAAGAAAATCCACTTTATATCCGCCAATCCCATAAGTGGCACTATAAGACCAGGCCCTATCAGGCGAGTGGCATAGTAACCGGCAGAAATTAATGTGTAAGCGTTCGGTAAATGATGTGTCGGTACTAGATTAGCTGCCAGCGCTTCTATTGCACCCATATGAGTCGCACGAGCAATCCCATTCACAACGGCCAATAGAAGAATATGCCAGACCTCGATGGCACCTGTAAAGATTAAAGCAGTCAATATCAGTCCGTGGAAAAGACTCAGTATGTATGCCAAAACAAGGATATTACGTCGTGAAAACCTATCGGTTAAGAAACCAACGACAATCGGAGCGAAAAACCACGGGATCATAGCCGCAAAAAAAACAGCTCCGACCCAACTACTTTGATTACTTTCGGCCAGATTAAAAATCAACCAGCCTTCTGCAGCCGCTAAGGCCCATGAAGATGATTCGCCCACAATATGCCCAACCCACATGATTCTGTAATTCCTGTGGTCTAAAGAGGGAAAGAAGCGATTCTTGATTTGCATAATTAATAATGGCACTAAGTCTGAAGGCTGTTAATGAGTGCCATTATATGGCTATGGTGGAATGCTATCTTCAATGGGAAAGACCATCATTAAGAATTAATCGGGACTAACCCAAGGTTTTCACAACACATTTATGAAATTTTTCGCCCTGAACCGGCAAAGGATTAGGCCAATTCTTTTTGACAGACAAGTATCAACATTCAGGATTTGCGAGAACGGACGGTGCCACCTTTCGGGCAAGCCAATTACCATCTGTGGGGCTACCTTTTAACTCTCCGTTGTCGACTATGACTTTACCGCGAAGAATGGTAGTAACCGGGTATCCCTGGCATTCGAACCCTTCCCAGATGGAGTAATCGGAATCGGCATGAAGTTCGTCGAGGGTAATTGTTTTATTCATGTCTGGGTCAAATAACACGATGTCAGCATCACTTCCTGTCGCAATAGCTCCCTTTTGAGGATACATCCCAAGAATCTTGGCAGCATTAGTAGAGGTGATATCTACGAAATGTTCAATTGAGATTAGGCCTGTTGACACAAATTTTGTATAAACGACAGGCAGTCTGGTCTCGATTCCATTGTGGCCACCACAGACAGTCTCAATGGTATTGCCGGAAAGCTTAATGTCCTTATAGGTAGTATATTCGTCTGTTGCCGTGGTGCTTAACGTGCCGTTGATTAGAGCCTCTTGAAGCCCGTCTCGGTCCGAAGCGTGTTTTATTGCTGGGTAGGTATGGATTGCAGTTCCCTCAGGCTCTCGATAATGGTCATGAGTGAAGTGTAGGTAATTGTGGAGCGCCTCGCCGTAGACGGGCAATTGTTTATTGCGAGCGTCCGCTATCGCGTATGCACCCTCCTTTGCCGTAGTGTGGACGAAGTAGATACCCGTTTCGGTATGCTCTGAAAGACGTATGATTTTACGGAACGAAATGTCCTCCGAAATATTGTTATGTGCGAGGTGCAGGTTATATCCCTGGTCCCGTCCTTCACGAATAAGTTTAGCTTCCATATACTTGACCATGTCGTCGTCTTCGGCATGGACAGCCATGATTCCCCCGCTATTGCCTACAGCTTCGAAAATAGCCCAGAGATGTCCGTATGGGACTTTGGACCCGAAAGTCGTGAAAATCTTGAAACTGGATACTCCAGATTGGACAGCCTCTCCGATCTCTTCAATGGTCCTTGTCGGAACCTCCCCTGCGAGTGTGAAGTGAAAAGCGAAGTCAGTATACGAATGACCGGAAAATACACTGCGTCGAGCATCCAATCTCGTCATGATTGACTTGTCCGACTGATCACCTTCTTCAGTTCCTTCCATCCCCCCTGCGAAGTCTATATACGTAGTAACGCCTCCGTGTGCGGCGGCCCGACTCGCCGCCTCTGGAGACTGGGTCATAACCCCGGGGCGTCCCGCCCAATCTTCGGAGACCCGGGTTGCGATGTGGGTGTGAGGTTCAATACCACCAGGTAAAACGTACTTGCCAGAAGCGTCTATAGATATCTGTGACTCATCAATAATTGAGTTTCGGGCAGCAACCAGCACGATTTTCTCATCTTGAATACCAATATCAAACTGGCCAACACCGCTGGGGGTAACAACCGTTCCGCCATGTATTTTCAGATCCAACATGACTCGTCCTCCTTAAATTCTTTAAACAGATAATTTGTCGAATTCGTTTGATAATCCATTAATGCTGTCTTCTGCATACCTTAGCGCATTTGGACTCCGTAATCGTTCCCTCGTCATGAGGTATTTATAGACCCAAATCCTAAATAATTACTTTATCTTTCTTGAGTTGAAGGATCTCTTCTTGAGATAGCCCTCCAAGGGTCGAGAAAATTTCGTCGGTATGCTCACTGTATAACGGAGCTCGGGAAACTTTCACAGTAGAAGCGGACAGCCGCACAGGGGACCCGATCATTGGATAGGTGTTACGTGTTGGGTGCTTAATTTCAGTTATCGTTTCACGGTCTCTCAGATGGGCGTCGGTCATAACTTCTGACGTGTCGTATACGGCTCCACAAGGAACTCCCGCTGCCGCGAAGGCAGCCATGACAGTTCGTTTATCTCTCTGGGAGGTCCACTTCTCTATAATTTCCCCCAATTCATTGGCGTTCGCTTCCCGGGACTCTTCAGTCGCGAACCGTTCGTCCTCAATCAAATCTGAACGAGCCATGGCGCCCATGGCCAAAGGAAACATGCCTGGATTATCTGGCGGTAACATCAAATAGACGTAGTCATTTGGCCCACCTGGACTGCATAGGAAAAGACCCCCAACGGCACCCGGCCTCCTCCCCTCGTGACTGGTCTGACGTGGTTCTGGGGAACCATCTGTCAATGTCCCAGTGAAGCGGACACGAGTTAGATTCAGAACAGCCTCTTGCATAGCCACCTCAACCAATTGACCTTCGTCAGTCACGTTGCGTTGCACAAGAGCAGCAAGAATACCTATGACAGCGTGCATTCCAGTTCCTGAATCTCCCACATTGGCTCCAAGCATCGCAGGAGGTCTATCGTCAAACCCTGTACAACTAAGAGCACCACTGGTGGCCTGTGCTACAGGTTCGAAACATTTGTAGTCAGAGTAAGGCCCATAAGACCCAAAACCCTTGACCGCTGCATATATGAGTCTGGGATTAATTTTCTTAAGATCCTCGTACCCGAGACCAAGTCTGTCCATCGCCCCTGGGCCGCGATTTTCCGCCATTATGTCAGCATCCTTGATCAACGACTTAAACAATTCCTTTCCCCGAGGGTCCCGAAGGTTGAGCGTGGTACTTTTCTTGTTATTGTTCAAAAGCAGAAAAAAATAACTGTCTAGGTCTGGGTCGTCGCGTCTCAGCCACCTCGCGCGGTCCCCTATGCCGTCTGCCATCTCTACTTTGATTACCTCAGCACCTAACCATGCAAGCATCTGGGTACAGGAAGGTCCAGCTTGGTCGTGGGTCATGTCTATGACCCTTATACCTTCAAGAGCTTTTACCATTATTTTCCTCCTTCGTAGACTATCTTTGATAAGAATAAGGTTCTTGAGTTAGTGAAGCTTTTCTTGATTAAGAATATTCAAAACGTAGAATCTTTTCATCACACTGGATGATAATAGCGTTTATTTGACCCGATGACAGTTGTCGATAAGAAAATAACTTAAGACAAGGGGGAAATTGGGGAAATTTTCTGGCTCTGTCAGAAGACAGTTCATTCAAGACGGCCTGTATATTCAAACCGCCTGATACAACTTTTCTATCTCTTCAATTTCTCAGCTCGGCAGCCTTGAAATCTGGTCAACTATGTCCAGCCCCACCCTTTCGCTCCACGCTGCGAGCAACTGGTTGGTGACGGGACCAGGCGCCTCCGAACCAATCTGTCGCCCATCAACATGACCCACGGGCAGTATGCAGTAGGGAGTACTGCATAAAAATGCTTCATCGGCAGTGTAGACATCATAAGGTTGCATAGTGCCTTCTTCCACTGGTATCCCCAGAGATTCCGCTATCTCCACAATCGTTAATCTAGAAACTCCCTGCAATGTACTTTCTGTTCTTGGAACTATTAGTTTTCCAGCCTGAACAATGAAGAAGTTAGCCCCAATACTTTCACTTACATTCCCCTCCAGGTCCAGCAATAGTGGAATGGCACTCGGATCAAAGTCAGTTGCCTCTAATTCCGCAAGGACAAAGTTTAGTCTACTGTAGTGTTTGACTTTGGGGTCGAGACTTTGGGACGAATAACTTCTGGTTTTACTGATTACAACGTTGGCGCCTTTCTTGTATGCCGGCGCCCAGCGAGGGCTTCCTAACGGATCTATAACAATGGCTATGGTTGGATCACCTCCTCTTGTCCCAATACCACCAGAAACAATTTGAGTAATCATGTAATCATCATGATTCTGGCGTCGCAAATCCTCATTTCTAGCAACAACTTCTAAGGTTTTAGCCTCCATATCATCTATAGTCATATGAGGATCGATCCTCACATATTTCAATGACCTATAAAACCTTTCCAGATGATCCCGCAATCTAAAAACCTTTCCATCAAATGTCCTTGACGTGTCGAAAACAACATCCCCAAGCCTGAATCCTCTATCGAGTAAACTAACCTGTGCCTTGTCCCGTTCAACAAATTCACCATTTAACCAGATTTGGTATTCCATTTACTCGTCCCTTATCAACATAGTTGATTGAATTCGTTATAGTCTCTCATCCCACTCTAGGTAAAGGTCTCAAAGTCATAGCGCCTATGACCAAACATGAACGTAATAGTACCGTCGGTGCCATTCTGGCTCAAGATTTCACTACATTTCCGTCTTTCATTCGTACGGCTTCTACTACCACAATAAGTTGGCCAAAATCGCATTATTATATTTTTCTTTCATACCATTTTTCTTAAATATTCTTATAATCCCATCCAATAGATATATAGGAGGCATTTAATGTCGGGCAAATTAGAAGGAAAAATAGCAATCGTGACCGGTGGAAATAGTGGTATCGGTGAGGCCACTGTCCATGCATATGCAAGGGAAGGAGCGAGTGTGTCAATAATGGCCAGGAGAGAAGATGAAGGACTACTAGTCAGAAATGCTGTGAGAGATCATGGAGGAGTCGCCGAATTTATTGCTTGTGATGTATCCAAACCTGAAGAAATCAAAGACGCCGTATCAAAAACAATCCAAACATTTGGCGGAGTCGACGTCCTGTTCAACAACGCTGGAGTAGCAGGCCCAAACAGTTTTCCCAATGAAAGTTTTGAGGAGTGGAGTTACATACTAGATGTAAACCTTAACGGAGTCTTCAATATGTGCAATGAAGTATGGCCCCACATGCTTGCTTCAGGCGGTGGCAACATAGTCAACATGTCATCGGCTGCCGCCGTATCTGGATTCACACAATATCTCCTAAATACTACCGGAAGGGTACCTCCAGCGGCCTATTACGTAGCAAAGGCAGGAGTAGATGCTTTTACGAGATATACCGCTAGTCTTGGAGGACAATCGAATATAAGAGTTAACGGTGTGCGACCAGGCCAAATCCTAACTCCCATGACCAACAGAGAAGGAAAGGGCGAACATGGATTGAAAAAACTATTTGATGTTGTACAAATCCTGGAAGGCACTGGATATCCAGAAGATGTTGCCAACGCTGTCCTTTTTTTATCCTGCGACGATTCCAGATTTATAACAGGGGAAATAATGAACGTAGATGGGGGTATACCCGCAAAATTATGATGCTACCGACTCAACGAGATGAATATACGGAGAATTTCAAATGCCACACTATAGAGATTCAATAAGTAACCATGACGTATTTGACCTAGGTCAGTTTAAATTTCAATCTGGCTCAGTGCTTAAAAATACAAAAATAGCTTACAAAACTCTGGGCAAATTGAACGAGGATAAAAGTAATGCGATTCTACTTGCACATCCAGTCGGTGGAACACATGAAAATGCCGAATTAATACATTTAGAAGGAGATGACAGAGCCATTTCTGCCGATAAACATTTCATAATCGCTCCAAACATGTTCGGCAATGGTCTTTCATCTTCTCCTTCCAATACTTCAGAGCCATTTCATGGCCCAAATTTCCCTCCCGTAACGATCTACGATAATGTCATGGCACAACACAAACTGGTTACGGAAGAACTAGGTATTTCAAAAATTAAACTGGTAACCGGTTTTTCAATGGGCGGCCTTCAAACTTTTCATTGGGCAGCTATGTTCCCAGAACTGGTTGAAAATTTTGTACCTATATGTGGCACAGCAAAATGTTCTGGCCACAATTGGCTTTTTCTGGAAAGTCTTGCCACTGCTATTGGAGTGGACCCTGTTTTCGATAACGGCAATTACACTCAATATCCCCATGCTGGAATGAAAGCTTTTGACACCATTTATTCTGCCTGGGCTTTTTCACAGGAATTTTTTCGGCAAAACGGGCATGAAGATTTAGGACTCGATTCCTACAAAAAGATGCCTGAGGCCTTTGGTGAACTCCTAGGTCCGAAAGATCCTAATGACATTCTGATACACATACGTGCCTGGCAAAATGCTGATATCAGTGATAACCCGCTTTACAACGGGAACTTTGAAGCAGCTCTGGAAGCCATAACGGCAAAAGGTTTCCTAATGCCAACTTCCACCGACCAGTATTTCTGGGCCGCTGATAACCGAGATGAGGCACTAATTATTCCAAATGCAACTTTCAGAGAAATCCCTTCTAAATGGGGACATGCAGGGGGCAGATTATCCCAGACTGCTGAAAGAAAGCTTGTGGATGACTCTATAAGGGAATTAATAGGATAACTCGCTGAAAAATAGCCTGAAACACCACCTCGAGAAGTAGATGCTTACCTGAAAGCGCGGGTTTAACAAAATTACTTTTCAATCAGAGTATGGCGCCCTCCATTTTTAGTGACAGAATTTCATCCCAGTCGTATCCCAGTAGATTAATCAGTATCTCTTCCGTGTCCTCCCCATGCGCCGGTGCCATCTTTCGAGTGGATAAGGGTGTTTTACTGTACGTTACAGGTGTCTGAAGCCACTTAGAAGAGCCAATAACTGGATGATCGAAGTCGACCACATATTCGTTAGCGATGACCTGTGGGTCATTGGGCAGATCGAGAGTGCGTTGGACTCGTTCCCATATCAAATCTCCTGACTCTTTAAGACGTCTTTCCCACTCAAGCCTGGGTAAAGTTACAAATACCGAATCAAGAATTTCGATCAGCTCTACCCTGTTGTCGAAACGTACCGTCATGTTACTGAATTTAGGGTTATCGATCAGATCCAGTCTATTGATGGCCTTACAGAAGGTTGGCCAGTATCGATCTCCTTGACCCATACTGAAGGCTATCCACTCTCCATCGGCACATTTATAGTAGTTCCACAGTACCTGACCTGCCATTTTTCGCTCGAACCTGGGCATCTCAAAGTCTTGTAATAGCGAGATTCCATTCTGCATTCCTCGGGCCCAAATCATGCTACCTAGGTGAGAAACATCAACCTTCTGTCCAAAACCAAATCTCTCCCTAGAGACCACAGCACCGATTACCCCATAAGACAGCATCATTCCCGCAATCTGGTCGGCTATGTCCAGCTCATGGGGGGTATCATCGTCAGGGCCGAACCACCATAGTGCTCCGGCTCGCGCCTCAGCAGTCAAAGCAAATGCTGGCTTTTCTGAATCTGGTCCGTCGGGACCGTAACCAGAAGCAGAAGCGTAAATAAGCTGAGGATTGTATTCAATGAGATTCTCATAGCCAACACCCAGACGTTCTGCCACTCCCTTCCTAAAGTTCTGAACGAAAATATCTGACTCAGCCACGAGTTGGTGCATTATCTTCAGTGCCCGGGGGTTCTTAAGATCCAAAGCCATGCCCAGCTTCTGGCGGTTCATGCCTTCAAAGTAAGCGGACAAGCCTCCCTTCGTCTCAGCAGAATGACCTCTTACTCGACCCAATTGGCGTCCGTGATCACCGTCCAGTGACTCTATCTTGATAACCTCAGCCCCCATGTCCGCAAGCATCATGGTAGACACCGGTCCAAACTGCCACATCGTCCAGTCTATAACTCTCAACCCATCCAACGGACCCTTCATTTCACGTTCTCTAGATTCCATTTTCCCCCCGGTTAAAACTTCCTTTGATTGAATATCCCCGTATTCGCAATCAACTCCGATTATCTTGTCCGTCTCCCACACAGTTTGTTAACCCGAATGGTACTATCCCAGAATTACAATTAGCCTATAACAAAGATTACCCAGGAATAACAGAGAACAAATGAGATCAATGAACATGCGGGAAGCCGAAAAGGTATTACTGCAAATCAGACAATTAATGGACGATCTCAATATTATTTTCTTTCTACGGCACGGAACCTGTTTAGGAGCTGTAAGAGACGGAGAATTGATTCCTTGGGATGACGACATAGATATAGGCTCAATTATTGGAATGAACAATCTTGACGAAGAGTCCATTTATGCAGCTGTTAACGCTTTTAAAACCGCAGGATTTGAAGCAAAGATCCTACAAACCAATTTTCACATTGGTGTAGAAATGTCTAAGTCCGGAATACCGATTGATTGGACTTGTTACAAAATTATTGAAGAGAATATTTTTCAGTACCCCGCCATCAAAATTCCGGTTCATCTATATAAAAATTTAGAGACTGCCTATTTGTTGGATAAAACTTTCTTCGTGCCTAATCCGCCTGAAGAATATTTGACACTCAAATATGGATCAGAATGGCGAGTACCCAAAAAAACAGGTTTTGAAAACGATATTATCGATTCGATATCAGAATCAGCAATCATTGAAAGATCTGGAATTTCCTCCCGCATCCTAAAATTCCTATTCCCAAACAAAAAAGTTGCTCGAATCCAAATTCTCAACTCCAATATGAAGCCGATTGAAAAAATGGAAGTAACTGTTGTGGGGATTGGTCAAAGAACAACTGATCAACATGGATATGCCAAATTCTATTTGCCCAATGAAGACTATTACGCAATGACCGTTGGCAGTGGAAAGGAAAGAGAAATCCTCTATGAGGAAATACTGAAACCTGGCGGAGAATATCTCTATGTTCAGGACTTGAACCAAAGATCTGGCAGAATTCATGTGTTAGAAGAAGCGATTTAATAAACTCATTAAGTCCTAGAGTTATAAGTCATTAGAACAGGGTTCCGGAGAACGTATATGACAAGAGTCTATGTAGATATGGTGGCTGATTTATTCCACTACGGTCATGCAAATTTCCTTAAGCAAGCTAGGCAATTTGGAGACTTTCTAATTGTCGGCATTCATTCTGACAAAGTTGTAGAGGGCTACAAGCGCCCGCCTATAATGTCGATGCAAGAGCGGATAGATACGGTATCGTCTTGTCGCTACGTAGATGAAGTATTGCCTAATGCCCCTTTGACTATTGATCAAAAATGGATCTCTGTCCACAATATTGATTTAGTGGTTCATGGTGACGATTTTTCAGATGAAATGAAGAAAATGTGCTACAAAACCCCTATCGACCTGGGAATTTTTCGTCTCGTCTCATATACACCGGGAGTTTCCACCACAGAGATTATTAAAAGAATCAAAAATATTTACAACCCATGACCTTGTCGAGTGACCTAGGAGTAATAGAACCGAATATGGACGCAACATCAACTATTTACGAAGACAACGAGAGAGTACGGATTACTGAATGGCGGTTCGCCCCTGGTGAGGAAACAGGATGGCATAGGCATGAATTAGACTACACGGTAGTCCCAATCATCACCGGAAGCCTCACAATAATAGACCGGGAAGGGGTGGAAACAGTAAACGATATAGCCATGGGCGTACCATATTTCAGATATTCAGGGGCTGAACACAATGTAATCAATCAGTCGCTATCTGAGGTAGCTTTCATTGAAATTGAGATTAAATGAAACAGACCGACATCTAACCAGAAATTGCCTTATGGGCAAACTCCGGCCTCACGAGCCTTTCATAGGAATAGCTTCCATTAACTAGCCCTCCTTCAATAAGTATGTCCCGCATGGCAATATAGCCGTCCTCACCAATCAAAGTATTCTGGGGCCAAGTTTTCTGACTTTTATATTGTCCAATCGCTCTTTCCAAAGTATTCATTGCATAGTGAGGGAAAAAACTGGAAATTTTTTCAGCTATCACAAATTCATCGTTTCTATCAACCCACTCCAATGACCTCTGAAATCCATTAACAAAAGCCTGCACCATATCTGAGTTTTCATCTATGAAATATGGTGCAACAGCAAAGGAGCTGTAGCATATATATCCCAGTTCAGGACCCAGCGACGCGACCAAATGTCCGAACCCTCCGTCAATTAAAGACTGGGCATATGGATGAGGAATATGAAGGTAATCAGCCTTCCCTTCCTTAAATAAATCTATAGCTTCAATGGCTGTTATACCTCTCACCAGTTTAATGCGACTTATGTCAACTCCATGTTTTAACAACACAGTTCTAAGCGGATTCCAGGGAACCGGGGTAAACCCGATAGGAATCAATGTAGATCCTTCCAACCCTTTCCACTCCCATTCCTCTACTGGCTGGCGAGATAATAAGAAGAACCCATCCCTCTGGTTTATCTCTGCGATATGAATCGGGGCGTCCTCCCTACCTTCATCGAGATCCATCAGACTCCTACTAATACCGCTCTGTACAATGTCAACGTCTCCAGACCTAAGCATCTGAGTTGCAGATGCTTTTTCCGGCACTGTCCCGAAGACAACGTCCAAACCTTGATCCGATAGAAACCCTTCTGCTTCTGCCACGTAGAGGGGCGTATAAAAAAGGTTTCGGTACGTATCCATCAGATGAATCTTCTTACGCTCACTCAGCAACTGACATACCCCCATCACTTAATGAATATCCCATATATTAAGGGATCTAAATTCCTGATCCGATACCAAGATCTTCAAAATAGTACTACGCAATCATTTACCTGTAACATACCGCTAATTACGTGATGAATAAGGAAATTTGCCATGACCACTTCTATGTCATCTTACAGACCCCCCGTTAGGGGCATTACCCACATGGTGTCAGCGGGTCACTACCTGGCAGCTTCCGCTGGCTATAGGATACTTGAGCAGGGCGGAAACGCTATAGATGCAGGAGTTGCGTCAGGCATCGTCATAAACGTCACATTACCAAATGCCACAAATTTCGGTGGGGTCGCACCGATAATGGTTTACATGGCTGAGACCGATGAAGTTAAAACGATCAGTGGTCTCGGTAGATGGCCAAAAGACACTTCCTTAGATTTTTTCACCGGTGAACTTGGCTCGGAAATTCCGAAAGGAATTCATCGAACTATCGTGCCCTCAGCTCCAGATGCTTGGCTGACAACCCTGGAAAACTTTGGAACATTAAGCTTGGAGGAAATTTTACAACCAGCCTTAGAACTCGCCAGAGAAGGGTTTCCTATATCTGGTACAACTTCACAAGTATTAAAAAAACTTTCTGCAACAGTGGATAAGGATTCAAACGAGTGGGAATCAACATTTAAAATTTTTTCACGCAACGGAAAAATTCTCAACGAGGGGGACGTACTTGTACAACCCGACCTTGCCCAAACATTCCAAAGACTCATTGAAGTAGAAATTCAAAACGCTCATCTGGGAAGAATGAAGGCCATCAGAGCCGCCAGAAACTTCTTTTACAAGGGTGAATTGGCAGAGGAAATAGTCAGTTATAGTAAAAGTCTTGGTGGAAAACTCTCTCTCCGTGATCTGGCAGACTTCAATGTAGAAATTGAGACCCCTGTAACTTCTAGATACAAGAATTACGAAGTACTTACTTGCGGCCCCTGGTCCCAAGGCCCGGTTACAGGCCAGGTGCTCCAAATGCTTGAAAAAGACAAAATTTCAACAATGTCTCCAAACAGTTCCGACTATATTCATCTACTTTCTCAAGCATTAAACCTATCTTTTTCTGATAGACATCACTACTACGGTGATCCTGATTTTGTTGACGTGCCTATTACCGGACTGCTTTCACCTGCCTATACATCTTCACAAAGATCTAGGATTTCGCCAGAGAAAGCGTTTGTAGAAATGCCCGACCCGGGAAATCCCTGGAAGTATGAAGAAAGAGATGAAAATCAATCACAAACACGAAAGCCATCGGCTAATCATGACAAGCTGGAACAGGATACTTCGTATACGTGTGTTATTGACCGATGGGGCAACTCATTTTCAGCAACACCTAGTGACGCAGCATTCGGGTCACCGATCGTTCCGGGGTTAGGCTTAATGATTTCCTCACGTGGCACGCAAAGTTGGTTAGATCCAGATCATCCATCATCTATAGCTCCGTGGAAGAGGCCAAGGTTGACACCTAATCCTGCCATGGCATTTAAAGACGGTAGATTATTCATGCCATTTGGTACCCCAGGTGGCGACGCCCAGTGTCCCGCGATGGTTCAGACTTTCTTAAATATCGTCGAATTTGGCATGAATCCTCAGGAAGCTATAGAAAGTCCAAGATTTGTTCCATGGAATTTTCCAAATTCCTTCTGGCCGCATGCTTACCACCCAGGTCTGTTGCAGCTTGAAGGTAGAATCTCGAGAGAAGTTGGAAGGGAATTATCGAGAAGAGGACACAAGATCCAATATCTAGAGGACTGGTCCCCAAGTACCGGAGCGATGTCTGCAATTGTCCTCGACCACGAGTCCGGTACATTAACAGCAGGAGCAGATCCTAGAAGGGATGCCTATGCAATCGGAAGATAATTACGGAAATGGGACATTACCAAGTCAAATAAGATCAAACATTTGCAAAGGCGTTAATGGTCTAGATATCCACTATCTTGAAGCTGGTTTTAAGGGTAAAGATAAGCCCCTGATAGTTCTATTACATGGCTTTCCTGAACTCTCCTACAGTTGGAGAAAAATTATTTTACCGTTATCAGAGTCTGGCTATCATGTTGTTGCCCCTGACCAGAGAGGATTTGGTGCAACCACCGGATGGGATAATTCCTACGTATCGGACCTTTCTTCCTACTATCAAGTAAATCTTGTGAGAGACATATTAGGGTTTGTTTCAGCACTAGGATACAAAAAAGTAGCAAGCGTTATAGGTCACGATTCTGGGGCGGCTGTTGCCGGATGGTCCGCCTTGATCAGACCCGATATCTACAATTCGGTTGTTTTGATGACTCCTTTTACCGGTGCTTCCACACTCCCAATAGATACTTCAAAAAAATTGAGTATTTATAAAGATCCGGTCGACACCATTAGCGAGGACTTAGCGGCACTACCAAGAGCCAGAAAGCACTACCAACACTATTACAGAACCCGAATGGCTAACTCAGACATTACAAATTCAAAAGATGGATTGGCAGCTTTCATCAGAGCCTATTATCATCACAAGAGTGCCGATTGGGAGAATAACGATCCGTTCCCCTTGGCCTCCTGGACTGCAGAAGAATTAGCAAAGATGCCCACCTATTACATAATGGACCTGAACGACACAATGGCCGAGGCGGTGGCAAAGCATATGCCGACGTCTCAGGAAATATCATCTTGCCAATGGTTAAGAGAAGACGAGCTGCAGGTCTACGTCTCGGAATATGGAAGAACAGGCTTTCAGGGAGGACTCAACTGGTATAGGTCTGGAGGTAGTGAAGGGAACAAGCGAGCATTGGAACTTTTTTCAGGAATGAAAATGCAGGTTCCTGCAATGTTTGTTGCGGGACGGCAAGATTGGGGAATCTATCAAAGACCGGGTGCCATAGATAGAATGAAAGAAGAAGTATGCACTAGTATGGATAATATGCACCTAGTGGATAATGCCGGTCACTGGGTACAACAAGAACAACCCGAAGCAGTGCTCAAACATTTAGTAAGTTTCCTAGCTGAAGTTAACTAAACGCGACATTTGTAGCTTCAAAATATCTACTCATATCAACTAGAAACATATCCATTTTTATCGTCCCAAATCAAAGAATTCTCATCTCGCTTCTTTGGGTCACCATACCCCCCTCCACCCGAAGATAAAGCAATAATGCGGTCGCCTGGTGAAACAGGAATCCCCGTTTCTTTAGAACCCAATACACGCTCTTCCCCCTTGGATACCAAACTGTAGCGGTGTGGTAGCCCCGGAGACCCTCCAAATAATCCAAATGGTGGTACTACAACGCCATCACCTGCGGTGTTCATAAGGGCCTCTCCTTCCCCTTCATATATGATTTCACACTCAGCTCCTAGCCCTCCTCTCCACTGACCTTCCCCTGCAGAATCAGGCCGCAACTCATGATTCACCACAAACAATGGAAAGCGCTCCTCCGTAACCTCGACACTGGGGGATCGAATACCCCCTGCAACATTTACTTCACCCACACATGTCCATCCATCATTTCCTGAAGAAGCACCACCACCACCTCGAGCCATAAAAAAATGCCATATAAAATATCGACCAGTACGAGGGTCCGTGCCAGTAATAGCGTACCGTAACCTTCTTGAAAACCCAGCATTTACAGCCGCTGGCACAGCATTTGCCAATGCTTTAAACACCGCCTCAATTATCTCCTCAGCGCAGTGGTTAGTACTCATACAAACTGGAGCGGGAGGATTTGCGTTAACAATCAAGCCTCTAGGAGCAATAACCGTCAAGGGCCCCATAGACCCTTCGTTCTTAGCTACATCGTAAGGCGCCAGATACATTATTGCCGCATGGGCAATTGAACGAGTGTTCGCATAGGCACTGTTTATAAAACCGGTCACCTGAGGCGAGGAGTTACTGAGATCAATTTTCATCGTGTCACCTTTTATAGTGACCTCAGCTCGAATGGGAATCATCTTGGAATCAAACCCATCATCGTCGACATGGGACTCACCTTTAAATACCCCGTCAGGCCAATCAGATATGAACTGTCGAACCTGTCTCTCAGTAGCAGACAGTATTCCATCTATGATAGCCAGTAATGTTTCCGGATCATAATGGTCCACTAACTCCAAAACACGGCGCTCTGCAGTAGAGACAGAACCTATTTGGGCATTTAGATCACCAAGAAAGTTCTCGGGGAGACGCACATTCGCGGAAAGCATAGCTAGTAAATCTTCCCTTGGTTGACCCTTATCATGGATACGCAAGGGAGGGATTCTCAATCCTTCGTGGAAAATCTCGCTAGCCGACGGGTTATAACCGCCGTGTGTAGCCCCTCCAACATCACTATGATGGGCGCGGTTGATGGTTAGGAACAATAATTCGCCATTCTTAAACACAGGTTTTATTACAGTTATATCTGGTAGATGGCTCCCACCATTGTACGGATCGTTCAACGCGAACATGTCACCTGGATGAATATCGTCGCCAAAAGTGTTCAAAATGGCTTCCCCAGCTATGGGTAAGGCACTCACATGTACTGGTATCCCCTCACCTTGAGCAATAAGTCTACATTTGCTATCTAGAATAGCGGTAGAAAAATCCCGACTGGAATTAAGAATCTGAGACATGGAGGTACGAAGCATCACATCCATCATTTCAATAGCAATAGACTCCAACCGATTCTCAACCACCGATAGGGTCACAGGATCAGACCCCGCTGCCACTCCTCGCTCTTCACCATCTGACACAAGATCTTCTATCCCAATTATTAATGTCCCATCAGAGTTTTTAATGACCTCATTAAATGGATTCAAGACAACGGTGGTGAACTCCGATTCGATGATAGCGGGACCACGAACTTTTTGACCCACCTGCATACTGTCGGATTTGAGCACAGGAACGTTCTCCCAGTGTCCAACATGGACCTGCCTCAGTACAGGATCATCCTGATCCAAATCAACGATTGAATTACCCGTATTAACACCTTCGTCAATTTCAGGTAGTGGCGCCGATACAGTCACCCTGAGAGTAACGAGTCGAATCTCTTGCTCAGACTGCCTGTAAGAATACAATTCCTCAAATCTTTGGTGGAAATTATTAGACCATTCCTCTTTGAGTCGAGCTCCATGAAGATCAAGATCAGGTATTGGAACGGTGACTTCATAAATCTGGTCTAAGTAACGCATATCAGCGCTAAATTCTATATTTATCTCCGCGTCTGCCACCCCATTTTCAATGAGTTGATCTTTTCCCTGCTTTTCCATAATTCTCAGTCGAGAAGTCATTTCCTCAAGATCCAATACACTCAATCCCGAAGGATAAGATTGAGAAAAGTCGTACCGTAGCTCTGAAGTCAACATACCAAATGCCGATAACACAGGAGCAGCCTGAGGCACTAACACTTTATGTATTCCAACTTCTCTGGCCACCTGATTGGCCAGAATTCCCGCAGCTCCTCCAAATGCCACCAGACTGAATTCACGTGGGTCCAGTCCCTTGCTAACAGAAGCTAGACGAATCCCTTCTGCAATTGAGTTTGATACAACTCGTAATATTCCTTCAGCCGCATCGGTTATGGACAACCCCAATGGGTCAGCAACCTTAGACTTTATTGCCTCTTCAGATAAGTTTTTATCTAGACTAGCCTTCCCACCAAGAAACGATGCCTCATCAAGAAAACCAAGGAATAGCGCAGCATCAGTGACAGTGGGGTCCTCTCCTCCACGCCCATAGCATGCTGGGCCTGGCTCCGCCCCTGCACTATCTGGACCAACCCGCAAGACACCTCCAATGTCCACTCTTGCGATGCTCCCACCACCAGCTCCAAGAGTATGAATATCTATCATCGGCACCGATATTTTCCAACCAGCCTCAAACTTTTCATTAGCAACATGGGGTCTACTACCCTCTATGATTGAGATATCTGTGCTAGTGCCCCCCATATCGAGGGCGATGACATTTTCTTCGCCTAATAAAGAAGCGACCTTCGCTGCACCTTTAGCACCACCAGCAGGCCCCGAAAGAATTGATCTAACGGCGAACTTTATGGAATCCTCAATTGGAGCGGAACCGCCATTAGACTGAATTATCAATATTTTCCTCTGATCCCCATGATCAACCATACGTTGCTGTAGATTCCCGAGATATTTGCCTAATTCGGGCCCAACGTAGGCATTCAGTGCGGTTGTACTGACTCGATCAAACTCTTTTATTTGAGGCAAAACCTCATGAGATAAGGAAACAAAGGCGTCGGGAAAAACTTTTCTGATTTCTGCCTCAGCCTTTAATTCGTGATCAGGGTTCATAAAAGAAAAAAGGAAACAGACCGCTATTGAATCGACACCTTCACCCTTCAACTCCATGAGGGTTTTTCTCAAGGATTCAACATCCAAAGGTGTATGAACACTGCCGTCATACTTGACCCTTTCAGATATACCCTTTCGCAAGTAACGTGGAATCAATGGTTCAACAGAAGCCATTCGAAGGTTATATCTATCCTCTTTTAAGCCCTCACGCATCTCCAATAAATCCCTGAAACCACTTGTAGTTATCAGAGCTAGGTTAGCTCCTTTTCTCTCAACCAATGTGTTGGTCGCAACTGTCGTACCATGAACAATCAATTCCACATCATGGAGTAGCTGATCTAAACTGACACCATAGGCTTCAGAAATCTCCGACAAACCACGAAACACTCCAATCGAAGGGTCGGCGGGAGTGGAATGAGTTTTGAATTGAGCTATTCCACCCTCATCTTTAGTCACTACAAGATCGGTAAATGTTCCCCCAACGTCGATTCCGATTCTCACGTCTTACTTCCTCCCTCATAGTCGAATGTACACCTTGTTTCCATCATGATAGACCTTAGGTCAACAATGTATGAGATAGCTCCTGTCAAAGAGTAATCGCAGGAGCTATTGCTGATATAGAAAAACAGGGATTTTCTGTGAATTCCAGATTTTATGGAATATTTATATGACTATGTTCCTATCTGCAGAGGGTCAGAGATACCCTGAAGTGTCCGAATGATAGACATCACCGTCAATCTGCCCGTGCGAGGATTTTCAGTAGGAATGTTCTCTATTTCTATATGTAACCTACCAAACTCACCTTCCACTACAATGTCATGACAATTCCTGTCCAATCCAGGAACAGCTATTATTCGGATTTGAGTCCTATCGGGACCAATTCCCGCAAAGCTAACAGCAGCTGAAACATTAACGTTGGCTGGAAAGCCAAGGCAAGCCTCTCTTGCCGTACCCGAGAAAATTTCCTGTTCTTCAGTCAATCCTAAGACTGATATACCCTTCTCGATTAGGTGAGGAGAACCTTCTAATGCCTCTACAGGTTTTCGAGTGGTCATTATCACACTATCTATTTTTCCCGACGATGCGGACTTTATACCGTCTAGCCCAGCTATCGCTCCCGAAGGCGCATAAATTTTGCAACGTCGATCCCTAGCCATGTCCAATATTTCTGGATGTGATATTAAGGCTCCAACACTTATAGCCATAAGGTCCTTACCAGATTGAAAAGTCTCATAGGCAAGCTTAGGTATAACATCGCCACCAGCAGCCTCAACAATGAGGTCTGATTTGGCTATAAGTTCAGTCTGTGAACAGTATTCGGGGGGATCATCGATGGTAGCGAGAAAGGCGCGGGCCGATTCCTCTGTCCTACTAGAAATGCCCGTTATGGGGAGTGTAAGAGACCCAGCCTCCGAAGCTTTGATAAGTGCTTGACCTATCGCCCCACACCCTACAATTCCAATTGTCGTCATTGATCTGGATCATTCTCCTTCAAGGGTTTGAGTATCGCATCTTCCACAGTAGCACGTATCCTCTAAGTATGCTTCTTCCAACGGATGCTATTCGCATAATCCCTAAGGAATTAAAGACTAATATTTTGCGTTGTAGGAATAATGTGTCTGGCTCGACGACGGCAAAGTACCTTCAAGAAAATTCCCGAGGTAAGGTTCTATCTTCTCTGCCAAATGCCGTCGGTCTAATTCATCTTCGGTCGGGGAGCGAGACATCATATTTTCAACTTCTTTATATAAGATTTCCTCGTCAATTTGGGTTAACTTCCTCTCTCTCATAATAACCTCACCCTCAACAAGGACCGTATCTATCTCTATACTTCTTCCCCGATGTACCACAGCGTCTACAATAGATACTTCTGGATTCAAATATGGCTTCTCAATGTTCTCTAGATTCATCAGTACAATATCTGCCCTTTTACCCACCTTTAAAGTCCCCACTCGATCACCGAAGCTGCTCGCATGTGCCCCGTTAACGGTAGCCATCTGAAATATTTGGTGTGCTGTCGGAGGGGTTTTGTCCACTCCAGGAACTCTGTGAATATTGAGAGCAAGTCGCATCTCCTGCACCATGTCTTTATCATCGTTAAGACCTGCTTCGTCACTACCAAGAGCAATTCTTAGACCCTTATCGAGAAAATAATTCACTGGGGCTATCCCTGACTTCAGTCTTAGATTAGAGCTAGCATTGTGGCACAAGGACACCCCGTGAGAAACCATTGTTTCGATATCTTCATCTGTCGCCCACACACCATGACCGCAGACCACATTGGGTCCCAAAAAATCAAGATCTTCAAGGTGTTGAAGTGGCGTTTTATCCCAGGTGCGCAGTCCATACAGTTTCTGGTATATCGTCTCTTGGAGATGAATATGAATTCCTGTTTCATACTTTGAAGCGAGGTCACGAAGTCCAACTAGTAAATCGTCAGTGCACCGATGAACATTGCTAGGCGCCACTGTTACACGAATTTTTTCCTCAGGCCTTTCATAATATTTTGCGTAAAGATCCCCCACCATGGCGATTATTTCTTCAGCTGGCAAATAAGATGGAGCAGTAAGTTCCTTGAATCGTCTGGATAAGTCTTCAGGTAGATCAGCAGCGAACTCATCCTCTCCGCCTCCGGCACCTACCAATAGGGAATCTTTGTTCGCCAGCATAGGAGCATAGGAAACCCGCATCCCTGACTCTCGATATGCTTGAATAACTTTTTCCGAGTTCTCAAGATTGAATGGCCCTTTTCCTTTCGCCGGCAGATGTAGAGCTTGCACCGTTGTGGTTCCCGACTTGATCATGAGAGCAGCGCCATAAAGATGATCTAAATACGGGTCCACATCTTTTGCGCGCATTCGAGCAAATCCCCATAGTTCTAGCGGTAAGTCGGGAGCTCCATGTTGAAATGGAGTTAATCCAACATGAGAATGGTCATTAACCAAACCTGGCATCACTACAAAACTACTCGATCCAATTATTTCATCGTATTGATATCGGTCCTTAAGCTCTTCATACCGCCCAATCTCTATTATCTCGCCGTCACGCTGGCAAACAGCACCATCTGATAAAACAACTGCTGAACTTGGACCAGTGATCTCGCTAATTACATATTTCCCACGTATCAGAGTAATTCCCAATTAGAGTCTCCTGGGAAGATGCCAGATAAATACAGGCTATTACCTTCCTATGATTTCTACCTAACTTGATCTGCCATATGGCGTCGCAGTTTCTAGAAACTGCGAGGAGATGAAAGAATATAGTCACAAATCTTGCAAATAACTCCCCAATCTTTATTCGATGGGGTAAACCTTTTATCAAATACTAATGTCCACCCTTGAAACCCAAGAAATCCTCCACACGAAACACAAAATGATGAAGTCCCATTTCGTTTTTCCCCACAATTTTCGCAGTTATTCGAATTGGAGTGGCTCTTGATTTCCATGTTCCCCAGGCGCTCTGACAACATTTTCACATCTTGATCAATCGACAGGGTACTTTCCAGACCAGTACTACCACCATCTCCCTTCCAAACCACGTCGACCACCTTTCCAAACAAGGGAAAATTTTTCTTCCTTACTGTTTTGATCTTGATCTCATTAGATCTGGATACGTCGATCGTATCTGGAATCCCCATCACAACCCACCATTTTGGTGGACTGTCCTTACTTCTGTCTCTTTTGAGAATATTTATCCATCTGATCGGTCCTTCCGAGATATCGATTACCCCAAGTGACCTCTGATACCAGGAATTCTCAACCTTTTCCTCCGGTCGCCCTCGATCAGACATTTTAGATTTCACACCAAACAGGTTCAAAGCATAAGCCAAATCATCTCTTGACTTGTCCCTCATCTTCTCTCGCATA
>ENA-UPTF01000399-UPTF01000399.1-marine-metagenome-genome-assembly--contig:-NODE-399-length-30860-cov-4.228243_pt1 | contig 30860 bp, 30 predicted proteins | sample MGYA00238166_ERZ767019 | MGnify/ENA primary metagenome ERZ767019 (study PRJEB28930, sample SAMN06266391) | marine metagenome | isolation source: Sea water from 250 m depth | place: Atlantic Ocean | study... | reverse complement strand
TCATCTGCCATCTCTGTGAACACACGGAACATGTCCACGAATTTTGAGATGTCACGGATCACCGTCATTAGGTTCAACGTGTTTCGTACCAGCGGGTCAACATCCGCAAGAAGCTTGCCAATGCCATCAAGTTTTACACTATCCGACACCTGCGGAGCATCAAGGAAGCCAAGTACATCGCTATCGCCAAGTATTTCTGACGCCCGGGTTAGGTCTATAACCCAAACATCCAAGTTATCTCTTTCATTAGCGAGATCGAAAGCTGCCTGTGCGTATCTTCGTCCGGTTGCTGCCATTTCCTGGTACCGATATTTCGCCTGAAAAACGGGCGAGAATCTCTAGTTATTCCTCTCGCTCAGTCCCTCTTCCAGCACCTTATCTATAAGGTTGGAATGGTCCCTCGCATCAAGTGATCCTTGAACAATTCGTTCAGCGGCTGATATTGCAAGTCCAGCAAATTCCTTGCGGACTTCCTCTACAGCAGCGTCTTTCTCACGAGCTATCTCGAATCGTGCACGTTCAAGCATCGACTCAACCTCTTGCCGTGCACGTTCCTGTTCCTGTTCACGAAGCTTCGACGCTGCGTCACGTGCCTCCGCAATCACCTTCTGACCTTCTACACGGGCAGTAGCTATTTCCTCTTCGATCTTCTCGGCTGAAGATGCTGCTTCGAGGCGCGCTGTTTCAGCAGCTTCCAGACTTGCCTTTATCTTCTCTGCACGGCTGTCGAGCATACCCATTATTGGGCCATACGCCAGTTTGTACAGTGCGAAGAACAGGATCAGGAAGCTGACTAACTGAGTTAGCAGTTGCTGAAGTGTTATTCCTAACGCATCCATGTTCGTTTCCTTCTACCGGGCCGCTACTGGCTTGTGAACACTGAGGCGTTAGCCTTTGTAATCACGAGCCGTGCGGTGACCGACTGCTTTAGACGAAAAGGATGATGATCGCGATAACCAAAGCGTAAATCGCTATGGCTTCTGCGAACGCCAGTCCCAAAATCATGTTTTGCTGAACTGGACCTGTAGCCTCAGGATTACGTCCTATGGCCTCCATGGCTTTTCCGGCAAGCAAACCGATACCGATACCAGGACCTATGGCACCTACCGCGATACTGATTGCAGCCCCCAAGTACTTTGTAGCTTCTGCGTCCAACTGATTTCTCCTAAAAACTTCGATCTGTGTGACGATGGTTGTTCACGACGATATTTTCGCCACCGCTCCTAATGTGATTTGGCAAAATCTCTTTTAGTGATCCCCCGCGTGGGTGTCGTGATCACCATGACTTGCGACCGCCATTACACCAAATACTAATGTGAGCATTGCGAATATATACCCTTGTATAAGGCCCACAAACAACTCTAAACCCATGAACGGGATAATTCCGATTAAAGGCAACAGGAAAGCCATAGCGATTAGCAGTACCTCACCCGCAAACATGTTGCCAAAAAGCCTGAAAGTGAAACTGAGAGTTCGAGTAAGCTCACCAAAACCCTCAAGGATACCTACAAAGGTTGCAATCGGCCCTTGAGAAATGGGATTGACAAAAAACTTACCACCATAAGCACGAACCCCCAATGCCCTGATACCCCAAACCTGCACCGTAAACATTGCAACCAGCGCTATTGCAAGTGTCGTATTGATATCAGTACTCGCTCCCCTAAGGAAAGGAACCAGCAGGCCTACAGTTTTCCCCTTGAAATCCTGTCCTTTATAAACAAACTCACCCTGCACGACCCCTTTTTTGATATCGCTATGGATGCTATCTAGCAGCGGAAGACCATCTAAATCATCACCATCATGTATAGCTTCTTCTATCTGATGAAGTCCTGACTCACTAAACGTAATAATTTTGTTTAGAGGAACTCTGGCTTGCTCTCCTCTGCCTAGGGGAACTATCGAACCATCGAACGCAACAAACGTATCTTCACCATGATCTTCAAGGAGATGAACCAGAGCTGCAGCTTCAGTTTGAACCGGCGTATATTCAGGGTGTTTTTCCTGAACTTTAGCTTCAACTTTGGGCAGGTGGTGGTGCACCCATTCTTCAATTGTTTCGATCCTTCCTACTGACCCCACACCTGGAAGAATTCCGACCCAGTTAATAATTACCACCACGAGAAAGATGGTGGAGACAAGTGCAAGGAAGCGCCGCCCCGCTTTCGCTTTACCACCAGCAACTCCGTCCACTGTGTTACCAAAAAACTCGTAAATTACTTCGAAAAGATTCTGCAAACCAGACGGCACGTCAGACATTTTTCGAGTGGCCCGCCAAGCGAGAAAAATAAGAATCAGCCCTCCGAACCAAAACATCACTGTCGTGTTCAAAAGTGGGTAACTACCAATGTAGGCAACTCGCTCAGCAGGAAGTGAAATAAACGGTATTGGACCGCCAAACCATCCAAATCCGAAAGACGCCCCGAGAGCTCCCCCGGCGACGGAAATTAAAAGTGCTGCCACTACACCAATGGCAATCGCAAGAAGTTTGGGACTAGAGAGAAGTTTCCCCAACCGGCTTGTACCTATTCTTCCTTCATTTTCTACTGGCCGTTACCGATTCCCTCGAATCGAGCTGAGAAGCCGGATCATGCCAACAGAAGCTGTCAATACACCCAGTGCCAACCCTAAAACCGTAAGGAAAGGTGCCGTGCCAAATTGTCCATCTAACCAATATCCGCCATAAGCGCCTAGACCGATCGTAATAGCGACAAACCAGCCAATACCACCGAGCCGACCTAAAAGCACAAAAGTAGCGGACCAGCCACCTTTTGAGCTTGGAGATTCATTGTGCTTCGAACAGCTTTCTTCGCTATTCGTATTTAGCGACTCTGGTGTGTCCGGCACAGGTGATCCCCTGCTCTGTGTAACCGACTGGGAATGGTATCACGAAGGCATCAAAATCAAAACGAAATTTACAACAAATCAAACTTTTTTGACCTATTAATTGATTGATGAACACCATGGCTACGTACATCGTCCTTGCGAAAGCACCCGTTAAGCCAAAAGTTTGCAGCAAAATGTTAGGGATCTGAGAACACACAAAAAGAACAACACCTAATCTTGCGGTACGTCCTTCAATTAGACTCAATCTCCAGCAACAGGCTCATCACCCTCGGGTTTGGATCCGCCTTTAGAGTCATCCTCAGCATCGAGATCTCCAATATCTAACGATTCTATAAAATCTGAAAAAGCTGAGAGCCTCTCACGTTCCTCGTCTCCAACAGGACCTCCGGCTTTCGTTGGAGGATTGGCACTCTCATCAGTGCCAATGACCGCAAGCCCGCTATCCTTATCAAGTCGCACTCCACACTTTTCCATCACTTCAGGAGCGGCAAATATCTGAACATTCGCTCTAACTGCAAGCGCCAGAGCATCAGACGGGCGGGCATCAATCTCTACGGTTTCGTCACCTTGGCGAACCACTATAGTTGCAAAATAGGTATCGTTCTCCATGCTAGATACGACTATATGATCTATGACCCCACCCATGCTCTTGATGCAGTTGTTCATCAGATCATGGGTCAACGGTCGAGGGACCGACACTTCCTGAAGACGGACAGCGATCGCATCAGCCTCCGGAGGACCGATCCATATGGGAAGGTAACGCTCACTATCTTTTTGTTTAAGAATTACGACACGCTGATGGTTAAGCAAACTAACTCGAATACTATCTATAACTAGTTCCATCATATTGCAAACCTCCGACTCGACGAATAAGAGCAAAGTCGTTATTCGTAACGCCGCCAATAATCACCTCAAATGGTACACCGATCGATGGACTACACCCCAATCAAATTCGATTGACAAGGACATTATCCAGAATCTGACCTATCACTCACCTCAACGCTGTTGATAATAGAAACTGTTTTACGTTCGGCATCTCGGCGTGTGAGCATCATCCTTCGTGAACATTGCAAACATTTCATACCAATATCTGCGCCTATCCTGTAAACCTCCCAATCTCGGCCGCCACAAGGGTGTGGCTTCTTGAGAGTTATACGATCTCCAACTTTAAACGAAGTTCCTGGCATTCACAAAACCTATCAAAATCGTGATATGTATCATTCAGTCGAAAAAATCGTCTCCGATTTAAGAGCATCATTTATTTGATCACGCAATAATTCAGCTGCACGCCGAGCCTCGCGTTCGAAATGCAGGGGATCATTAGACGCATAAATGATCCCACGAGATGAATTAACGAGGAATCCTCTACCTTGTTCATTCATTCCTGCTTTCGTAGTCTGTTCCACTTCTCCACCCTGAGCTCCCACTCCGGGAATAAGAAAATGCAACTCAGGATGCCGGATCCTCAAAGTATGTAAATCATCAGGAAAAGTTGCTCCTGCAACTATCCCAACATTCTGAGTTTTCGACCAGCGATCAGCCATATCTGCCATCCGATCAAACACCCGAGCCTGACCATTAGCATCGTCAACTATTAAATCTTGAATATCACGTGAACTAGGATTAGATGTCCGACAGACGATATACACCCCGCGCCCTGGATGGTTCAGGAATGGCTCGACTGAATCACTGCCCTGGTATGCGTATATGGTTGCTATATCGACATCCCATATCTCGTACATCGCTCGCGCGTAAGCGGTTGCAGTAGTGGAAATATCCCCACGCTTTCCATCACCGATAATTATGTGATTTGGAGCTACATCTCTAATATGCCGTATAGTGTTTTCAAGGATCTTGAAACCTTTGATTCCCATAGCTTCGTAATAAGCAAATTGAGGTTTGAAAGCTGAGACAGCATCTTTTGTGGCATCAATAATAGCTCGATTAAACGCCGCAATATCATTGATCGGAGCGCGTTCAATACTCGGGTCAAGACCTACACACACAAAGCTGTTCGTTTTAGTAGCAGCAGCATCTAGCTTTTCGAACATCGTCTTCAAAGGTGCCTCCAAGCTTTGACATTTCTGCTTAGCTTAGCACTGTCAAAGTACACGCCAATTATTGCACACAAGATGTTTTCCAACACTCAAACAAATATAAAAGATTTGCCTCACAATGCCGCACGATCCTACTCGAAAACTCCTTGACCAAATATATAACCGCCTATTAGAAAAAAATGGGACACTGCATTGGTGGCCCACAACGTATGAGTCGAATCAAGGATTCGAAATAGTTACTGGTGCGATTCTTGTACAAAACACATCTTGGAGAAATGCGCGAACAGCGCTGGCAAATATGCACGCAGAAGGCATATGGGGCTACCAAGCCGTCCACAACGCTATGGAATCAAAACTGGCAACCGTCATTCGCTCATCGGGTTATCACAATATCAAGGCCAAGAAACTCAAAGCGTTTGCCAAAATAATAAGTTGTGAATACGAGGGTGATGACGAGAGATTATTCTCCCACCCAGTGCCTGAATTGCGTAAACGACTTATGAGCATATATGGGATCGGGAACGAGACGGCCGATGACATAATCTTATACGCAGCCAAAAAACCTAGCTTCGTCATAGATACTTACACCCGAAGGATAATCAACAGGCTTGGTTGGAAGGTTCGTGGTAACACTTACCATGACTACCAAAGATTATTTAGCGATAACCTCGAACCCAACGCAAAAGTCTGGGGTGAATTCCACGCCCAACTCGACGTTCACGCAGGACAAGTTTGTCGTAAGATCAGACCTCTTTGCGGTCAGTGTGTGCTAGCAGACCTTTGCCCTACCAGCAGAGAGCATCTGAGCCAACAATGATCGGGTGTGTTTTCACTTGTCACTCAGGTGGACCTGGTATAGGTACTATTTGAGCAGCAAAAAACGAAACGTCTTCGTGTTCGCTATCAGGCGGGAATTCAATAACTGCGGATGTAGGAAATCCAAAGACCGAATCAAACCCAACAGATACCCTAGATGGATCGCTATCAAGTGCCTCCTCGATAACCTTAAATAATCCATCTATGGTGTAGTAGTCTTCAGGATTCGGCATATCTGGAATAGTGAAGTCAGCGGGTTCAGAACCATCAGTGGTAACAGCATTATCAGCCCATACTACAGCGTCAATTTCATTCTTTAATACACGAACCTCCACATTAGCTTTTTCATAAGCGAAATCGCCGACATTCCACTTGAAGCCAAATTTATAATTATTACTTGGTCGAGTAGCCCATAGTTGACGATGAATATCCAAGCCCAGCAACATTGCCGTTTTACGATCAACTTCAGCATCCGCTGGTACAACGGGTTCCGAATCATCAGGCAGTTTCGCAACAACCGACGTCGAAGGGGTATTGGTGGCTGTAGCAGAGGAGTCCGATGCGCAAGCAACAACACATATAAACACGAACAATAAAGTCAGGTAATAAATATTTTTCATATGGGTTTTGCTGGAGGGATTAGGTGTCGAATACAGCGACACTGCTTGATTTAAATACTAAAAATACGTCGCAACCGATGAGAATTCCAAGGTCTTTCAATGCATTTTCCGTCAACTCAACAATAAATTTCGGGCCTGCATCGACATGAACGAATACTTTCCCAAGGTTGGACCAGGTTTCAACAACTTTGCCTTTAATAATATTGCGTGCAGAAATGTTTTCTGGTCGCTCCGCTGCCAAAATAATTTGATTTGCACCCAACGAAACCATCACCCGTTCGCCCATGCATTTACTTTGACGCCCTGTCGATATTTCGACTCCATTAACCTCTACTTTAGTTAAATAATCTGTGGAGGAACCAATAACCCCATCAAATATATTTTCGAATTTATCAATTGTTTCTGACTTACTGGCATAAGGCAGGAGTGCGGTTGGGTGATCGAACCCAACCACCTTCCCGGCTTCCAGCATCATTGCACTAGAAGAAATTGCCACGACCTCAGAAATAGAGTGTGATACGTAAATCATAGGTATATCAAACTCCGCATGCACTCGTTTCAGATAGTTGAGTATCGATCCGCGCCTGGCGGTATCAAGTGACGCAAGCGGTTCATCCAATAAGAGCAACCTAGGCATAGTAGCGAGAGAACGTGCTATCGCCACGCGCTGGCGTTCTCCGCCAGAGAGTGTTGAGGGGCCACGACTCATGAGATTCGACAATCCCATAAAATCAGCGAGTTCAAGAGGATCGAGCTGACGCTTGTGCTCAGGGATCAATTTCCATCCAAATTCGATGTTGCTCTTAACATCGAGATGCGGAAACAAAGCTCCATCTTGATAAACAGTACCCACCCGCCGATTCTCAGGCGTGACCCAAACTTTATCAAGACTTGAATACCAAGTCGTTTCATCCATTTGGACGTAACCGCTATCAGGCCGGACAGAACCAGCAAGACAATCGAGCAAGCTCGACTTTCCTGCACCCGAAGGACCAAATACGGCCGTGATCCCAGAGCCAAACTCTCCAGCTGCATCCAATCGGAATTCCGATCTTTTCATTTGTAAATTAAATGAAATCATGACGGAGGACCGTTCGATCGGTCGAGACCAGATGAGTCAAACGATCTAGGACGATTCAACAACCAATTATGGACTGCAAGAGCGATAACACCTAAAACTAGTGAAACAAGTGCAAGACGCCAGGCCGAATTAGTGTCGCCCGAAGAAATTCTTGTGAATATCGCCGTGGGCACGGTTTGAGTACGCCCCGGGATATTGCCCGCAACAATAATGGTCGCGCCGAACTCTGATAAAGCCCTCACAAACCCAAGTAACACCCCCGCTATTACCCCCCTTTGAGCTAGTGGCAAGGTTACGGTCAAAAAAGTACGTAATGATCCTGCACCTAGACCTTTCGCTGCCACTTCTAACTTAGGGTCAACTCCAGCCAGAGCCACTGTGAACGATCTAACCACAAGTGGGAAAGAGACTACCGACGACGCCAAAACAGCCGCAAACCAGGTGAATGCCACAGTTGAGCCGAATAGCCCATGGCTTATCTGCCCAACCCAACCGTGTGTACCAACAAGCCACAACAACACATATCCGACAACAACCGGGGGCAAGGCTAGTGGAAGAGAGACAAAAACATCAAGTAAAAACTTGCCTCGAAAATTTTTCCTGACCAACAACCACGCCGTTATTAGTCCAATGGGCAACGTCAAACCAGTCGCCACAAAAGCAACCTGCAGAGAAAGTGCAACTATTGGGATGTCGTACATCATGGAGAAAAGATCCTAAACGACGGGCCGTTCAAGGGTTATTTGTGGCAGGAGAATCGAAAATAAATCCAGCCATCACAAATAGATTACGGGTTTTGGGCGAGGAAGCAATAAACGTCAAGAAATCAGCGGCAGCTTCAGACTGGGAGGCGTCGTCAATCTTTCCGCCAACATATTCAATGTCTGGGTATGTCTCGTCGATCTCATAAACAATTGACACGGCATCTGAACTACTAGCATCAGTTTTGTAGACAATCCCATAATCAGCATTGCCTGTCTGAACGGCAGCCGTAGCAGCTCGTGTGTCTAAAGCAAATATGGCATCTTTGGAAACATCGTCCCATAGGTCGACTGATTCAAAAGCCTCCCTAGTGAATATGCCAACCGGAGCTAAGGCGGGATCCCCAAGTGCTACTCGCGGTGCCTGCTCCACAAGTTCTCTTAAGGAAGTTAAAGGTTCCTGATCTGAAGAAGCTATCGCAACGAGTTTGTTAACCAGCCCGCTCATTAAATTGTCATCAGAATACATCCCCGCTTCTCTAAGAATTAGAACTGGGCTGTCTCCAACAAGAAAAAAGCCATCTGCCGGTGCGCCAAGCTCTGCGATCTGATTTGCCAGCATAATCGATCCACCAAAACTAAATTCAACACGATTCCCGGTCTCCGCTTCATATAATTCACCAGCCTCCACAACCACATCAGATAGTGAAGCAGCAACAAATATCAGCGGCACATCGCTGTCGCCACCACCATCGCAAGCGACCACCAACGCGATACATATTACGAACAAAATATTTCTAAAAAAATGTATATCTGACAATGCTTTATGTTACTGGTGTAAGGAAAATTGTCTCTGATAGAATTTAGATGTTGCATTCAAATCGATACAACACTTTTCAATCTACGGATTATAGTCAGCAATCACGCTGCAGCAATTCATGAGGTACGAGTTTGGGCACAGCCAGCGAAGAATACAACTTCACGAGCTTTTCCTATCTCCCTTTTTACACAAAGGTCAATGTACGCCTGCTTGAACTTGCCGAAGTTGGCAAACAACGCAAAATAGTCGACTTAGGATGCGGCACCGGGGGCGTTACAAAATTAATTTTGGAACGGCTGCAATCCGCTAAAGACACCGTAATATATGCTGTTGATCACTCAACTACAGCATTAAAAGCAGCCGCAGAAGAAATTGGCGAACGCAAAGAATTAGTTGTTAACTACGTACATTCAGAAGCACAAAATCTAACAGACGCTGTGAAGGACCGTGTAGACGCTATCGTTTACTGCAATTCAATTCACTATGTGCCAGACAAAGCAACACTTTTAAGGCAAATCAAAGAAAAGCTAGCTCCCCAAGGCATATTTGCATTCAATACATCCTTCTTTGAAGGTTCTCATCCAGAAGATAGCCATGAGTTTTTTCGAAAATGGATGATGCGTTCGCTGCGAATACTAAAACGTGAGCATGGTCTTTCACCAAAAAAATCTAGCAAGGTCGAATCACGAGTTCAACTAACGGCCAACCAATATATCGACCTTGTCGAATCCGCTGGACTCAAAATATTAGTAAATGACTTAAACCGGGTCGAAGTACCCCACGAAGGGTGGCATCAAATATCCGGTTTCTCCGATTGGATTGAAGGTGTAATGCCTGGGGTGCCATTAGATAAAGGGCGTGAGGCGCTTCAAAAAGGACTCGCACAGATCTGGACAGAAATGGAACTCAAAACCGTCCCAAGGGTATGGTTGTCAGTAAGCGCTTCGAAAATTTAACATTCAGAAATAAATACAGGAAGTAATTCCTTAAATCTCCAGAGTCAAAAATCCATTTGCAATCAACCAAATCCGGACTGCCTACGCATCACCAAGGTATTCAGCCAAAGTCTTAACGTTATAGCTTTGACCCTCCATACCTTCCCCCAATGCCCCCTCTGATTCAATCGCACAGCGAGCTGTATCTATCGAGGTGAAACATGGAATACGTTGCATGACCGCTGCTCTGCGAATATGAAAACCATCCTGCAATGTAGATCGATCACCTGTCACCGTATTGACTACAGCGCGCACCGTTCCATCTTCGATAATATCAACGACTGTACGACCTTTCCCACCCTGCAAGCGTTTTTCAACCTCAACGACATCTACTCCCATCAAACGGATCATCTTCGCCGTACCACTGGTTGCATAAATTTTATGCCCCCCTTCGTCTAGCAAACGAATAAGACCAGTAGAATCAGACTTGTCAGGATCAGCAATGCTCAACAGTACCGGTCCTCCTTCTGGAACGTTAAGTCCCGAGCCAAGTAAGGCCTTGGTAATCGCTCCATCGAACGTCTGGTCAATCCCCATCACTTCACCAGTAGACTTCATTTCTGGCCCCAGAAAGGTATCGACACCGGCTAACTTAGACATTGAAAACACAGGAGCCTTTACTGCAATCAAATTTTGCTCTTTTGCAAGCCCAGGTGTGTATCCCTGCTCCTTAATGGTCCTTCCTTGCATGACCTCAGTGGCTATACGAACCATAGGTATACGGGTGACTTTGGATATAAACGGGATAGTCCGAGATGATCTGGGATTAACCTCAATAATGTAAACCTCAGCGTCTCCGAAATCATCTCTATGGTGATCACCATTAAAACCACGATACGTACCACCGCCAGCAACGATGAATTGTATGTTCATCAAACCAACGATCCCAAGTGCAAGTCCGACCCTACGAGTGTAATCAATAATTTTTTCAACCTCAGCATCAGTCAATGATTGTGCAGGGTATACAGCCATTGAATCACCAGAGTGAACTCCCGCCCGTTCTATGTGTTGCATGATTCCAGGAATCAATACATCTTGACCATCACACACCGCATCAACTTCAACTTCCAGCCCAGTCAAATAATGATCGATCAAAATAGTCTGATCGGGGAATTCTCTCAATGCTGTTTCGAAATAACGACGAAGCTCAGATGAAGTTTGAACAATCTCCATTGCTCTGCCACCTAGAACGTAACTTGGTCTGACTAACACCGGGTATCCGACATTTTCCGCTATTTCAAGAGCAACTCCCACATCAGAAGCCATCCCACCAGGTGGTTGAGGTAGCCCATAACGAGCCGTCAACATTTCAAAACGGCCACGATCTGATGCCAAGTCGATCACATCAGGACTAGATCCAAGGATAGGCAGTCCTGCAACGCCCAAAGATTGCGAAAGATTTATAGCCGTCTGACCACCAAATTGGACCATAGATGCAGGAGGGGAATCCCCATCACCTTCATTTTCGATAATATCTCGCACGCTTTCTTCATCAAGTGGCTCAAAATACAAACGGTCAGATGTGTCGAAATCGGTCGAAACAGTTTCAGGATTTGAATTCACCATCACAGCCTTAATGCCGGCCGCCTGCAGGGCTATTGCAGCGTGAACAGAGCAATAATCAAATTCAATACCCTGGCCTATTCTGATCGGACCACTTCCCAAAACAACAGCAACAGTATCCTCCGATGAAACAGCCTCGTTCTCTTGTTCATAGGTTGAATAAAAATACGGAGTAACTGCCTCAAACTCACCCGCACAGGTATCTACCATTTTGTATACAGGTTTTAATCCCCACTCCTTCCGTATTGACCTCACCTGCTCCGGAAGATAATCCGCAAGCGATCCGATTTGAGCATCGGAAAAACCCATCCGCTTTGCCTTCCGCATTAAATCAGGCGTCAGTTCTTCGGCCAACAGTTGACGTTCCATTTCAATAATTCTCGAAAGAGCACGTGAGAACCAAGGATCTATACCTGTCTCAAGGGATACCGATTCTGCGGATCGTCCAGCGCGCAGCACAGCTGCTAATTTCCACAAACGATCATCATCCGCAAGGAGTTGTGAAGGTCCATCACCCATCCAATCAGGATCCTCCCACAAAAGAGAACCGCGCCCATTTTCAAGAGATCGGATTGCCTTCTGTAATGCAGCCTCAAATGTACGGTCGATTGCCATGACTTCACCCGTAGCCTTCATTTGAGTTCCAAGAGTGCGATCACCTGTGGGGAATTTATCGAATGGCCAGCGGGGAATTTTTACAACACAGTAATCAAGCGCAGGCTCAAATGCAGCTGTAGTTTTCTCAGTCACAGCATTTGATATCTGGTCAAGTGTTTTTCCAAGAGCAATCTTGGCCGCAACCCTTGCAATGGGGTAACCGGTAGCTTTTGAAGCCAACGCAGAAGATCGACTCACTCGCGGATTAACCTCAATAACGTAATACATAGAGCCTTCATCGTCATAACCTGATCCTTCACCAAGCGTGTCGGCCACCATTTTGGAAGGACGGTAGGCCAATTGAACGTTGCAACCACCTTTAATATCAAGTCCTGTAATAATGTTCAGAGAGGCCGTACGAAGCCGCTGGTAATCCTTGTCATTGAGCGTCTGGCTGGGTGCTACAACAATAGAGTCACCCGTATGTACGCCCATCGGATCTAGGTTTTCCATGTTGCAAATCGTGATTACATTGCCCTCACCGTCTCGCATCACTTCGTACTCAATCTCTTTCCAGCCAAGAAGAGAGCGTTCGATTAGCACCTGCCCAACTTTACTAGCAGCGATTCCACCACTTGCGATATTGCGAAGTTCATCTTCATTTTGTGCAATTCCGCCCCCTGTGCCACCAAGGGTATAAGCCGGACGTACAACTGCGGGATAACCGATCTTTGCCGCAGCAACAATGGCTTCATCTACAGATTCAACTGCATACGATGGAAGTACCGGTTCACCAATACGCTCAAGAAGATCGCGAAATTGTTCACGATCTTCAGCCATTTCAACTGAACTCACAGATGTGCCCAAAGCCTTGACGTTGTACTTTTCGAGAATACCCATCTTCTCGAGATCGACCAGAAGATTGAGGCCAGTCTGCCCACCAAGAGTGCCTAACAGACCATCCGGGCGCTCTCTGTCAATGATTCTTTCAAGAACGGGAACAGTTAATGGTTCGATATAGATACGATCAGCCATGTCTTCATCCGTCATGATCGTTGCCGGATTAGAGTTAACCAGAACAACTTCTACTCCCTCCTCTCGGAGCGAACGACAGGCCTGCGTTCCAGCGTAATCAAACTCAGCGGCCTGACCAATGATTATTGGACCAGAACCGATTACAAGTACTTTTTTTGGCATCTCATTGAGCGAATCAGTGCCCAGCGCTCTCTTCAATCGCGTCTCCTTTTCAAACACCGTAACAGCGTTATTCCGTCTAATAGGCACAAACGTGGAATCCCTAATCCTCGGTAGTCACTCCAATCTGAATCATCTTCAGAAAACGATCAAAAAGATACTCACTGTCATGTGGGCCAGGGGAAGCTTCAGAGTGATACTGAATAGTCATAATCGGCAGATCTCGATGCCGAAGCCCTTCAACAGTGTCGTCATTCAGATTGAGGTGACTGATTTCCAGTTCGGCAGGGAGGCCTTCTGAATCAACTGCGTAACCATGGTTCTGCGCTGTGACATAAACACGACCAGATTCAAGGTCCTTAACAGGTTGATTTCCTCCACGATGCCCAAAATGCAATTTAAATGTATCTGCCCCAAATGATCGAGCAATAACCTGATGCCCTAAACAGATCCCCATAATCGGAACCTTACCTATCAGTCCTTTGGCAGTATCCACAGAACGATCAAGCAATTCTGGATCACCCGGACCTGGTGAAAGCATCACCCCATCAGGTTTCTGTCTTAATATTTCCGCCGCCGATGCATCATCCGGGACGACGACAACATCACAACCTCGGGCGCGTAATGACCGAAGAATGTTCAATTTAACCCCGTAATCATTGACCACAATCTTAATTAAATCCTCCCGAATATCTCCTTCAGACACTGTTGCTTTAACCCCACGACCCATCCCCCCTTGGAGAGCCCTAGCCCGCAAATCACGATAAGCCCGAGAGCGTTCCCCAGCATCGCCTTCCCAGGTATAGATTTCATCGGTGGACACATCCCTTACAACATCAAACTCACCGTAGCGAGGAGCATCTTCCAACACTTGCATAGCATGGGATACACTTCCATTTGAAGTAATCATGCCCATCATCACCCCTGATGACCGAAGTTTTCGAGTAACAGCGCGAGTGTCTATACCTGATACGCCTGGGATGCCATTCTGCGACAGGTAATCGTCAACAGTGCCCTCGGACAAGGGATGAGAGGGAGCATCACAATCCTCACGTACTACAAAACCCGTGACCTGCACTCGCGTGGATTCAACATCTGCCTCACTAGTGCCATAATTGCCAATCATCGGATAAGTGGGGACAAGAATTTGACCACCGTAAGAAGGGTCGGTAAGCATTTCCTGGTAACCGGTCATAGAAGTATTAAAAACTACTTCACCAATCACCTCTTTTTGAGCGCCGAGTCTTTGTCCCTGAAATACTGAACCATCTTCAAGAATTAAATATGCGGCAGTGCGTGAATCACTCATCCGTTTTTCCTGACTTCGGGTTGAGATTGAAACACGGTCTTACCCTGATATATGGTTCGGACAATCCGACCTGTCAGTTCGACTCCTGCTAATGGTGTATTTACACTTTTCGAAGCAAACGTGCTCGGATCGACCACCCACAGGGCGGATGGATGAATAAGTGTGATGTCAGCCGGGAATCCTTTCCTCAGCCTACCAAGATCACGTCCTAATATGGATGCCGGACGGGTTGTTAACGATTCAATCAATCGCACCAGTGAAATTTTCTTACTATTTACTAAAGCAAATACCGAAGAAAATGCCGTTTCAAGCACGTTTATCCCTGGCGCAGCTTCGTTATAGGTACACACTTTGTCAGTTGCAGCATGGGGAGCATGGTCCGTAGCGATGATGTCAATAACGCCTTCCCGCAAAGCATCAACCAACGCCCTCACATCCGCCTTACTCCGCAAGGGAGGATTGACTCTCGTATTCGTATCATAACTTTGCAAGCCGACACTAGATGGCACCTCACCTTTGAGGCCAAACACCCACTCCTCGTTAAGGGTTAAATGATGAGGGGTAACTTCAGCAGTAACGTCCACTCCTCGATCCTTTGCTGAACGCAGTACTTCTATAGATCCAATCGTAGAAATATGCGGTATATGAAGTCGCGTTTCTGTTAGTTCTGCCAAATATAAATCACGGGCAACCATCGCGGTTTCAGCCTCATTTGGAGCCCCGGCGAGACCAAGCCTGGTTGCAACCAAACCTGCAGTCATAACCCCTCCGCCAGCTATTTTTTTATCTTCAGCATGATTTATGACAGGAAGTCCGACCTCAGCCGAATAAGCAAGTGCCTGGCGCATCAAATTAGCGTCTTCGACAGGATTACCGTCATCTGAAAATCCAATTACACCGGCATCAGCAAGTTCCCCCATCGGAGCAAGCTGCTTACCACGTTGACCCACCGAAATAGCCCCTATCGGGAGAACTCTAACTATGCCATCGACAGCAGATCTTCGGATCACGTCTTCAACAGTGCCTGCTGAATCTTGAACAGGATCAGTGTTGGGCATGGCGCAAACTGTCGTAAATCCCCCACTAGCAGCAGCATGAGTTCCGGAAGTTATCGTTTCTTTCCACTCCTGGCCAGGGTCCCTTAAGTGAGTATGAAGATCGATAAATCCCGGCGATATGATCATGCCGGTAGCATCAATCACCTCATATCCATCTAATTTACTTTCTCCGGTTCTCAGGGTGATTTTTTCAATCCTGCCATTGGAAATTAGAACGTCGGAAATCTGATCGATTTCCTCCCCAGGATCTATCACTCTTCCACCCGTTATTGCCAGTTTATTTCTGGCTACCAAAAGCATCTCCTTTTATATCGATTGAAGGCATCAATTAGACTCCGAGCTCCCACCATTTTGGAACGCTGGCACCGAATTACCTGGAGCACAGAGCGTGTATAAAACTGCCATGCGCACCGCTACACCATTACGAACTTGCTCTTCAATAACGCTCTGTGCTCCATGCGCAACTTCACTTGAAATTTCCACGCCTTCATTCATCGGACCAGGATGCAACAACAATGCAGAGTCGTTCGCTAGAGCCATTTTCTGAGAATTGATACCCCAACGCACCGAGTATTCGCGCAGACTTGGCAGGTGCCCAGCATCTTGCCGTTCTTTTTGAATTCTCAATGGCATTACCACATCAGCTCCATCAACCGCTTCCTCAACCGATTTCACAAGGCGTAATCCTCCAAACCCTGACTCACTCGCCAATATAGAGCCTAATTCCCATTCATCAGGTAGTAACGTATTGGGACAAGAAACAACGACTTCAGCACCCATCTTTTGAAACGCTATGATGTCTGACCGCGCCACCCGGCTGTACAAGATATCGCCGATTATCGCTATCCTTTTTCCTGATAGGTTTCCTAGATGAGCACGCACAGTGAAGAGATCGAGTATTGACTGCGTCGGATGCGCATGGGTTCCATCACCGGCATTTATTACTGAAGCATCAATGTGATTTGAAATGAAATAAGGAGCCCCAGAATGAGGATGGCGTACAACCAATGCGTCAATCTGCATCGCTTCTAGGGTCTTCACTGTGTTCAACAAAGACTCACCCTTAGAAACACTACTAGCAGATGCCGTGATGTTAATGACATCAGCGCCAAGTATTTTCCCAGCCTGCTCGAATGAAACACGAGTACGGGTACTGTTCTCAAAAAACATCGTAATTATCGTCTTACCACGCAATGCAGGTGTCTTACGGATATCTCTAGCCGTAATTTCCAACATACCTTCAGCTGTATCTAACAAATTCGAAATTTCAGAAGCGCTGAGATCATCAACATCCAGAAGATGCCTACGAGGTTGCAATGCAATCGTATCTTGCTCTAAATGACTGGGCGACACGGTAGATGGTTGTGCCATTAATGCTCCTCCCCAATCAAGACAGCATCTTCCCCATCAATTTCGAGCATTCGAACTTGCACACGTTCTCCACGGGATGTGGGAATATTCTTCCCAATAAAATCAGGACGAATCGGGAGTTCACGGTGACCCCTGTCAACCAAAACTGCTAGTTGAATTCGACTTGCCCGTCCAAAATCTAGCAATGCCTCCATAGCAGCGCGAATGGTTCGCCCTGTATATAAAACATCATCAACTATAACTACCAATCGACCATCTACATTCGTAGGGATGTCAGAAGGCATAAGAGGTTGACCTGAAGCAACCTGAGGGTCGTCCCGCCATAATCTAGGATCAAGAGATCCAACTATGGGCTTATAGTCTTCTATATTTTGAATATTTTCCGCTATACGACGTGCTAAATGAACTCCGCGAGTTTGCAACCCAACCAAAACAGGATGATCAGATACAGCATTCTGCTCGAGTATTTCGTGTGAAATCCTCGTCAACGCTCTGCGGACACCATCCCCAGTTAGAAGAACTTTATTATCGCCGATCGCCAAATTGACACCGCTTTTACCATCGGTAACGTGGCACAAAAAAACCTTGCAGCGCCGGCAAGGATTTAGAATCACTCTGGTGACAATCGGCACGTGCATCGAAACAGCAAACCGCCGATAAGCACATGTCTAGTCAAGTTCCCTTGCCAGCCTCACTGGACTGGATTTAAAGGCCCCTAATATTCATTTTTCTAGTATTCAGACTACCACTCAAATAGAAATTCTACAATTACAAGAAGTTGATAACCCAATCACGTTAGATCATTACCCAATCGAAATCTTGACGTCGCTCTGTCTCTGATATCGCTTGCCACGATTTGGGGTAAATCTTTGACCCACAAATACATCGAGCAAATGGCATGCGTCGTTTTCTGACGACAAGCAAATTACAAAAGTTACACCGTGCAGCGTAACGAATTCGCATTTGCCACTTTTCAGTTGAAACATCGACATATCTTTTTGGCTCGATATCCAATTCCTTGCAGACAGCTTTAAATTCTCGTCCGTGTGCCCTCGGCTTATTCCCGAAACGAGCATGAACGATCGCGTGAGCAACCTCATGCAAAACTACTTCACGGACGTCGCCATCATCACCCATTGCAAGTAATCTTGAAGATATAGCAATTTGCTTCCGAGACGGCATATAAGAGCCCAAAGTTGAACGCATACGGCGAGACACCCGAACCTCTGGTAATTGAAGTTTTGGCTGATGAATTTTGAGAATTTCATCAATCATTAAATCAACAAACCGTGATTTAGGTTTCTCTATTACCTTCTGCTCTATATCGAATGCATATTGACGGAATCTAAAAGATAACTTCGAAAATTCGAGAGCAATCTTTGCTGCCATATAAACCCCACGCCTGACGCCCTGCGATTTCAAAGAGTAAATACTGTGCCCCCGAAGCTATTTTGAGAAATTCGAGACATACGGAGTATGTGGATTTCCCCGTTTATTACTCAGACATTTTTCTGATTTTCACGAGAATCTTGACAACGAGAAAGCGCTTATATCTACAGGAAACTCAGAGCCAGCAACAAAATTAGCTGCTGCCAATCCCATTGATGGTCCCAGCAGTATCCCATTTCGCCCACCACCGGTAATGATTATCAAACCTTGAGGTTCAGATACAGCTTCAATAATCGGCAACCGATCCAATGTCATGGGCCTCAAGCAGGCTGTCTGTTGAACTAATTCAGCGTCATCCAGATACGGAAGAATTTCTACAGCAGATCGAATAATACGGTCACGCGCTGCAGATGTCGTGCGGTCATCGTATCCAACCTTTTCTTCTGTCGTCCCAACCCATAAAAGACCATCAGGTTTAGTAGTTGCATAATCTGTATCCCACCAGAGAGAGACCTTCAATGGCGGACCTGGAGCGTCAAGTCGTAGGATCTGACCCTTTAATGGAGTTACGGGAGCGTTAATACCAAGATTCAAAAGTAGTGATGAACTCCATGGACCCGCCGCTACAACAATTGAATCTGCTTCAAATTCATCTCCACCTGCCACCAATCCAGATACTCGCCCACCTTGCACAACAATATCCGTTACACCTCGGTTTACTAATTTAGCACCGCACTGCTCAGCAGCTTGCCATAGGTTTAGTGTCAATTTATAGGGATCGGTTTCATAAGCTTCACCAACATAAAGACCTCCCAACACATCAGGTGAAATCCTAGCGTCCACATGGCTTAGCTCACCCACACTCAACCAGCGAATATCTTTGGCGTAATCCGTGGCATAGGATTCATATGTCTTCAGCATATGCTCCATATAGGAGTATTCTGTTGTCAACTTGACCGAAGCTTTGTTCAATAAATTAAGGTTCTCTGTGTTGCCCCCACTCAATTCCTCTGCCAAGTCTCGATGCAAGCCAATCGAATAGTCGGATAACACATCATAAGAATCTTTTGGCGAATCCCCAAAGGATGGGGTTATTCCTCCGAGTGCAAAACCTGATGCATGAGACGCAACAGAATCACGTTCAAATAGAGATACATCATGGCCATCTCTTGATAGATAGTACGCTGCAGAACATCCAGCAATACCGCCACCAATAATTAAAATTTTCATAGTTAGTGGTTAGCCTTAAAATTGTTCAATGTATGCAACAGCCAAGCTATTAACTATGGAACCTCATCACTATTTGATCCTCGTCGCCAAAATAAGAACAGTTCAGCACAACGTCCGATATTCGTACTACCATATTTCCAGCTCCATCACAGTCGTGAATGACTAAATACCACCATCACAATTCAGACAGATATGAGTTGATTTATCTCGGTTCGAATTGATTTGAAGTCTAACATCGCATCGGCTTGCATCGCCCCGCGTAAATACGATAGATCTGGCGAGATATAAAAACAACCGCACAACAGGTCGTATCAGCTTTCTCAGAGACACTACTCTTCGGGTATTCTGGTTGTTGAAATTTTCATACGTGTACGGAGAACATGATGGCAGACGATACGAGTCGAACAATTCGAGGCCGCTTCACAACATGTGAACTTGTGAGACGAGAAGAACTAACCGAAGACTTGATCAAATTTTGGATCAAGCCGGCGCAGCCATTTTCATTCAAACCTGGTCAATATTGCACAATAGGAGTGGATGGCATCGAACGTCCGTATTCGATCGTCTCTTCTCCTGATGAAAAAGAGATTGAACTATTCATTGAAGTGGTACCTGTTGCTGAAGGTGGGCATTTAACTCCTTTACTTGACCATCTCGAGGTCGGAGCTGAAATGACACTACGACCTCGCGCAAAGGGTATTTTTGTACTACAAGCACAATTTAAACATCACATTTTTGTCGGTACTGTAACCGGAGTCGTTCCTTACCTTTCAATTCTTAGAAAATTCCTCAACGATCCTGAGTGGCCCGAGCCGCAAGAAGGAATAGAACGAAATGACTACACGTTCGACGTGCTAGAAGGCGCAAGTTATTTAGACGAGTTTGGCTACGATGACGAGCTAACACAAATAGCGAGCAAACACGATTTCGTGAAGTTTTACCCCTCGGTTTCCAGACCAGCAGAAGCACGTAATGATCCATGGACGGGGGCAGAAGGTAGAATTAATACTCTGGTTGAAGACTACGTTTCCCAACTCGGATTTGACCCCAAGGAAACATGCATCTACGCGTGTGGCCACCCCCAAATGATTGAGGACGTCGGGCGCAGATTCGCTAATACCGATTACACCTTTATAGAAGAGCGATTCTGGAAAGAAGACGAATAAGGATCAACATGACCTTGGACCAATAAGGTTAACTTGGCATACATAAATAGCCGCCCGTCACTGTCATGCTGAAATCTATGAAAAATACACTCAACAGCACAATCTACTAATACTAATAAATAGGTAGAAGGATTTAAATATGTCGGAACGAATCGGATTCGTAGGACTCGGAATCATGGGTAAGCCTATGGCCAAAAACTTGGTCGAAGCAGGGTACGATTTGACGGTTTACAATCGATCCTCCAAGGCAGTAGCCGAATTGGTGCAACAAGGTGCAAAGGCCGGTGTGTCATCTGCCGATGTTGCATCCAAGTCAGACATTACAATCCTCATGGTTCCTGACAGCCCTGATTCTAAAGCCGTAGTTCTTGGGGAAAACGGTCTGCTTGAAGGTGCTGCAAGTGGTGACTTGATTATCGATATGTCATCGATTGAGCCAGGTGTATCTCGGGAAATCCATGACCGCTGCAACGAAAAGCAAGTCAATTTTATTGATGCCCCAGTTTCGGGTGGAGAGCCGTTTGCTATATCGGGTGACCTGGCGATAATGGTTGGTGGTGATCCGAGTGATTTCAAGCGCGCTGAACCTTTGTTCAACGTGATTGGCAAATCTGCGGTACTTTGCGGACAAAGTGGTGCTGGCAATGTTACAAAACTCGCAAACCAGATCGTCGTTGGAGCGAACATTCACGGTCTTGCGGAAGCCCTTGTACTCGCAACTAAAGCGGGCGTAAATCCTGAAACTGTTTTTGACGCTATAAAAGGTGGACTCGCTGGTTCCAATGTAATGAATGCAAAAGGGCCAATGATGTTCGAACGAAATTTCAAACCTGGCTTCAGAATCGAGCTACATTACAAAGACATTAACAATGCCGCAAAAACCGCTGACCAATTAGAACTTCCCCTTCAGGTTACAGCGAACTTACAACAGGTGATGAAAGCACTCGTAGGTTGGGGTGAAGGTGGCAATGACCATTCGGGAATCCTGAGCTATGTTGAAAAACTTTCAGGGGTAACAGTTAGCAACAAGTAGCTATAGGGATGTAGCCTTACAGATGTCTGACTGGAAGCCTAAGTAGGGATGACTTGAAACTAACTCAAGTTTCAGTGATCCAGTAATACCCTTGCCAACCATGCAAATCTCCCTCTGTGACGGGCAAATATTTTGTATCCTGGTTCAAACAGCCAACTCACAAATCGATTTCGTAACAAACTTGCCAAAAATCCGATTTTCCCGCCTGTTTGGCTGACAACATAGAATACCGCCTGAGCTCCATGAGTGACCTGACCATTCGGAAAAATGCACACAAGGGTGTTTTGGACTAAACCTGGTTTTAACGACATTTCTATGACTCGAGAATCTGTGTTGCCCAAAAAAAATAGAACAGGCCTATGATCTCTTCGCTGAACCCAGCGACGAAACAGGTTTCAAACAACACATTGAGCGTCATACACGACGGTGTACTTGGTTTTCATAAACGCACCTAACATAAATGTGGGATTTATTCATTATTTATTTCTTTTTGTTTGATATGTAAGATATTTTAGTCTAAGATATTTATATAGCAAACAACTTAGGAGTATTTACATGCCTTCATTTAGTCGATTTACATGGTTATATCTAATCGCCGCATTTCTTTCTTTCCTCGTGTCAGTTTCAATGTGGTTTTTCTTCGAAGATTCAGAACACTCTGCAATATTCGTCGGATTATGGGTCCCTTCTATCCTCAGCTTGGGTGGAATTTTAGAGGGTAGGACGCGATGAGTTCAGCAACAGCCGTAATAACGGTGTTCATCATCGTTGCGATACTAATGCTGGGAGCAGCATTCAGTTTTCTCGAATTAGAGAAGTCAAATCGAAGTCGCTGAAACTCTATTCTGGAACCACTAACCGAGAATCAAAGCTAATCAAAATGATCACATCACCTCAGACCCGATCCGACAACACGCTCACCGAAGCTGTCACTAACGTCCTGAAATCCGTCGGAGAAGATCCAACCCGAGAGGGCCTAATTGGAACTCCTTCGAGAGTGGCGCGCATGTACAAAGAGATACTTAGCGGCTATTCCGTCGATCCCTTGGAGTTACTCAACGGAGCCCTGTTCGATGTCGAACATGAAGACATGGTGATAATAACTGGTATCGAATTCCATAGCATGTGCGAACATCACATGCTGCCCTTTGTAGGAGAAGCTCATGTTGCGTATCTCCCTGATCAAAAGGTAGTCGGACTATCGAAAATTCCACGAATTGTTGATATGTACGCACGTCGATTGCAAATCCAGGAACGTATGACTAGGCAAATCGCTGAAACAATCACTACTTTGGTAGAGCCACTTGGAGTGGCGGTTGTGGCAACTGCTACCCACATGTGTTCTGCAATTCGTGGAGTTCGTAAGCCTAAATCGCGTATGACAACCAGATCGATGACCGGACAGTTCAAAAACGACCGCTCATTACGTTCTGAATTTCTGAGCCAGATTCAAAACACGAATCTCGAACTTCAGTAAGCAGTATCTTGCCAACCCTTGCAGAAAGATCGGCCATATGGTGGGTGCGCAGAGATTTTCGTGTCCACGATAACCCTGTCATAACCAGAGCGCAGAAGAATCATCTAACTGTAGTACCCGTCGTGATTGCAGATGACACTTCGTGGTTTACAGGTAATGATCCTCGGTCTCGTATATTCCAAGAATCGTTAGCAAGATTCATCGAGGAAGTACGTAAATACGGAGGAAGCGTACTAGTTCGCGCGGGTGAGCCCATCCAAGAATTAGCAGACATTTTGGCTTCAACACAGAGCTCGGTGGTTTACTCACTTCGACCAGATGATGACAAATCGAAAAACCTTTTCCGACGCGCCAAATCCAAATTCCAACTACTACCCATCAAAGATGAAAGCCGCAGGTATTCAAAATGCCCGGACTCACTGCCAACAGGTAATTTCCGGTCTTTTTTCAAAGCCTGGCAATCTATACCACTTGGAAAGAGCAATCCGGTCGCTACAAAGTCCATCGTATTCAGATCACTCCAGCCCGACAAAAAGTCAATAGCAATAGCGAACAAACCCGACAGCCTATCCATATTAAAACGGGACTTTTTTGCTACCAGAGGATTGTTAACCAACTATTCTTTGGAGAAAGATCGGGTCGACATAACAACCACTTCACGCCTTTCACCATTTATATCAAACGGAGTCCTCTCTCAGTCAGACCTGTTTAAAGCCGCAAAGACTTCGGTAGAGAAAAACCCAACCATGAGCGAATCTGCGAAAGAGTATCAAAGGCAAATCGCATGGAGAGATTATTTTTCTGCCATCCTTTATAAAACTCCAGAAATGGAATTACGAACTCTCGATGCATCACTGTTAAGCATTCCCTGGGAAAATCATGAGGATGATTATTCACGCTGGGTTAACGGAGAAACTGGATACCCAATTGTCGACTCTGCCATGCGACAACTCTCAACTGAAGGTTGGATCCATAACAGGCTACGGATGATAGTCGCTTCTTTTCTGGTTAAGCATCTGCTGGTTGACTGGAGACTCGGAATGCTCCACTTCCAATCGACACTAGTTGATCATGACACGGCTGCAAACTCAGGTAACTGGCAATGGATTGCGGGCACTGCCTATTTCAGCGCCCCGTACTTTCGGATATTCAACCCCGTAATCCAAGGCGTGAAATGCGACCCCCATGGTAGCTATGTTCGACGGTGGGTACCAGAACTGGTAAATATCCCTGACAAATACATCCATAGCCCATGGTCCTACCATAAGAAAACTGCAATGTACCCCGCTCCCATCATCGATCATATAACTGCGAGGGAGCGAACTCTAAAAATATTCAAAACTGCCAAGACTTTAACCGCCAATTGATATAGACACAGGATTTAACAGCTAACGCCAACGCATTTTATGTAAGGTCCGCTCCAACTATTTACCTCGTTCCTCCAGATCATCGCTCCCCGAATTTGAATCGCTTTGCGAGATATCGCTTAGGAACTGTTCAATTTCTGGGGACAGCATAACCGCGGTATCTGAGCTGGAATCAGGACCAGATGTATTTGAATCAGATTCTCCTGAAATATCGTTATCACTCTCCCGCTCGAAACGCTCTACCATGTCTTTAAGGGCCGGGTTATCGGTCATCGCTGGAGTAACTTGATCGTACTGCTTCGCACCCATGTCAATTTCGGGCAATAAAGGACTAAAACCGTACAGGCCTGCAAGAATCTTTAATATCCGCGCGCTGCCAGCATAATCATCATCAAGTTTTAGATAAAGCGGAAGATGAACCATCAACGAAAGTGTCTCTAAACGCATATCTGTTCGAATTCTCTCTGCAATTTGAGAAGTCATAGAAGTCGGACCCTGATATTTAGAACCCCCCAATTTGACATCCTTCAACTCAGGAAGTGTCTCCCATCCACGAGCAGACCCTGTGACAGGTAACTGACGAGAGTGGGGAACGGAGTCATACATCCCACCGATCTGCAAGTAACGAGTCACGTTCAATGCCTTCAACAGATCGATAACTGAATCGTTAAAATCCTCGGCAAATGCATGCGGCTCGAGTAACTCCAACAGGACTAAATCGTTGGAACTTGGGCGACGAGCGAAACTAATTTTTGTGTTCGGCACGCGTACCGAACGAACACCACCCGCAAGGCGAATCTCAGGTCTATATCTGGTGAAATCGTAAAACTTACCGGGACGATCAAGCTGCCCGATTTGTTCGGCTCCATACATTTTGCCGAGGCGGCCTAAGACGATTTTCCCAACGTTGCCTACATTAATCCACGGCTTCAAAATCGCAATGCAATGCGGATCCTGAAGAGGAGGATCGGGCATATCTATTTCGAAGTCACCGATTTTCATTAATATAATTCCAAGCCCAGCATACACGCGTATTTCCAAGTTTATACCGATAAATCTCGAACTCTTTAACGATGCTAGAATTCACCGTGATGCCCATCCAGAAAGCTTGTGGCAGTTCCAAATTGCTAATTCACAAAAATAGGATCATGCCATGATAAACAAGTTTGTATTTCTGCCTCCGCAATCAGACCTTTTTGCAGAATGGATTCCGAGACTTCTCGACAGTGCCCCTGGCTGGAAAATCGTAGCTCCTGAGACAGAAGCAGATGCCAAACTGGAACTGGTCGATGCAGATGCAGCTTTTGGCACCATGACTCCTGACCTGATCGCATGTGCTGCGAATCTAAAGTGGCTCCAAGCCCCAGCGGCGGCACCTGATGCTGGTTATTACTTCGATGAACTCATCGCTCACCAAACCAAGGTCACTAATTTCCGAGAAATATATAACGACCACATATCAGTTCAAATACTCACATATATCCTAAGCTTCACAAAACACTCTCATTTGTATAGAGATTTGCAAAAAAAGCGCGAATGGCGCCCGCTCGATACACCGCACCACGAGATTTTTCTGCCTGAATCAACAGTGTTAATCATTGGAATCGGAGGTATCGGCAGCGAAACGGCACGCCTGTGTAAAGCCATTGGGATGCAGGTCATCGGTATAGATGCCCGGCGAGAAGACAAACCCGAATGGGTCGACGATATGTTTGGCCCCCAATCCATTGAAAATCAACTACCGAAAGCCGACTTTGTCGTCTTGACTATCCCACATACCCCGGAGACGGAAGGATTAATGGACTCACAAAAATTCAGTTTGATGAAAAACACCGCCCTTTTCATTAACATCGGTCGTGGAATGACGACGAAGCTGGACGACCTTAACTCCGCTTTACGATCGGGATCTATAGCCGGGGCAGCTTTAGACGTATACGAAATCGAGCCACTCCCTAGCGACCACCCACTTTGGGACGCGCCTAACACGATACTTACCCCACATATCGCAGCACAAGGCGGACGCCACCTCACTGAACGCCGATATGAAATCGTCCTCGAAAATTTCCGCAATTTTTCCGCAGGTAAACCATTACGCAATGAAGTAGATAAAGCAACCTGGTTCTAAATCACGTGCTCCCATATCCCAGGATTCCATCCCGTTTTGCCGGTCGAATTAGATCAAACCAATCCCACCACAAGGGACCACTGACGCCAAGTAAGGTATTTCTAAATATTGATGTCGAGCAATAGTGTTTTAAAGACAGTCGAATATCCCCAACTCTAAAACATTTACGTATAATTCCAGCATCGGTCTTGACTCTGAATGAGCGATCGTGGGTAGAAAAACTTTACTACCCGGAGTTACGATTCCAAGAAGGAGGTGGTCTGTTTTAATGTCTAGTACCAAACGAGGTGTCCTACGTTGATGTAGGGCGCCCTACAAGTAGGGCACCTCAAGAGTAGGGCCACCCGATCAGCAAATGTCATAATGGCTATTCTGATCCGGTGGCCCTACTCGCGCCTAAGATCTTTACAGCCCAGACTATTGCGATAGGTATCTCACGTGCCAACCCCTAAAATCCGACATTTCACGGCAACCGGTTTTGTAGTTAACGGCAATGCCACGTTACTACATTGGCATAAAAAGGTTCAGGAATGGCTACCCCCAGGTGGACATATCGATCCTAACGAAGACCCTGTGCAGACTACGCTTCGTGAAATTAAAGAAGAGACCGGCTTTGATGTTGAGATCGTGCCAACCCAAAAAACGCTGAAGATAAGTAATCTCGATCAAATCTATGCCCCACACAGCATCATGATCGAAGATGTGATCGATTCCGAATACGGTGAGCATCAACATATCGATCACATCTACTTCACACGACTTATTAGCGATATATCATCGCCGACCGGGGAGCTTTCATGCCAAGATGAGAAAGCTCCTTCCTGGCTTTGGGCATCGGTCACCGATCTGCAATTAGAAATTCCCTTCAAAACACCCAAAGGAGAATTACGAACGCCACCCGAAGACGTTCTCAAATTAGGCTTAGCCGCAATTCGACATGTCAGTGGTTAAGGCATCCAACATACTGCGTCTCGACATAAGATTCTAAATCGACTAATCAACCCGTCATTCAACAACACATTATTCACATGCAAGCAATCGTTCTACATGGCAAACAAGATTTACGCTTCAACCCGAATCACCGCACACCCAAACCAGGTCCTGGGGAGGTATTGCTGCGAATAACCTACTCATCGATCTGTCAGACAGATATTGAAATGTGGCAGCATGGGATGTTCACGAAAAACCGTGAACCCAGGATCCTAGGACACGAAGCAGCAGGCATCATTGAAGCCCTCGGTAAAGGTGTATCGAGTATTCAGGTTGGAACAAGGGTTGCCATAGAAAACGTCCGTACCTGTGGAGCCTGCTTCTTCTGCCGCAAAGACACATCACAACTGTGTGATAACGGCCGGAATTTCGGATTCACAGATGATGGAGGACTGGCTGAATACGGAGTATGGCCAGCTGATCTGTGTATACCACTACCAGCTAATGTAACCAACGAAGAAGCCCCTCTTGCCGAACCGACAAGCGTAGCAGTGCATGCTGTGGAGAACGCTAATATCACCACAGACTCAAGTGCAGCAATTATTGGATGTGGAGTAGTCGGACTCGCCACGTTACAGGTTTTGAGAAACGCAGGTGCTACGGTCATTGCGATAGATCCACGAGAACAATCACTGGCTATCGCCAAACAAGTCGGAGCAACAGAAGTGTTAAACCCCACTAAAACCGATCCGGCATTGGCATTGCCTGGGATCACGAACGGTCACGGTCCCGACGTCATAATCGAAACAGCCGGTGCGCCCGGAACTGCACTGAATGCAGCGCAGTGGGTACGAAAAGGAGGCAGGGCAGTCATCGTCGGATTCAGCCACCAGGATCAAACCTTGAATTTCGGACGAGCACATCAGGGCGAAAAAACGGTGATCGCATCATCAGCAACTTCCACAGGCGGATACCGAAAAGCTGTTGATCTAATTGCACAGGGCGCTGTCAATGTGAAGCCTTTAATATCTGATTTAGTTCCCTTGAATCGCGGAATAGAAGATGGTTTTGAACGCATGTTGAGACCAAATAAAAACGTCTATCGGATTTTGGTAGGAAATGGTTAGTAAAATCCACTCATAGCCCTTTAACTGACAAGCAATCTCCAATATTCACTAATTATCGAAAAGCCAGAGTTACAAAAATGCCAGCCACGCTGAGGGCTGCACCGGCCAATCCATAACGGTCTAGACGTTCTTTAAGTAATACCATCGCAAGAACAACAGCCCACAAGGGGGAGGTATTAATCAACACCACCACTACGCCGGGCGGGGCGTTGTCGAGAGCTAATACGAACGACAACGAACTTCCCACGAACAAAACTGCCCCTAATATGAGTCGGGTGCCGTTTCGCTTAAACACCCGTGAAACTCGACTCGATGGAATAACAAAAACGAGTGGAATAAACAAAATCGCTGGAACAAAATTTCGGATGGTAGCGGCCAACACTGGCGGTGTATCTTGCAGTCCTACCACGGTAGAGAGAAATCCAACTGCCCATAAAATCGCGGTCAGCCCTGCTAGTCCAAGACCAATATAGTCGCCTCTAGATCCACGTTCCGAAGCTAGTGACGGATTGGCGCTTTTTTGCACTACGGCGTCGGGTTTTCTATTAAGTAAGATCACCCCACCGATGATAAGGATCGCTCCGCCGACCACACCGATTTGCGGAGAGTCACCAAGAAAGAGCCAGCCTGCCAAAACTGAAATGCTGATGAAGATGCTCTGCGTGGTTGGGTAAACCTTACTCACAGTGCTACGGGTAATAGCCTGCCAGAACACAAGTGATCCTGCAGTGTTTACAAGTGCTCCCCCGGCTAAATAAAGTGCTGAACGTATTTGGACCTCAGCCAAGTCATCAAGATACCCGGTGACTAATCCAATCCCAATTAGAAACAGAAATCCCACCCACACCTGAGTAGTTACGATATGTATCGGCCTAACATCCCTGCCGACGCCTTTAGTCACGACTCCAGTTAGTGCCCAAATAACGGCATTCAGGAGTGCTAACGATTCACCCACTCTATCGTTCGCTCATGAATGTGTTATCAGATGGCATTATTAGAATCACGGTCCCGGCTGTTGACAGCCCTGCGCCACGCTTCGACAACTTGGATATTTTTTGCGTTCCCGATGATTGGTCTCCCGTTCGCTTGTGATTCTCCCGTGCATAATACCTTCGAGACAAGCGATATCCCACACGTAATAAACTCTCGATCGATGGGTTACATGAGCCTTACAACAAACGGAAAAACAGGAGTGGAAAGGGTTACCCCTCGGTCTGTGGTGCTATTGGCAGCAATGATAATTGTGGTGTTGGTTATCCCGGCACTTCTCGGGCGTTCAAGCACAGCCAAGGAATTCGATCGATCACCGATAGATGAACTGAACATCGCCAACCCGGAAATAATTTTTTTGGGAAATTCATTGCTCTATAGCCGTATCGATCCAGAATATATATCACAGATCACAGGTTATAAATCGATCTCACTGGCAATTGACGGCACAGGGCCAGGCGTTTGGTACCTGCAACTAAGAAACATTGTCGGTGCGATGACAAGTAAGCCCGATACCGTATTCATTTTCTTCCATGATGATTTAATCACTCGCCAAATTTCATTTACCGGCAGCAAAGATCCGGGCCTTATTGAACGCCTCACAAACCCAGACACGCCTCTTAAACGTTCCGTGAGAACAACTGATCAAAATTTTGCAAAGTGGTTCACCGAGAAATTAGCTGTAATTTACCCCGTATCCGGTTATGCATTCCGACAGAACTTCATTAACTTTACTGTAGCCAGAGTTGTTGGAATGGATCCAAACGAGATCCAACTTGAAATCGATCAGTTATCCGCTCTGGCCAATAAACGGGAACAGGCTGCAATTATTCAACAACCGAAGTTCCACGGAACCTTCGAGTCCAAATTGCACAACTCATACCTTCTCGCTTTGATACAGACAGCTATGGAGTACGACGTCGACCTCGTACTGATACGAACCGCCGCCAGGCCGAATCACGACGGTTCCCCAAACGAGCCTTATGATCTGGCCAAGTAC
>ENA-UPTF01000398-UPTF01000398.1-marine-metagenome-genome-assembly--contig:-NODE-398-length-30882-cov-4.112839_pt1 | contig 30882 bp, 28 predicted proteins | sample MGYA00238166_ERZ767019 | MGnify/ENA primary metagenome ERZ767019 (study PRJEB28930, sample SAMN06266391) | marine metagenome | isolation source: Sea water from 250 m depth | place: Atlantic Ocean | study... | reverse complement strand
ACCCTGAAAGCTTATTTACTATGCCGAAATAGCGGTTAAATAGGATTCTGTTCATCCTAATATCAGCGTATAATTAGCTTGTGTATGCTATCTGAGCCCATGCAGGTGTAACCACTTGGGTGGAATTGCCGTTGTAATGGGTACCAGTAGCCTTTATTATTTGAAGGACATGCGAATGCTAGTCCTAGAATATGGAATCTTAATGAGGTAGATAACATGAAGCAGTTAATGCTCGTATTTGCTATTTCCATCTTTTCTATAGCCATACTTGCCTGTGGTCCTGCCGTCGGACGAGCCGTAGGTGACGCGCAGGTTGACGTAGACGCAACCTTGGCTGAGATGGGAGAACCTACTACAGAGTCTGAGAAAGAACTCTATGCAATGATTAAAGAAATTGACCGATTGCACAAAGAGGAACGCGAAGAACTCCTTGCCGCACTTGGAGACTCAGGCAATATTGTCGATAACCTGGTAGGAGTTATAGACTCACTGGGTAACGAGCTGGATGAAGAAACTTTAATCAAAATAGGTTCCGTTATTGCTACCGGACAGGACGTGGATGCGTTTTTCCAAGGGGTAAGAGAACAAGCCTACCAGAACCAGGCCAAAGAAAAAGAGATTAATGAGCTGCTTCAAAATGAAGAACGTGCTACCTGGGACCGTATCAAGTTCCTAAACGAACAACTAGATAAAGCAAACGCAGAAAAGGCCGAAATCAAGAAAGACCTTGATAAGGCGCATGTTAATTTAGAAATCGCTGACAAAGATGAAGACAAATGGATATCATCCAATCTCGATAAAGAAAACGATATTCAAGTACTAGAGGCAAGAATGGAGAGGGCCTCAGGTAAATTTGAAGTTGTTACAGCAATGCTAGACCAAGTTCTTGGTGACGACGACGATGATGAAGCCCATGCTCCTACAGCTTTTGAGAAGAGCGCAGAAGAAGCTGGCCGATACCAAGCAGCGGCCTTCTACAATAACTGTTTAGTAGATTGGGGAGTCGATGTTAAGAAAACCACCAGAGAAGAAATGAAACATTGCCGGCATCAATTGTTGGAAGAGCTAGACAATCAGGGCACTGAGATTGTTGAAATTGAAAACGGAGAAGTGATTTCAAAACCAAACTATCTGCCAACACTAGACAAAGATGATGTTATGGATGTTGTAGACGCATTTATGCATTGTACTCAAGCTGCCAAGGCCGTAAAAATCATTGGCCCAGCTTTAGAAGGCTGTAAAATGGAAGCTAAAGAGGTCCACCATGATGCAGCCGGTAATGGCTCCTCATTCACGGATCATTTTGCAAACAAGATCGCAGGTGATAGCGCCGACGCAAGAAGAACCCGCAAATTTATTGACGTCAAAGCCGACGCAATTGGTGATCACGAGTTCAAAGAAAAGCTCGACAAGGTAATGTATCAGCCTGGTAGGTCCAAAGACGAAGTAAGAGACGCCTTTAAGGGTCTCCTAAATGAAGCACAAGAAGATTTGAATTGTGACCCGCAAGGGCTTAAGGCTAAGCCATGTGACGATTTCAAGTTCCCATCAATGAACGACCGACAAGGTGAAAACCAACGAATGCCAGTGGCTCATAAATTTGAAGGCCACATGAAGAATCGTGGGCATCATGGATCTGGGTCGTCAGGAATGCGCAGCCCTCAAGGGTCCCAGCAGCCTACAGGTGGACACCAACAGGGAATCAACACTGAGATAACCAAGGAGCAGTTCGATAAAGTCTTCTCGGGCGGTCACGATTCTGAAATGAGAGGTCATGTAGCCGAAAGAGTAGCCGAGTGTGAAGCTGACGGAAACTCCAAAGGCGAATGTTTAAAAGATGTTAGAAACGACATGAGAAACGAGCGTGAGGGGCACCGTAATTTTAACCAGGATGAATTTCACAAACAACGAGATAAAATGACCCAACACCACAGCCAGAATTTTGCAAACACACAGGGTGGGGGACAACCAGGAATGGGTGGCACGCATGGTGACCACCAGAACCACTTCGGTGGATTTGGTGATGGAGCAGGCAAGAGAGGCCACCATCAGATGATGGAATGTATGGGTAATGCAGCTGGAGCACAAGGCGCCCAGTTCAACAGCGCTGGTGATTACGCGGGAGGACCTTCCTTCGGCGACGCAGCAGATAACTGTATGGCAGATGCCTCCAATATGATGCAAGGCTCCTTTGGTAACCGTGATATGGGCAATCATGCCGGTATGATGGGAACCCATGGTTCAAAGGGAATGCAAGGTATGATGCAAGGTATGGGAGGCGGAGCACAACAGTAAACAGCTAAAGTTAACTGATTACATAGAAAGCCGTCGGGTGAGAAATCATCCGGCGGCTTTTTTCATTCCATCAGTAAGTATTAACACCTAAGTGAAAATGCCGTTGTGAGGAAACTCAATACCCCTTAATATCATATGGTCAAATAAATTCAAATAAACACCAAAGGGCTAAAGAGGTTAACAATGAAGCGCTTGATAATGCTTTTTTCCATCGCAATCCTATCCATTTCTGTATTGGCCTGCGGACCTGCTGTCGGAAGGGCAATAGGCGATGCAGAAGTCGATGTTGATGCGACACTTGCCACACTGGAACCGGAAACAGAGGCAGAGCAAGAGCTCTATGACATGCTCAAAGAAATTGATCGATTGCATAAAGAAGAACGTTCAGAGCTTTTGGAAGCTCTAACCAACTCCAGCGAAGTAATAGACGAGCTCATTGTCCTTATAGGCACTGATGTAGACCTTGGTGATATCCCAGTATCAGCACAAAACCTAACCGATGGTGGAGCAGATGATTCAGACCTATCGGACCTTATAAGTCGAGCCAAATCAGCCAGGGACCGTGAAGCGGAGATTTTGACCGCCCTTGAGGATGCTGAAAAAGTACCATGGGATAGGGTGAAGTTCCTAAATGAGCAACTTGACGCTGCAAATGCTGAGCTTGGAGCGTTAAATGAGGACCTTGCCGAGGCGGCTAAGGAATTAGATCACGCAGATCAACTCGAAACAAAGCTAGTAGATGGGTTAAAAGGTCAAGATAGCGAATACGTTGCACTAGCAAGACGTGCCGAAGAAGCCTCAGAAAAAATAGAAGTTATTGGACATATTTTAAAAGTGACTTTCGATGATGATGAAGAGGAGTCAACCGCGGAGAAGCTTTTACGAGAATCCGGCCGAGAAAGAATGTCGGAACTAATCGAAGAATGCATAGAGGAATCTAACTCAGGGAATACTAGAGTCGTTAGAGAAGCCTGTGCGGATGATGCAATTGCTTATCAGCAACAAATCAGACACGCCGACCTTGACGACGTGGATGAAATTGATAATGCTGCAATGCTATCCGGCCCCGACACTGAAGATGCCGTCTACGGAGTTTTGGAGTGTCTAGAAGAGATGGAAGGCATGATGTTCACCATGGATATGGTAGAAGACCCCGAAACTGGTGAGTTCATAGGTAGAGCTGAGCTCTACAGGCGAAATTGTCACCGCAACGTAAACGAAGACCTCGTAAGCAATGATGCCGACGGTTTAGGCAACGAAAGAGCGGCGATAAGTAGTAGCGATGACCCAGCCACATCACTGAAGAGAAAGCTTGATTCCGATGATATGGCTACAAGAAAAATTAGAAAGGAAATTAGAGAAGACCTTGACGACATAAACGATAAAAAGTTCAAGGCTAGTGTTGAAGATCTACTTTATGACAAATCTTTGACCGGGAAAGGTGTCGAAAATCTTATGGAAAGCATTCTTGATCTAGCCCAAGATGACCTCGAATGCGATCCTCGAGGCATCAAGGGTGAGCCTTGTGATTTTGACGACGAGTATTACCAGGATGACCTTGATGACATTACTGCAAACACAGCAATGCGATTACATGAGGAAATATGTGATCTTGAAGGAATGAAAGAAGATTGCTGGGAAAACCTTGAAGAGTCTATCACCGCTATTGTGGACCAAGCAGCTGGATCGTTATACGCTGAAAACACCGGTACAATAAGTGAAAACGATGAAATATACGCCAAACTTGATGACATATACGGAGACATATCAAAGGCAGTGGAAGCTGATTCAGATTTGGATGATCATTTCGACAACGTAGATGATGATGCCCTTGATGATGTTATCAAAAATGCTGCCGCCGGCTTGATTGGCGGCCTCACTGATGGTGACAATTGGGGCATGGCAGAAGATGTTGGAGGGGAATTTGAATCATGTATAGACTCTTTAATTGAGAATGAAGATATGGAAATGGGTGATGCTGCTGCAGAATGCTTGGAGTATACATCCAGCGCCTTTTCTGCTGAATTCAACCTAAATAATAAGGCAGACTGAGCAACTATAGTTTTATCAAAAAACACCGGTTCAGATTGATTGGGCCGGTGTTTTTCTGACTCTGTCCAGATTGACTTCATCACTTTCTTTTAGTAAAAAAACAGGGAATTTGGTGATAGCTTTTCTTGGAGACCTAAATGGACATAGTTAGCCTTGCCGATCTAAAACAAGCAGCAAAACAGAAAATACCATCAGATCTATGGGATTTTATCGAAGGCGCTGCCTTTGATGAGGTGACAAAACAGAGAAATGAAGAAAAATTTCTTGACCTCACTATGAATCCAAATTTCTTGATAGATGTCGGAAATAGAGATCTTTCCACCACAGTCCTAGGTGAAAAAATAGACTTCCCAGTCATGGTTGCCCCGGCAGGGGCCAAAAGACAACTACATCCTGATGGTGAGCTAGCTGCCGCGAGAGGGGCCGGTATGGCGGGAACCTTGTACGCTCTTCCTACTGCATCTGGTTACAGTATTGAGGAGGTAGCTGAAGTGGCAACTGGACCCTTATGGTTCCAACTCTATCACTCAAGAGACGAAATAACAGAATTCCTTGTTGCAAAGGCCAAGGCAGCTGGATACTCTGCAATCTGCTTGACCGTAGACGGTCCTTCTTCTGCCCCCAAGGAAAAAGATCTGAGAAACAATTTTATACGTAAGCCTGAGCTTTATAACGGTAGTTTCAAAGAAAAACCAGAATTTTTAAGAAGCACAGATATCATAGCTCCGGATTTTGCAGATTTTACCCCCGAGGGGTACGAGGGCTTAACATGGGAGAGATTGGATTGGCTTAAGTCACTCACAGACCTCCCCTTGGTAATTAAAGGTATACGAACAGTCAAAGATGCGGTTCTTTGCGCGGAATATGGTGCGGACAGCATAGTAGTGTCAAATCATGGGGGACGGCAAATTGACCGAACATTATCTTCTATAGAAACCTTATATCCGATAACACAAGCAGTTGGGGAAAACCTAGAAATATATTTTGATTCCGGTATAAGACGTGGCTCAGATGCTTTTATGGCCTTGGCTTTAGGGGCTAGAGGGGTATTTGTGGGTCGACCCACATTTTGGGGAATGGCCTATAAGGGGGCCGACGGGGTTAAATTAATGCTTGATATCCTCAAAGCAGAATTCGACAGATGTCTAGCTTTTTGTGGTTATCGAACCGTATCTGAAATAGAACCCAGTTCCATAAATATACCTAATCACTGGCCACTAAAATTACCTTAGCAAAATTTATTTAGTATCAACATGTAAATTAATTCAATGCATATCTATAAAGCTGACAAAAATGTTTTTTCGCAACTATATTGCTTGGATCCTTACTGCTAAACATTAGGCATAACTTCTTTTGAAAACCATTTAATCCTGCTGACCATTTCATCAGGGGGATACGACCAGATAGAACCATAGTACTCACATCCAGCTGCGGCATAGGAATTTATAGTCGCAACACATGGCTCGCTTTCTGTATAAACATCAAAGTTTTGCAGCGCTCCTTTCAAAGATGTATTGATCCCGAGCTCAGATCGTTTCTCTCTTAGCTTCTTCAAACCGTCTTCATATAATTCAGGACTAATATTTGTCGGGATCCAAGCATCTGCATATCGTGCTGCCAGATCAAGCATCCTTGGGCCTCTGACACCAAACCACATCGGCGGGAATGGTTTCTGAGTTGGCACTGGTGAAATAATTGCGCCGTCAGAGTTATAGGCTTTACCTTCAAAACTTACTTTTTCACCTGTCCATAACCTAGTGATCAACTCTAACGCTTCTGAAGTTCTTGTCACTCTTTGTCCAGGTGTACCCCAGTTGCTAAATCCATCGAATTCTGGCTGGTGCCAACCCGCCCCCACCCCAAGTATGGTTCTACCTCCGGACAAATGATCTACACTAGCCACGATTTTTGCCAATTGAGCCGGAGGTCGAAACGGTATTGGCGTCACGACCGTACCAAGTTTAATAGTGTCGGTTTGGCCAGCGAGGTATCCAAGTATGCTCCAAGCATCTAAAGTTTCCGGACCATCCGGCAACATATAATGGTCCCATGACAAAAAGGCATAGAAACCAGCCTGCTCAGCCGCCTTACCCACTTCCGAAATTAGTTCTTTATCCAAATACCCTTTTTTAACCGGGTATATCAACAAATGTTCCAACTGATGCTCCTAATAAAATTATTGTTGACGTACTGAACTTATATTTTCCAGTACGTTTTCTGCTTCATTCATCATATTACTAATAATTTCCGATGCTTTGTCTACAGAGGTTATGGATCCTGACGCACTGCTTGCGTTTACTGGTGCAACAGACAAATCCGCATTTTTCATAGCCAGAGCTATATCTGTCTTAACATCTTCTTTCTGTTGCAGTAATTCTTCATAATTTTGGTGCCATTTCCTTGTGAATTCATTTTGAATAACTCTATGGCCGACTTCAAATGGGAAAGGAGCATCCGTCGCCAGATCGTAGGATTTAGTAATGATAGTTTCATCAGTGGACACCTGTGTTAATGCTTGCTTCGCCCATTCAGGCCCAAACCATTCATCTGAGGCGACAAATCTACTACCAACCCATACTCCACTTGCTCCCAATGCCAAAGCAGCAGCGATCCCTCTTCCATCCACTATACCGCCAGCTGCCAGTACAGGGATTTCTGGACATGCATCAACAACTGCTGGCACAATAGAAATTGTCCCTATATGGCCAGTGTGACCTCCACCATCGGTGCCCTGAGCCACTATTAAATCAACCCCAATATCCCTTGCGTGCATTGCCTGCTTAAGTGTTTGTACCTGCGCTAACACTTTTATACCCTCATCTTGAGCCTCGGTCATGAATGGAGCCGGATCTGAAAAAGAATGGCCAATCAGATCTACCTTGCTTTTTACAGCAACGGCAACTAATTCATGGATATCATTAACACTGGTAATAAACCCCACACCAAATGGCTTATCAGTAATTTCCCGTACACGTTTAATTTGTAAATCCAACCACTCGGGATCTGGAGTGGTATTGCCCATTCCTAGCATCCCAAATCCACCCGACTCTGATACTGCTGCGGCTAACTCAGCTGTGGCACTAGTAGCCATAGGTGCATTTAAAATCGGGTGTTTTACACCGAGGAAATCGGTAAGAGCTGTTTTAATCATGAAATTATGCGCCTGATGTGATGATTTATTTCACTTTACTATATATATCAAATAAGGTTTGGTCATTAACATACATTCACCCTTTAGTTAGCTCGCTATCGAAGACCGTCAATAAAGTCTTTCACCTTTTTATTGCCGCTCTCCATAATCGGATTAAAATGGCTTAAAGAGATGACATCGTAATCAAATGCGGTAAGTTGACTCAAGGAATCTATGCCTTGTGCCCAATCTTGACTCCATACCTTCGAGGGCCCGCTAAGGCGATTAAATCGCTTGGACAGAGCGTCCCCGGCGATCAAAACTCCTTCGGTAGGTAGATGATAGCAAACGCTACCAAGCGTATGGCCCGGGGTATGAATTACGTTTATTGGAATTGGAAATTTCAAGGTTTCTCCGCCTTGTAGTAATGTTGTTGGTTCAACTGGATTTCCAACCAAATATTTCGTCACAGGATTTGTAAGCCATTTAAGAACCGGAGTTACCATTAGACCTGGCATGTTTTGTTTTCCTGAAACTATTGGCGCGTCTAACCTATGTATTGCCGTCTCCTTAACCCCATTCTCAACTAGGACACTAGCGGCACCTGTATGATCCGGATGAAAGTGAGTCATAAGAAGAGAACTAATGTCAGCTAGCTCATAATCTAATAAATTCAGAGAAGTATTTAGTGCTTTAGCACTCCACTTAAACCCAGCATCGACGAGAATAGGCCCTTCCGCATTTTCAATCAGCACCACAGATGTGCCTCCCAAATTTATCTGGTGCACATTTTCACTCAACTGAAATATGGAAGGTTTCCAAATCATCAATAACCCCGTATGCTCCTCATACTATCAAACATGTTTAATTCAATACCCTGAGAGTACAAATGAATTACGAAGAAGCTTTGCCTTTCCTACGTAAAAACCACAAAGGTGTTGTGAGCACGAATAGACCCGATGGTTCGACACATTCCAGCATTGTGGTATGCGGTATCTACGAAAATAACCCCACTTTTGTATCTGTATATCCGAAATCACAAAAAATCGTGAACTTGAGGAAAAACCCTAACTGCACCCTAGTATCGGTGACAGGTGATTGGCGAAATTATGTAGTTATAGAGGGAACAGTTTCTATGATGGACTACAAAGATACTGATAAAGAATTGATGCGGACTAAGTTGAGAGAGGCTTATATGTCCTGCAGTGACAACCCTCATCCAAACTGGGAAGAGTACGACGAAGCGATGATACGACAAAAAGCCGTAATAGTTAGTATAAAACCTAGTAGGGTATATGGATTATTACGTTGATATGTATCTTGTGATATAACTAGGATAAATGACGAACCATTTAAGCCAATAAGGTCACAACGATGGTAGTTTCAGATAAACAAGAATATGAATTGCGAGCCCATCTACTCAGAAGAGCAGGCTTTGGTTCCACGAAGCAGGAACTCCAATATTACTTGCGAGACTCCTACGAAGATACAGTTGAATATCTTCTCACTCCAAATTTTGACGACTGGATGGGAGATCACTTGGTAAGAAGGTTCGATGGAGAGGCTTCCGGAATGATTAACGCTCCAGGCGCATCTCGCAACTGGCTATACCGGATGATCAGCACCGCTAATCCGCTCACAGAAAAAATCCCTCTTTTTTGGCACGGTATTTTCGCCACAGGAGTTCCTAAAGTAATTAATGGAAGGGTATTGTTTGATCAAATAAATATGCTCAGAAAGTATGGGACCGGTAAGTTAGATGATCTACTTCTACAACTTTCACAAGATCCGGCGATGATTGTTTGGCTCGACAATCAGGAAAACCATAAAGATGCTATGAATGAAAATTGGGGACGTGAGCTACTTGAACTATTCTCCATGGGAGTTGGAAATTACACGGAAGAGGATGTGAAGGAGTGCGCAAGAGCCTTTACTGGCTGGACGATAGGAAATACTGAATACATGATGGTCCGGGCAAAAAGAGATTCAGACTGGCCTTACGGAAGGATAGCCTACCATTTCGAATATAGAGAAGACGACCATGATGCTGAAGAAAGAACCTTTTTGGGACAAAGTGGAAACTTCAATGGTGAGGACATAATCCGAATAATATGCGAACAGGAAAGCACCGCAAAATTCATTTCGAGACATCTGTATCATTTCTTTGTAGCAGATGAAGCACCTGTACCTTCATGGGGTACAGTGGAACCAAGAGACCCTAAAGCGATCGATCAGCTTGTAAAAGCCTATTTCGATTCAAATCACAACATTACTGAGATGCTTAGAGTCCTGTTTAACTCAGATTTTTTCAAATCACAAGATGTTAAATACCAGAAAGTCAAAGGCCCGGCAGAATTCGCTGCCACCGTTTTAAGGCTTAGTGGTCAATTTGAAATTCCTGATAGAGAAATGATTCCTAAATACCAGCAGATCGTATGGATGGGGCAAGAATTAAGTAATCCTTCCAGTGTAGAAGGATGGCACGAAGGAAAAGAGTGGGTTGATACTGGGACCCTGATAGAAAGAATCAATTTTGCCTCAGAACAACTTGGCAATTACAAGAACCCTGGTGTTGAGAAAATAGTAGATAGCTTAATACTAGAAGGCGGCGAATCTATTTCCGCGGAAGAAACTGTTACAAAATGTCTCGAGCACCTTGGTTATCTAGAGGTTTCCAGGGAAACAAGAGACGTTTTAGTTGAATATGCAGAAGAAATTGATAATCCTGTTACTAAGATAACCGGAATCATTCGTCTAATTACCACTTCCAAAGAATTTCAATTGGCATAATCACTAGATAAGGCAATAATCTTTACGGGCAAATACAAATGATTGAATACATGCTCACATTGGGAATTGTCGCCATGGAGGGTAGAGGGTTCGAATACCCAACCGATTCTGTAATGGGGCCAAACGGTCGTCTGTATGTTCCAAACAAGTCCAGAAATTTCGGGGAACGAGGGGTTAGATTAACGGTATTAGATATAGAAAGTGAATTTTATGGAACATTTGGAACTTATGGAACTGAAGAAGGAAAGCTGGAATCCCCGTCAGCTGTAGAATCAACAAAAGATGGCAAAATAATGGTCTGTGATGACTATACTCACACCATTAATTTGTTTGACTTAGAAGGTACATTTTTGGCCCGATGGGGCAATTCCGGTCCAGGAGAAGGAGAACTTAACGGCCCCTCAGGCATAGCCGTTGATACCGATAATAATGTCTACATCTCAGATACCAGAAATCACCGTATCCAAAAATTCAACATTGAAGGTATTCACCTAGCTACCTTTGGTACACACGGTAAGTCTAAAGGTCAGTTTGATCTTCCGTGGGGAATATCTCGGACACCACGCAACACATTGTGCATTGCAGACTGGGGTAACAGTCGTATACAAGAACTAACTTTGGACGGCGAAGTTTTATCTGTCATTGATAACGTCTCAAATCCTGAATATGAACTGAAGTATCCTTCAAGTGCTGTCATAGACAAGAGTGGTACAACATATATAGCCGACTGGGGAAATGAAAGAGTCAAGGTCATTGATCCTAAAGGAAATATGGTTCAAAACCTGCGGGGAGAGGCAACTGTGTCCAAATGGGCCGGGGAATTTTTAACCAGTAATGTCGAAGAGAACGAAGCTCGTCTTTCTGCAAATATGGAAATAGAATTGAATTTCCTTGATGATAATGATCCCCATAGCGAGTCGGCTCATATTGAGAAATACTTCTGGTCTCCAGTTTCAATCAAACTGGATGAAATGAACCGTGTCTACATTACTGAAACCAATCGTCACCGCATACAAGTCTACCAACAGGCACAGTAAAACTACTTAATATCGCTCGAGAGATATTTTTTTAACCTTAGACTTAGGGGCAATATAGCGAAAGTTGCTAATCCCATCGTAAAGGTAGAACGAAACAAACCTAGCGTATCTGCTATAAATCCATATAGCAGAGGAGCACCAATGGTACCTATCTCATTAGTGGTGTAGAAAAATCCATAGTAACGGGCCCGGCGGTTAGTCGGAACAAATTTTGCGACAGTTGCATACAAAGCACTGGAAGTACCATTCAGACCCACCCCCAAAATTAATACTAAAGGCCAAATAATAATATATGGCGAGTAAAGAGAAAGCACCACTAGAAAGGCGGTAACTCCTTTGGTTATCCAAATTACTTTTACTGTACCTATTTTTTCATCCAACCATCCGCAGACATACTTGCCAGCTGCCCCTCCGGTAAACAGAACAAATAAAGCGGCACTTATTTCACCGGTACCCATATCATGAGCCTCTAGAATAAAGGGCAAAAACACCAAAACTCCGGTGCGGGTGGCATTATCTAAAGCGCCTATAAAACTAAGCGATACAAAAGCTTCGTTTTGGGCAGCCTTCTCAGATAGGGAATCTGATCCCTGTTGACCCGAATTGGCTTCTGGTCTTCCCATGTCAAAACTGTTGTTAAGAAAGCCTGTAACAATCATCAACCCGATGCCTACAGCTCCCAGATAATACATAGTGGCGCCCCACCCAAAGGTAAAAAGCAGAACCCCAGCCAAAGCAGGGGCCAGCATTTTCCCCAAATCTCCAGAGAAATTTACTGTGCCTACAGCAGCCGACCTACCAGACTCGTTGTATGCCCTCGAAACCATGCTAGAGGCCAGTGGGTGTTGGGTACCTCCTCCCAGACCACCGATGATTGCAAAAATAAATAACAACCAAAACCCACCAGACATACCCATTCCCACTAAACCCGCAGATGCCCAAAGATTCCCTGAAACTAGCATCCAAAATTCGCCAAATTTCTCAGCCATAAAACCTGCAGGAACCTGCAGTATGGCAGTCGCCCCGCTATGGGCCGACTTTATTAATCCAACTTCAGCGTATGTCAGGCCCAAATTATCTTTTATAGCAGGCAGCAGCGGTATCGGCAATGTAAATATCAAATCACTCCAAATATGCATAAGCGAACCAAAAATTAGAATGCGTCTTGGTGTTATATTTGGCTTGGGCATTTAGAAAAATTTTATTCTCAGGTGAAATTATCTGATATCTTATAAAAACACATGATAACCCATACTCGATAACCAATACTTATAGGAATCACATGGCAGCAAATTTAGACACCTCAAAAATAGGAACCACCCAAGTTGAAGTTACAAAAATAGGTATGGGGGGAGCTCCACTAGGAAGTCTCGATAGGGAAATCGCATTCGATACTTTGGACTATGCATACCAACAGGGCATACGCTATTTTGACACAGCACCGTTGTACGGTGCAGGGCTGAGCGAACAACACTATGGAAGTTTTCTCAGAACCCTGCCAAGAAATCAATTCGTGTTATCCAGCAAAGTCGGTCGGCTAATAATCCCAGGAGATGAAATACCTTTTAATTACACAAGGGATGGGATTTTGAGATCAATAGATGAAAGCCTAGCAAGATTGGATTTGGATTCCTTGGATATCGTCCTAATACATGATCCTGATGACCATTATGGCCCAGCTTTGAATGAAGCATTCCCGACTCTGTCAGATCTCAGAGATCAAGGAATCATAAAAGCTATTGGTGCAGGAATGAACCAATGGGAAATGTTGGTGCAATTCGCTAAAGAAGCCGATTTTGATTGTTTCTTGATAGCCGGTCGCTACACATTACTTGACCATTCAGCTCTCCACGAATTGATGCCGATTTGTCTAGAAAAAGATATAAGCCTGATCCTTGGTGGTCCCTATAACAGTGGCATATTGGCTTCTAATTTAGAGGAGGAAAGCACCTACTTTTACGATCCATCGCCACCTGAAGTTATCAAAAAAGCCAAAAAGATTAAACAAGTTTGTGATAGATACAATACCCCTCTAAAAGCAGCAGCAATTCAATTCGGATTAATGCATCCTTCGGTGGCTACCACTATCCCTGGACCACGCAGCCCGGAGGAAATAAAAGACAATATAGATATGGCTTCAATCTCTATACCAGGGGATTTATGGAAAGAATTGAAGCAAGAAAACCTGATACACACAGATTGTCCAGAATCATATACTAATTAAATTACACCTGTTTGGATATGAAATCCTTCATGATTTCAATCGCCTCATCTGACTCTGGTTCTGGATATCTGACAAAGCTATGGTACATACCATCAAATACTGCTAGATCAATTGCCCCGCCCTTTGACTTGTATGTAGATTCAAAGTTTTGTGGGATATGATTCGGAACATTCGCGTCGGCGGACCCATGTATCAAAAGAGCCGTTGGCAAATCAGTATAGGTTTCGCTCTCTAAAATGAATTGCGGGCTCCCCAGTTTCATCATTTCTTCATCGCCAAAATACGTAACACTACCCTTTATCAAATGCTCCATACCAGCATCTTTGGCATACAAATATCTAGCATGGGAATCCAATACGGCAGAAACGCCAATGTAATAATCTATAGATGCATTAGTATGGGTGTTGGTATGAAATACCCGTTCTGTGTATTCCATATTATCTGGTGACAATGCTGCCAGCATGGCAGTATGTCCGCCACTTGATATACCTAATAGTCCAAAACTCGAAGCGTCTCCTTTGAACGAGGCACATTCGTTTTTCCACCATCTCACACCATAATTCACATCGATTACTTGAGCGGGATAAGGATGTTTGGGGGCCACCCGAAAATCTATTGCCGCTACCAATACCCCACTTTGGGCGAGTTTCTTATCAAAGTATTCACCGTCAGTATTAGATCCTCCCTGCCAAGCTCCTCCGTGTACGTCCAACAGTACCGGAAAAGGCCCCGTTCCTTCAGGCTGATATATTCTGACGCCGAAAGAATCTTCACCATCTTCTAAGTAAACCTTGTCGATTATGTTCACAGAATATTTCTTTTGCGGGTCGTACGTAGTGGTGGTCAATTGAGTATCTCCTTAGCAATCTAGTCAGTCATTCAGTTTGGCAGCAGCCCCTCTATTTTGCTCTATCTGATCTGTATCCCATAAAGAGGAAAAGCTGAAAGCTCTTGGACAATGTCCATACGCTTCTTCTACATCCACCAATATACCTTGCAATATTTTGGCATCTTCATCCGGATTGGAAACCTCTAATTTAAGTTTAAGATCTACCACCGCCTCGTCTGAAATAACATTCGCACTCCCATTAACTCGCAAAGTTTCGTTCAAGCCTGGAATAAAAAATATGAGGCCTATATGGGGATTAGTTTGTATATTTTGATATGACTGGAAGAGTTTATTTCCAGCCACGTCGGGTAGCAAAAGAGTCCTTTCATCCAAAACTTTGACAAAGCCTGGTAGACCTCCTTTAGGAGAGGCATCACATTTTCCAGATGAATCGGAAGTAGCCATCACCATAAATGGAGCCTCTTTAATAAAAGCAATGTGGGATTCTTTCAAGGAATCCACAACTTTGTTAGCAGCTCTAGTTTTTGGAAATCCAAACTTTTGAGTGAATGAATTATTAAACCGATCCTCGATTTCAGCTTGGGCCATTTCGCTTATCTCCTGTCCAGTTCTACCTGTGATTGTTAAGGAATGTTAACACGTATATTTTCCATCAATTCCATAAATTCTGTATTGCCAATATTTATAAATAGCAGTACCTGCTAGCAAACCGGACCTCCTAAAATGTCACCAGAAATGCATCTCGGAAGAAATTCTCCATAAGACGGACTCGAGAAAAGTTCTCCATCTAAAATAGCTATTTTCCCCCGGTGTACAACGGATTTCGGCCACCCTTTTACACGGTATCCTTCCCAAATACTATAGTCTTCCAAATGCAAATCACTGAGCGACAAATCTTTGTCCACTGTGGGGTCCATAATAGTGATATCTGCATCACTGCCTGGAGCAATTACACCCTTTCGAGGATACAGCCCCATAATTTTTGCAGCGTTGGTGGAAGTAATATCCACGAATCGCTCTAGAGACATCCCTCTTTTGACTACACCTTCTGTGTAAGCAACTCCCATCCTGGTTTCTATACCATTATGGCCACCAGTCACATCAGCAACTGTTCTAAATTTTATTTTTTCTTCCCATGTTGTAGATACCAGATCCGTTGCTATCGTAGACAGTGAACCATCCATTAACCCTTCCCACAATGAATCTCTATCATGTTCACTTTTTAAGGATGGATATGTGTGATATTTCATCCCATCCTTGCTCCGGTAATCCTCATAGGTAAAACAGGCGTAGTTGTGCAATGTTTCTCCGTAAATCGGTAATCCAGCGGCCCGTGATCTTACGACCTCCTCTACACCTTCTTTAGCGCTGACATGCACAAAATAAATTGGACATCCTTTCAACTCTGCAAGGCGCGATACTCGCCTAAATGAGACGTCTTCCGATTGATTGGTATGAACACGATGCATATTCCACCAATCCCACTCATCCGCATCTTTTAAGCGGTCATAATTATAGTGAACCATTTCATCGTCTTCTGAATGAACAAGCAAAATCGAACCTGATTCAGACACACGGTCCATAATCGTACTCAACCTTCCAAAATCGGTGTGGTTATTTTGCATCTGAGGGCTAGGGGGCCTAATGCTGGTAGTAAATACCTTAAAGCTGGCAATACCTTCCCGAGTCAAATCTTTGATCTGGGATATGCTATTTTCATCCGCTCCATTGGTTAATATCGGATGATAGGCATAATCTGTGTAAGCGTTGCCTGACCATCTTTCCTCTGCCTCTTCCAATGCATGGTACAAATCGTGTCCTGGTATTTGGGTGGCGAAATCAAGCACGGTAGTTGTGCCTCCAAAAAGGGCTGCTTTTGATACTGGTTCCGCACCAGACCTTTCAGGTTGACGAGGGCCACCAATATGAGCATGAGGCTCCACCCCACCAGGAACAACAATCATTCCTTCTGCATCCACCACATTTTTAAATTGATCCAAATCCAAATCTTCAGTCGATAGTGAAGTGATTAACCCACCATCAATAACGATATCCAATTTCCTAGGTCCTGAAGCAGTAACAACAGTGCCAGCTTTCACCAATAAATCATGCATGTTCTACATCCTCCTTCCAAATCGATTCCATCCGAATGTGGGAATAGTAACACCAAGATTCAGCAGCCGATGTTTTCGACAACCTTGAATCAATAAAATGTTCCGTGAAATACTGTTACATAAATAACCTAGAACCAAAGGGACACCATGATACATAAAGACTTTCATTTAGACATATTTTTCATACGGCACGGAGAATCTCATTCCAATGCAACTCCCGGACTAGCTGCTGGAAGCAATTATGATGCTGCATTAACTGAGTTGGGGCATGAGCAAGCTAAATTGTTGGGAGAGAGGTTTAAGGCAGAAAACCTTTCTTTCGACAAAATTTACAGCTCGACCATGACTCGAGCAATTCAAACTACAGAGAATATGCTCAGAGCAAGAGGTGAAGGTGAAAGAGAATTTTCGAAAATAGAAGAAATAATTGAACAACAAATACCAGGCTGGCGCGGGGTTCCTACTGAAGAGGCATACACCAGTGAAACTATGACTTATATCATGGAAAAAGGCCGCGACTTTGTGGGGCCAGAAGGGGAGAGCATAAGGGAAGTACAGAAAAGGGCCACCAATTGGCTAGAAGACGAATTAATTTATAATCGCGAGCTATGCAAGACACCTCAATCCCTAAAGGTAGCCATAGTAGGACACGGAAATACAATGAGGTCCATTTTTCATTACGTTATGGGCTTTGATCAAAGATTAATTTATAAAATTGGTGTCGACAACACTTCCATTTCTCGTTTCATCTTTAACAGTAAGGGATGGTCTGTTGTTTGCCTAAACGACAACGCTCATCTAAAAGGGCAATCTATAGGAACATTTGAAGCAAGAAGCTAAATTACGTAGTAAAACTCCTTTGTAAGGAAATTACCTATAATAGGCACATGAAGTACCTATTTATGATTTACCTTCTATTAACAATAGCCTCGTTAATATCCTGCTCATCGTCTGCGGGCGAAGAAAATTCTTTCAATATCAGCTGTGATCAACTGTCGAAAGCAAATCATGTAGATATAAACATGGAGGTAAGTGAAGGAGATTTGCTTGTACTGAATCTTTGCTCAAACCCCACAACGGGTTTCCAATGGTCTGAGGTTCCTGAAATTAGTGACCAAAATGTTCTGAAACAGACTTATCACACATTTACCGCTCCAGAAACAGGTAAGGTCGGATCCTCCGGAAGTGAAGAATGGGGAATGCAAATTCTCAAGCAAGGAAATAGTACATTGACCTGGGCGTACAGCCGACCTTGGGAGGGGGGGGAGAAAGCTGTATGGTCCGTGACAGCAACTGTTACCGTCGAATAGTCACTTAAATAGAAGGCGGATTTTTAAATTCAAAAAACCTCTACCTCCCACTCTTGCTTTCTATATCCAGCCTCTTTATTCTGATGCCAAATTAGTAAAGTCTTCAAACCAAAATCCTGCACAGGGGACAGAGTATGAATTTTGGAAGTTTCATGGAATTTCATATACGAGAAGGTCACCCACAAACGGAAGCGTTTGAAGAATCGTTTCAACACGTGTCGGTTGCAGAAGAACTTGGGCTCGACACTATTTGGTTAGCTGAAAGCCATTTCAGACCCAACCGGTCCGTTCTTTCGGCACCATTGGTTTTAGCAGCTGCAATAGCAGGTAGAACAAAAAAGATAAAAATTGGGACCGCCGTACACATCTTACCGCTCGGCAATCCTTTGCGTATCGCCGAGGAAGTGGCCACCTTGGATCATGTAAGCGGGGGTAGGTTCGAATTTGGCATTGGTAGAAGCGGCCTACCAGAAGCATACAATGGCTACAAAATCCCCTATACCGAAAGTAGGGAAATATTCTATGAATCCATGGAAATAATTAAGAAGGCGTTTACAGAGGACACTTTCAGTTACTCAGGAAAATACAACAGTTACGACGAAGTGTGTTTAACACCAAAACCTTTACAGAAACCACATCCTCCTATGCGAATAGCAGCGACTACATCTGAAACCTTCACGACATTAGGGGAAATGGGAATTCCTATATTTGTGGGAGTAAGAGGATTGTCATTATCAGATGTTGCTGAACAAGTTGTTCTATATAGAAAAGCCCTCAAGAAATCGAACCAGTCTACGGGTAGCATACTCTTACGAGTTCCCGTTCATGTAGCAAACAGCACTGAAGAGGCTATGGAAAATTCCGAATCGAGCTTCATGAAACAATTCAGGCGACTTGGGTCCCAATTGGGTAACAATGCCACAGCATCACTTAATACAGAAGGGAATACAAGTAAGAATCTTTCTGAAATAAACTGGTCGGATATCCAGGGCGAAAAAGTAGCAGTAGGAAATCCTGAAACTGTTGTTAGGCAACTCACAAAAATGATAGAGGTTCTCAGCTTGGATGGAATAGCTGCGGAATTCAATGCAGGAGAAGAGATACCCGCAGACAAGGTACAAAATTCACTTGAACTATTCTGTAAAAAGGTAATGCCAAGTTTGCGTTGAAAAATGATAAGCAAGTAAATCACTGCAGCTAACATAATAAAATGAGATCAGCCTCTACTTTCATAATCGGTTCAATTATTTTAATTATTTACCTAATTTATAGATTTTTTGTCGCCTCAAATTAAGGAAAACAAATGTCCGGTAACGACTACACTTCAAAAGTTCCCAAATATACATTCTCATCGACTCTCAAAGAACAGGAAAAAGAATTAGTAAATAATCCCCTAATCTCGCGAATGTCGGAATCAAGAAAAAAATTATCCGCAGACAAATTCAGACCTATCTATCATTACGTCAATCCTGAGAGCACCCTAAACGATCCGAATGGTTTATGTTACTGGCAAGATAACTGGCATCTTTTCTATCAGGGATATCCACCAGAAGATCCCAGACCACATTGGGGACACGCCATAAGTAAGAACTTAATTAACTGGAGAGACTTGCCATATGCCATATATCCAAATCCAGAAGAAAAATGTTTCTCTGGAGCCACCTTGGTTGAAAATGATCGAGTGATCGCCATGTACCACGGAACTGAGGTTGGAAATATGATAGCGACATCAAGTGATCCTCTCCTACTTAACTGGGAAAAACTGACAGGCCAGCCTGTTATTAAACTAAAAGATAAAGATGCCCCACCAGAACTTAGAGTATTTGACCCATGCATCTGGAAAAAAGGTGACTATTACTATTCCTTGTCAGGCGGTACTTTGCCTCACATCCCGTCTGGCAGGAGGACTAGAGCCAATTTCCTACTGAAGTCTAAAGATCTAATAAATTGGAAATATCTTCATCCTTTCATTGAAGGTGACCATTTCACATTAGTTGGTGATGATGGTGCTTGCCCCTATTTTTGGCCTATAGGTGACAGACATATTTTGTTATTTTACAGCCACATGAGCGGTGGTCAGGCCTTAGTAGGTGACTATGATGAGGAAAGAGATAAGTTTGTGGTGACATCCCACCATGAATTTAATTTTGGCCCTTATGGACCTGCTGGGGTTCACGCCCCATCTGCTACGCCTGATGGTAAAGGTGGCGTGATAACAATATTTAATATGAACCAGGGAATGGATAACCAGGGGTGGAACCAGATCATGACTCTACCAAGGCGATTATCTCTAATTGATGAGGAACCGGTCGGAAAAGATATGCTATCTGTGGAACCTGCAGGCGATATTGAGTCTTTGAGAACAAATCACAAGGATATCTCCAAGATGGAAATCCCTGCCAACCAAGAAATAGTGTTAGAAGAAATACAGGGCGACACTCTGGAAATAATGGCCGAGATCGAAACTAATGACTCTCCAATGGTTGACCTCACCGTCTTTAGATCTCCAGACAAAGAAGAATTTACCCGAATCTCTTTCTACAGGAACAGAGGTTTTAGGAATTGGGAAAGATATGAGGGATGGGAGCCTGGAAAACGATTAGACGCTTCAGATAGCCTCATCTCTATAGATTCATCCTATTCATCCTTGTCTTCCGACGTACTATCACGGGCTCCCGAAACGGCACCGGTATACCTGTCACCTGATGAAAACCTAACCTTAAGGATATTTTTGGACAAAAGCGTGTTGGAAGTTTTTGTTAACGGAAAACAATGTGTGGCAATGCGAGTTTACCCATCTAGGGCAGATAGCAAAGGTGTCTCAATAAGATCCCAAGGGACATCAGCCACCTTGAAGAAATTAGATGCCTGGCAAATGAAAAGTATCTACGATTAATTAATCGCGAAAATTAACATATTGCAGAGGCTGATTAGTATCCATCTTCTTTATAAAGGCTATAGTTTCTTGGAGTTCGTCTCGCTTTTTGCCAGACACGTGAAGTTCACTACCTTTTATCGATATCTGAACCTTAATTTTCGAACCTTTTACAGCTTTATTTATATTTCTAGCTAATTCTTGATCTATTCCCTGTTTAATTGTTACTTCTTGTCGCAAAGAATCACCAGATGCATTTTCAGCTTTTCCAAAATCTAAAGCCTTAGCGTCAACTTTTCTGCTAGCAAAATTTTGCCTTAGCAAATCATGCAATTGAGTTAATTTCATATTGTCATCAGCAGTAATAGTCAAACTATTTTCATTTCGTTCGACATCACATTTGGTTCCCGCAAGGTCGAAACGTTGCCTAATTTGGCGTTTTACACCATTTACTGCGTTATCTACTTCCATAAGATCTGTTTTTGAAACAACATCAAAAGATGGCACCTGATATATCCTCCAGTATTTTCAATCTCTAAATTAAAAGCCTATTTAGCTCAACACTCTCACCGGTTTTCCATTTATGAACGCTGCGATGCATTCCACCGTATGCTCATAAAAAATTTTATATGTTTCCTGTGTTACATATCCAATATGTGGTGTAATTACAGTTCGGTTTGAGGTGATTAAAGGATGATCGGAGGGCATTGGTTCCAAACCAAAGACATCCAACCCTGCTCCTGCTATCTGAGCATTATCTAAAGCCTCAACTAAAGCTGATTCGTCAATAATAGGTCCTCTTGAAGTATTAACTATAAAGCTACTTTTTTTCATCAACTGAAGTTTAGAAGAATCAATAAGTCCCAGGGTTCTTTCACTGAGAACCGTATGAATACTAATGAAATCCGATTCAGACATTAAGGTATCTAAATCGACGTACGTTGCATTTTTGTCCTTTGCTTTCTCCTCAGTAAGGTTTTGGCTCCAGGCGATTACATTCATACCAAAAGCATTTCCATAGTTGGCGACCTGTCCACCTAAGTTTCCAAGGCCTATCAGCCCTAGAGTTTTACCCTTCAGTCCAACACCCAAAGTTGTTTGCCACTCTCCATCCTTAACCGCCTCATTCTCTTCCGAAATATTTCTTGCTAAATCCAAAATTAATCCCCATGCCAATTCTGCCGTCGGGTAGGGAAGTCCATCTGTTCCGCAAACAATGACACCCAACTCATTCGCCGCTTCAACATCTATGGAAGCATTTCGCATACCAGTAGTGATCAATAACTGTAATTTAGGTAAGCGCTGCAATATTTCTCTCGGGAAGGGAGTCCTTTCCCTCATCGCACAAATAATCTCAAACTCTTTAAGTCTATCAACCAGTGGATCTGGATCATGGATATGATCATTGAAAATAGAGATGCTTGCTTTTCCAGCCAATTCAGACCAGTTGGCGCATTCAAAGGCTACATTTTGATAGTCATCTAATACAGCTATATTAAGCATTTATATCACTTTGTGACTTTGAAATGAATTCGTTCAGTTTTTTAGGTAAGTTTGGATCCACTGATCTTACCGCAAATCTCAGCAGTTCGGGATTTGTCATGGGATGAACATCAGTTAAAACAAGCAATCTTTCCCCATTTGAGTCAGTATATCTACTGGCGAGATATTCATTACTCACGTCGCCTTCACCAAAAGCATCAATCTGACCAGACAATAGCTGGGATACTATCTCATCTTGTGATGGCACTTCCGGAATTATTGTGGCTCCAATTGGTTTGTACCTTATATCTCCATCTATATGAGCGCTTGAAGTAGGAGTTACAACTATTTTTTTACCTCTAAAATCTTCAGGTGATTTGAGGATCTCTCTATCCGAACTTCGTATCAATAGTGATCTGGTAACGAGCATATACGGCTCACTCCACACCGAACCATCACCAAGTATTCGGTCTTCATATTCCATCATTCCCGCGGCTGAAACATCACAAATCCCTTGTGCTGGAGTTTCCCATAAACCGGAGAAATCTTTCTTTAGAATCTTCACCTTTAAGTCCATTTCCGCCGCAAAATTTTTAAGGAAACTAATGTCGGTACCCACAATTGATCCATCCTCTTCATAAGAAAAAGGAGCAAATTCAGTGTACGTGCATATTGTTAAAATTCCCGGTGTAATGGTCACTAATCTATTTTCCGAGTCTGACAATTTAAGCACCTTTATATAAGACAAATTCCATTCAAAACTATCATGGTCGTACTAGACTCCTTTGCCTGCTGAGAGTCTGTTAAAGCTCGATCGGGAAACCAACTATGCTGCCCCACTCTGTCCATGACCCGTCATATATCTGCGCTTTTTCTATTCCAAGAATTTCGCTCATCGCAAACCAAGACAAAGTAGCTCGATGGCTCAACCTGCAATAACTCACAATGTCCTTTTCAGAGGATTTCTTAACACCTACTTCTGAAAATTTTCTTTCAAGCTTCTCTTTAGAGATAAAAGTATCATCGTCATTTAATAACTCTCTGAAAAATAAGTGCACCGCACCTGGGATTCGCCCTTTCCTTTCAGCGCCATGATCAAAGCCTCCAGGAGGACTGACCCTTTCTCCTCGATATTCCTCTGGCGATCGAACATCTAGTAAAACGGTATCTGGATTGTTGATCTTTTGGAGAACCTCATCACGTCCGATTCTGGTTGCGATCGAAGGATCTAAACTTCCATTATCAATTGGTTCGCGACTGAGACCCTCGGTTTCCAGCGGATTCCCGTCATTAATCCATCGAGTCCGACTCCCATCAAGTATTCTGACATCTTTCACGCCAGCCATTGTCATTACCCATAATGCATAAGTACCATATTGCACAGGGTCACCGCATATTACTAATGTGGAATCTGTCGAAACACCTATTTCTCCAAGCCTACTGCTGAGTTCAGATGAACTCACGAATTCTCTATCAGTCTCATGCCACAATAGGTCCTTCCAAAAAGAAAAAATCGCTCCTGGAACATGTCCTTTCAGGTATGCCTTGGCCTCTGGATCAGAGGAAATTTCCAACACTGTTATAGCGGGATCATCCAGCCTCTCAAGCAACCAAGAAGGGCTTACTAGTTTTGGTGAAGTCTCTGACATCGGAACCTTCCATAATTCATATTTTGTAAGCATTCTACTAACAGGCTAACGATTATAGAAACCTTAGGGGATACTTTCAAAGACTTTTAATTGGCAGGTGTAATTAGTATTATGGGCCTCCCTGATATAACTATCTAGATTTAAGAGGACTTAGATATGAAACTTGGCTTATTCCTTATGCCTTCCCATCCACCAGAACGATCTCCCTACGATGCCCAGCAGTGGGATCTTAAATGTTTGCGAATGGCGGACGAATACGGACTAGAGGAGGCGTGGATAGGAGAACATTTCACGGCCCCTTGGGAACCAGTTCCATCGCCAGATATTCTTATTGCACAAGCACTAATGCAAACCAAAAACATTAAATTGGGCACTGGAGCCCATCTTTTGCCATTTCATCATCCGATCGAACTGGCGAGTAGAGTAGCTTACCTAGACCATCTAGCTCAGGGCAGATATATGTTTGGAATAGGGTCCGGCGGGCTTCAATCAGATCATGAATTATTCGGCGTGGATATGGAAAATGGTGAACATAGGGAAAGAACGAGAGAATCTTTAGACATAATTCTTAAATTATGGGAAAACTTGGATGGACCTTTTGAATATAAAGGAAAGTTCTGGGACATCAATATCCCGAACCCGGAAGATTACGCATTTGCAAACCTAAGACACCATATCACTCCTTTTCAAAAGCCTCATCCTCCCATTGGTGTCGCAGGCGCAAGTCCTGGATCTGACACTCTTAAAATAGTGGGAGAACGCGGATATATACCGATGAGCCTAGGATTGAATGCTGTATATGTAGCTAGCCATTGGGATGCAGTTACAGAAGGTGCCGCAGCCGCAGGAAGGGAAGCCCCGTCCAGAAGCGAATGGAGAATTGTTCGCGACGTTTGGGTAGCCGAAACTGACGAAGAGGCAAGAGAAGGAGCAATAAATGGGATGCTTGGAAGGGCTTGGCGAGAGTACTTACGGCCTTTGTTTTCGGCAGGAGCCTATCCTTTCGTCTCATTCATGAAGCATGATGAAAGCATGTCTGATGATGATGTTACTATCGAATATATGATGGAGAACCTCTGGATAGTCGGTTCTCCCGAAACAGTCACAGAAAAGCTTCGAAATCTATATCATACAGTTGGCGGATTCGGACACCTGTTATGGCTAACCTTCGATCATGCAGAAGACAGTGAAGCCTACGAAACTTCCATGCGGCTGATGGCAGAAAAGGTAATGCCAAATTTGCAGGACCTTACTGGAAATTAGCTAACTCCCGTTTGTTATTATTCCCTTCCAGTGAAGGCCGGCATCACTTCTTCGGCAAAAATACGTAACTGTGATAAATATTCGTCCCTAGGCATACCTTCTGGCCAATGAAGCATGATATTTTCCAGACCCGGATACTTTTCCTCTACCTCTTTGAGAAATTCAATCTGATGTGAGGGTGGTCCGCAAATCCATGCTTTTTGCTGAACGCCATCTTCAATCCTAGGAGTCCTAGCTGGTGCACCTGGAGTTCCCCAAACACGACCTTCTTCATCTGCATAGCGAACAAATCCAAAAGGAGCAAACCATTTGAATCTCTCATCATGAAATGGCCTCAGTCTTTCCATAGCATCATTTTCGTTATCTGCTATGTAGAATCCTATTCCAAGGGCAAGCCCACTTCCCAACACATTACCTCTACCATTTCTTTCGCAAGCATCTCTAAATCTATGGAAGGCCTGGTCTACCAATTTTTCTCCAGTTAAAGCAACCACGCCGTTAAATCCGTTCTTAACAGTGAAATCAATACTGCTTCCGCTCACTACCGGCTGCCATGTCTCTACCGGCAGGTTTAGAGGCCTAGGGACAAGGGTTATTTCCTCAAGGTCATATCCTCTATATGGGACATCCGGGGGAATATTGTAGTTTTTGCCATGGTGGCTGAAAGATTCACTATTAAAGGCTTTAAGAATCACCTCTATCTGTTCTTCAAATAACTCTCTATTGAGGTCATTGTCTATAACCGGTGAACCAAACGTTTCCACCTCGCGGGAATGATAGCCGCGACCAACCCCGAATATCATACGACCACCAGTTAACACATCAGCCATTGCATAATCTTCAGCCAATCTCAGGGGATGCCACATAGGAACTATATTGAACCCACAACCAAACTTTAATCTCTCTGTTTTAGCAGCGAGATGGGTACCCATCATAATCACATTGGGAATACATTCGTACCCTTCTCTCTGAAAGTGATGTTCCGCCATCCAGAGCGCATGATAGCCGAGCTCATCCATAAGAATAGCGGCTTTTTCAGCCGTTTCCATGGACTGCGTCAAACGCTCATTCTTGTATCTCCTATCATTGGCGGGAATCCCATCAAGTCCGACGTCTTCCAAATCTATGTTCCCAACATAAAAGACCGAAAAGTTCTTAATCATTCAGTACCTCTAAGATTCTTATTTAACACTTTTCCTCGAAACAGTTTATGGATTCAGGGTTGGCGTTCCTTTATTGGTACCCAAGGACCAGGGGCCCCTATGGATGGTTTACAAACAAGACAGTCTCTAAAACCTTCCAAATAAGCTTGCTGCAAAGATTCAAAATGTTTCCTGTTTTCAGGTTTTGTTCGCCTACCAGGGGGACAATTGATTCTACAAACAATTCCAGTTGTTATACAGGCGTTAAATTTAACGCTCATGATCCCAAAGTCCGCGGGTTCCAACGTCTACACCACCGTCAACAGCCAAGGTTTGCCCGGTTACCCAACCAGATTCATCTGATGCAAAAAACAACGCTGCATTGGCGATATCCTGGGGATAACCAGTACGGGCCAAATTAACTTCAGCATTCACCACTTTCCCATCTGGAAGTTTACCTCTAAACAAACCGGCGGCTATGGTATTTACTCTAATATTGTCACTATACAGTTCACCTGCCAGATTTTGTGACATTCCTATAATTGCACTTTTGGCAGCTCCATATGAAGCATTTCCTGCCTGGCGAACATTGAAACTGGCAGCAACCGTTACTATTGATCCGCCTCCATTGTCCTTCATGACAGGACGGACAGCCTGAGCAAGGTTGTAAAGACTGTTCATCGTGTTGGCAACAGTACTATCCCAAAAGGCCTGGTCGATATCATCCAAAATGCGGGTCGGGTCAAAATTACCCCCAGCAGCAGCATATAAAACATCTATTTTCCCAAACTTGTCGACCACATCTTTCACAATTGAGTCCACTGCTGATCTTTCTGAAAGATCTCCCGGAACTACTATCGCAGTTCCTCCCAAACTCTCTATTTGAGTTGCTGTCTCCTTAAGACGTTCTTCCCCCCTTGCTGAGAGCGCCGTTTTGGCTCCTTCCTGGGCGAACAATCTCGCAGTCGCTCTACCCATTCCTTGACCGATTCCAGTTAGCAATGCCACTTTATTTTCTAATCTCATATTTTCACCAGGTATCTTATTTTTATGTTAAAAGGTTTAGCACGCCAGAACTATATGTTTAAGATTGGAAATCTACAACTCTGATAAATCGATCAGGCCTTAATAGAAAACCTTGATGGTCGATATGGGTCCAAGTCAGCATTAGATATTCCGGTCGTTATTTCCAGGGCTGCCAGAGCACCCACGAGGGGGGCAAGAGTCACTCCACTGTGCATCAGAGTTAAATATATATTGTTGTTAGGCGGAGAGGAGCCTATTACTGGAAGACCATCCTCTGGCATAGGCCTAAAACCTACCGGCACTCTAATGGCATCAACTCCTGAAAGTTGGTTGAAATGAAGGGAAGCTCTTTGAACCAGTTTATCTGCATATTCCTGTGAAGCGTCCTCTGCTTCACTCTCTTGATCACCCGCACCAATCATAACGACGCCATCTGTGCTTTGCCTGATATGTAATTCTTTTTCTTCTTTACTAAGAGCTGGCAAATATATTGTGGACAAATTTTTTATAAAGGAGGGTAGGGGGTTCGTTTTGACGACCACTCCAGGACTCCTTCTTTGAGGTAAATTAATACCAGCAGTCAGAGCTAAACCTGTCGAATCTGTACCAGCTGCTATTACTACCTTATCGAATTCCCTGTGCCCATCCGGAGAGTGTAGTAAAACTTTGTCACCGTCTTGAGAAATCGATTCAACCTCAGTGCCAATATGAAGTTTCCCGCCAGCTGCATCGATCTGATTCATGCAGGCTTCCGCCACTTTAACAGGCAAAACGTGTCCTTCCTCACGAGTGTAAATACCAGTATGGAATTGCCCAATTTCTAGGTTGGGTTCAAGCTTGGAGAGCTCCTCCGATGATATTAACCGTGCTGAATATCCCCACGAGTTAAGTCGTTCGCACTCAGAAGCCAGCCTTTTACCTTCATCAGGATCCAAACAGTAAGTGATGTTACCGCCCCATCTGAGTCCAATATCTTCATCCAAATCTTCAGCAAATCTAGGCCAACGATCCATTGAACGATAGTTTAAGTCGAAATAATGGCGTGGTTGTTTAGAAAAGGCATTGATCCAGGCAAAGGAATGACCACTCGCACCCGATCCAGGCTCATTTTTATCAAATACAGAGACATCCATCCCGTATTGGGACAAATGGAAAGCTACTGATGCACCCACAATTCCTGCACCAACTACCGCAATGTTTTTATTTGTCATGAGTTAAATTTAGATCCTGACACCTAGCGCATATGGAATTTTTATAGCGAAATCCCACTGATTGGGTGTCTTTTTATGCAACTAAAAATTAATTAACTGACCATCTTGTCAGGAGTTAGAAGTTCGTTGAATTCAATCCAATTCTCCTCAGTGAGGGTCATAAGTTCCTTCCAAATCTCTAGCGACCTGGATGGAATGTCATTTTCTCCGCGAAATACTGATTTTAAGGCTTCATCAGTCCATTGAAGCACAACGATATCTTTTTCTCCTGGCGTAGTACCAGGATTGAAATACACAGAAAATTCCCCGCGTTGACCTGCACCATTATAAGTTTCTGCTGCCTGGTAAGCTAAAGTTGCAACTTTACGTGACTGCCCTGACTTTGCCTTAAATACTCTCTTTATATGAAACATTCATTCTCCTTATTGAGACAATATTAACGATGATATCACCATGTATCACAAACGAAATGTCCCCTGAACCATAACAGGTAACGCAAAGAGGTTTTAGGTGTGTCAAATTTGTAATATTCGGCAAAGTAAATATTTACCCGCACAAATAGATTGTAAGTTAACACCGTATATCAAACGTCCACCTCAGTTGTCATATTGACCGAGGTGGACACTTAAGGTCTCAAATTATTTTGTTCAGGTTACCTTGAAGCTGGCTCCGGATTCGAAAGAGAGTTTGGATCCGTATACCTGTAGAATCCATAAGCCTGCATTTCATCCCACATTACACCAGATGCAAACTGGGTTTGCCCTTCCCGAACGTGGTCTCTATAAGTCATGTATACCGGAGTATCATGTTTCTGCACACTATAGGTGAACCCAGCGGACGAGCCAGGAGTATAGGCGTTGAAGCTCCCGTTATTAGCCTGCCCTGAATCTTCCCTAATGCTCGATTTTATATCCGAGACAAACTGATCGAAGGAAAGGGTCACCGTTGCAACCTTATTGCCTCCCCCAAAATTCTGGTCTTCATCAAACGGTGCTATCTCTAAGACCGGTAATTCTATTGTAGTCGGCATGTTCCCAAGTTGTGCCTCATAATCGGCCCCATACGGTAGCTGCTCTGAGTACCACCAAGGGAAAAGTGTGTATATCCCAGGTGAACTGTGAACAGTATCGCTCACGTCATTACCATAAGTAACACTTGGAATACTAGGATAATACTCAATTGGGTGGGGATGATTTCCGTTACTTGTCAAGAAATCAAGACCACAGTGAGGCACTCTATCCCCAAAATACTCCTCACATACATCCGTACGAACTTTCTGTTCTGTTTTATCCCATTTCCAAATAGCTATCCCACCTGGGAAAGAATCTGGCTGATCAGAAAAATCGAGTGTGTCTGCCGTCACACTTCTATTTGAATCATATCCACTGGAACCATAAAGTTCTAACAGATAATGGCCTTTTACTTCCTGAGTGTCTCTCTCTATTATCGCTGGAACTTTAATTACGTTGAATTCGGAAGAGTTTTCTAGACTGTATAGGGTTCCATTATTGTTGCCATCAGGATCGACCCAAGCTGTCCCGCTACTATCGGCAAGGTAGGCAACTAAGTCACTATCAGCAAAAAGTCCCTCCGGTTCTTCAAATTCAGCTATGACCATGTTCCAAGCTGTGAAAGGTGCCAGGCCGAAAGCATCAGCCATGACATCGAAAGTCCCCGTTTTGTTGGGACCTGCTGGCCTAGTTGTTACATAGGTATCTGTCATCCCAAAATAAGCGTGACCTAATTCGTGTACCCAGGTATCAAAACGTTCTTCGTGAGATAGATCCACTGCAGGTTGATAACTCTTTCTTGGTGGCGTGGCCATTCCTATAATGGTATTTGGCGAGGTATCTGGCCCTCCAGTCGCCCAAATATATATAGGAGTTACATTCCTAAAATAGTGTTGCCCGTTGCCTAATCTATCCTGCTCACTCCCTATACCAAACATAGAAATCGTCCCTTCTCTAGTAGGTAGGTAAGGAGCCAATCAATTATATGATCCGTCTTTGTGAGTAAGATTCCTGTACCTAAATCTATCCAAAATCAGGTCCATCTCTTCCCGCAATGTGGTGTCAGGTTCATAATCAGGGCATCCGTCAAAAGCCTTAACCCCTGCTGTCTCCCAACCACGACCACAGTTCCCTCCGATATAAGGCGTGTTTCTGTCAATTTGAACTGACTTCACAACATGACCAGCTCTATTACGAATTGGGGATATTACAAATTTACCCGAACTTAGTACGTCAAAATAATGCGCGAGCGCATTTTCTTCCATCCCATACAAAAGGGCATCAATGTCTTCTAAAGTCATGCATAGGTTTTCCCCAATCCTACTTGCTAATTTAGGTTCTTGCGCCCCTATACATTCTGAATCGTTATAGGTAATCAAAAGTGGCAAGGTAAACCTTGTCATCTCAGCAGTAGTGAATGTC
>ENA-UPTF01000397-UPTF01000397.1-marine-metagenome-genome-assembly--contig:-NODE-397-length-30906-cov-2.317850_pt1 | contig 30906 bp, 29 predicted proteins | sample MGYA00238166_ERZ767019 | MGnify/ENA primary metagenome ERZ767019 (study PRJEB28930, sample SAMN06266391) | marine metagenome | isolation source: Sea water from 250 m depth | place: Atlantic Ocean | study... | reverse complement strand
AAAAAATTTTTCATACTGATAATAAACAAGATTTAGATGCCAAATTTTGGATACAAAAAATTTTGCTTCATAAAAACTTAAGAAAAAACTATAATTAGTTTCTCTCAATACACATTGCTATACCCATACCACCTCCTATGCATAAAGTAGCACAACCCTTGTTCTTATTTTGTTTAATCATCTCATGAATTAAAGTTACTAATATTCTGGCACCTGATGCACCAATGGGATGCCCTAATGCGATTGCTCCACCATTTACATTAACTGTTTCTTTTGAAATTTTTAAATCTTTTATAACATTTTCAGCATGAATTATGAATTCTTTCCCTGTTTTAGTATTTTTAATTTCCTTGATAATACCGAGTTCTTCTACGATTCCTGTAAACATTAGCTACACGTAACCTGAGATTAAGATGTCGTTTTCTAAAACTTCCACTTCGACGCGGTGCAATTTAACTGCATCAATAAGACGATCGATACCTTGTCCCATGACGGGGGATGGTGCATTAATGCCTCCTATTACGGTTGGGGCTATAAAGGCGACTACTTTATCCACAAGATTTTTGTCGAACAGCGAGCCTATAAGGGTGCCACCGCCTTCAACTATGATGTTGGTAATATCTCGTGCACCGAGTTGCTTCATTAAGCTTATCAGTTCCACTTGGCCATTTTCTGAAGGTAGACGTAGGATCTCTGCACCAGTGGATTCGACCTGTTTTTGGTTAGTTGCATTGATGTTCGTTGTAGCCACCAAGGTGTGACCCGGTTGCTCCAACATAGATGCTGTTGGCGGGATGCGGCATCTGCTGTCAACGACTACACGAAGAGGCTGACGATCTAGATTCTCTCCCAATGGGCCTCGTGCTGTAAGTTTTGAGTTGTCGGTCAGGACGGTATTGATACCGACCATGATTGCATCATTAGTTGTCCTGAGTTTGTGTGCGAACTGGAGCGATTTTTTGCCAGTAATCCATTGAGACTCTCCTGTATTTGTCGCGATTCTGCCATCTAGGCTAGAGCCAAATTTGACAGTGACCATCGGGAATCCTGTTTCGACAAATTTCAAGTATGCCTCGATAATTATTTTGGCCTGAACTTCTTCCTCTCCTACATGTGTTTGTACGCCAGCATTTTCCAAAATTGACAAGAATATTTTCTATACCATCTAAAATTATACCATTTGTATTGGATCGAGCAAAATTAAAAAAACGATTGGATTCTTCATCTTTAGTACTTTCCTGAATTTCTTCCTCTTTCGGACGGAGTTTTTGGAACATATCCCGGACAGTTATCAATCCTGAACCGATTGCCTTGAGAAGTGTGTTCGAGTCAGCGTACCCAAAACGTTTGTAGCTATTACGAAATTCATCTACGTTTTTTGATAATTTCATTCGCCGCAATGTCTTGATCAATAATTCATCACCCAGTTTGATACTTCCATCATCCTGTACTTTTTTCAAATAGCGATTCACTTGGGTCCGCGCCTTGGTAGTCACAACAAATTTTTGCCAGCCATAACTGGGCATTTGTTTCTTACTCGTGATAATCTCAACCATATCACCATTTTTGAGTTGAGTGTTCAACGGTACAACAGCATGGTTTATTTTCGCACCTATACAGTGCATTCCAACCTGTGTATGTACTTGGAAAGCAAAATCTACAGGGGTGGAACTGATGGGTAATTGGATAAGATCTCCCGCGGGAGTAAAAACAAATATCTCTTCGTTATAAAGATCAATTTTAAGAAGGTTCATGAATTCTTTAGGATCTGTAGACTCATTTTGCAGGATCTCCAGTAATTCACGTAACCACTTCACATTATTGTCAATTTCAGATGAGCTGCCATCTTTATACACCCAGTGTGCTGCCACACCAATTTCAGCCATTTCTTCCATCTCCTTTGTCCGGATCTGTATTTCAATCATTTGGCCGTTTAGACCTACCACTGTTGTATGAACGGATTGATAGCCATTGGATTTTGGAGTAGCAATAAAATCCTTAAAACGGTCTTGAACAGGCAAATATATACTATGGACTATACCTAGAGCGAGATAGCACTGTTCAATTTTATCTACAATGATACGGATGGCATAGAGGTCGTATATTTCATTAAAAGATTTATTTCGGGTCAACATTTTCCCATAAATGGATGCATAGGATTTTGCACGTCCATAAACATCTGGGAAAATATCGTAGTTCTTTAATTCTTCTTCAACAGGTCTAATAACCTTATTAATAAATTTATCACGCTGTTTTTTACTAGATTTGATATTGGATTCAATCTCTTTGAATCCCGCAGGATTCAATACACTAAAAACAAGATCCTCCAATTGAGATTTCACCGTTGACATACCCAGGCGGTGGGCCAGTGGAACATAGACATCCCGAGTTTCTACAGCGATCCGGTGCCGTTTAATCTGGGGCATATGTTTAATGGTTTCCATATTATGCAGTCGGTCAGCAAACTTGATAATAATGACCCGTAGATCCTGTGCTACAGACAGTAGCATTTTCATAAAATTTCCAGCTTGCTTTTCCTTCCGAGATGAATAGGTAATGCCTCCAATTTTAGTAAGACCATCTACTAGATTACCTAGATCATTCCCAAACATTTGGATTATTTCATCGAGCGTTGCATCCGTATCTTCAACCGTATCATGTAGAAGTCCCGCAATAATGGTTGTTGTATCCATTTTCCATACTGCAAGCGTATTTGCCACAGCAACACAATGGGTAAAATAAGGCTGTCCCGACAAACGCTTTTGACCCTCATGGTGACGATTTCCAAATTCGTAAGCTTTCCATAAAATAGACTCTATTTCTTCAATGTCCTGGTCAGGTCCTAAAGAAATATTCTTTACCAAGTTAATAAATGGTTTGGGATATTCTCCAAATAATTGAGGGGCGAGTATGGAAAGGGGATTCTCCATCAAAACGGCGTTTCAGCCTGGGAAAGATTTTCAAATCTTGCATATTTACTGATAAAGGATGCGCTGATATGTCCCGTAGGTCCGTTTCGTTGTTTTGCTACAATAATTTCCGCTTTACCCTCATCTTCATCCTCCTGGGAATACACCCAGGGCCGGTATAAGAAAATAACAACATCTGCATCCTGTTCGATTGCACCGCTCTCTCGCAGATCAGATAATTGGGGTTTACGGTCTGCTCTTTGCTCCACAGCTCTTGAGAGCTGTGACAATGCTACAACAGGAATACTCAATTCTTTAGCAAGTGCCTTGAGAGATCTGGAAATAACAGAAATTTCCTGCTGGCGGCTTTCTACACCCCTGGGTCCCTGCATCAATTGAAGATAATCCACCACGATCATACCAATATTGTGTTCTGCTTTTAAGCGCCGTGCCTTTGCTCGGAGTTCTAGTACAGTAAGGGCAGGTGAATCATCTAAATAAATGGGCGCTTTCTCTAAATCTCCGGCAGACAGGCCCAGATTCTTCCACAACTTCGCAGGAAGTTTTCCTGTTCTTACAAAATGGCTATCAACCCGAGCTTCAGCGCATAACAATCTCATAGCCAGTTGGTGGTTTGCCATTTCAAGGCTAAACATACCTACACCCACATCTGCTTCTAATGCTGCGTTACGAATCATGGATAGTGCAAGAGCAGTTTTGCCCATCCCAGGACGGCCTGCAATAATGATCAAATCACCATCCTGGAACCCAGATGTGATATCATCAAGATCCAATAATCCTGATGGAACACCAATCACGGATCCGCCTGAAGCCCTGATGATTTCCAATTTTTCCAAGGCATCAACTACAATATCGTTGATCTGCGTGAAACCACCTTTTAATCTATTTTGGGTAATACTGAAAATTGACTGCTCAACCGTATCCAGAATATCAGCCACATCCTGGCTGTCATCATACGCTTCCTTGGAAATAGAGTGGGATAAGGTAATCAGTCTTCTCAGCAAGGCCTTTTCCATGACGATTTTAGAATATCGTTCAACATGGGCGGCTGTTGGCACCGATTCAACTAGTCCTGTAACAAAATAGGTACCACCAACGGATTCAAGTTCTTTATTCTTTTTCAGCAGGTCAATTACAGATACGGTATCAACTGGCTCACCTTTATCAAATAAAAGTTCCATAGCAGAAAATATTTTACCGTGGGCGTCTTTATAAAAAACATCTGGGGTGAGCCACTGGATGGATTTACTCACAGCATCTTTCGAAGAGAGCATGGAACCAAGAACGGCTAGCTCTGCTTCTTCCGAGTGCGGTTGTACATTTAAGAGCTGATTATTGTCTGCCATGGATCTTTAATTATTTAAGAAATCCCGTACCCATTGGAAATCATCCCAGGTAGGTTTTTTAAAATTTGAGTTCCTCAATAGGGCTGCAGGGTGATAGGTTACCCGCAAGGGAGTCCCGTGATAGTCATGTGTTTTTCCTCTCATTTCTTTAAGAGGAACATCCATTTTTATTAATGTTTTTCCAGCAACCCTTCCCAAGGCAACAATCAATCTGGGCTGGATTTTTTCAATTTGCTTTACTAGGTAAGGCTCGCATTTTTCCACTTCTGATGGCAATGGATCCCTATTATTTGGTGGCCGACATTTTAATACATTTGCAATATAGACACCCTGCCCTCTTTTCTTCTGAATAGCCTTTAAGATATCATCCAATAATTTTCCTGCCCGACCAACAAATGGTTCACCTTTCAAATCTTCCTGTTCTCCTGGAGCTTCACCTACCAACATAAGATCTGCATTCGGATCCCCCACACCAAAAACAAAATTCGTACGGGTTTTACCAAGCGGGCATTCCTGACAAATGCAGATGGAAATTTTAAACTGTTCTAGATCATCCCGGTTTCCAGATTCTAAAGTATTAGGAACTTGATCTAGATTTTTTGCTTGATCTTTTGAAACGTACAATTCATTTCCAAACAATGCCTGATATTGCCTAAGATAAGTCTGAATTGTCCTACTGGCCCCCATGATTATTCTAGATTTATTTTTCTCCATTTTACATCACCATTAAGAAATTTTTCAATTGCAATCGTGGTAACCTTTTCCTTTTCCTCATATGTTTCTGGGGATATTTCTTCCACTTCATCAAAAACATCCAGGTCTTCTTCCTGGTGTTCCATGATGGCCTTGCTCAGGATTCGTTCCTGTAGCTCAAAACGGGCCTGTCCAGACATAGCTGCTACTGCTTCGTACATGTTTTCGGCCTTTTCTTCTATTTCGCGAAACGGTATGGTTTTAAGTCCCATTGAGTACTCCTTCTTTTAATTCATTGACTATTTCAATTAATTCTGTTTTTGCCACATCTAGGTCTTTGTTAATCATTATATGGTCAAATCTATCTTTATATTCCATTTCCTGCTGGAATCTTTGCAATCGTATTTCTATACGCTTCTCCGCGTCTGTGCCCCGTTTTATTAACCTCTCTCTCAGATGTCCGATACTGGGCGGTATAATAAAAATAGAAAATGTATCATCAGGATACAACTTTTTGATTCGCATAGATCCTTTAACATCCATTTCCATTAAAAGCATCCTTCCATTGACTATTGCATTTTTTAGAATAGCTTTTGAAGTACCATAATAAAAACCATGGACATTCTCCCATTCAGCTAGATGTTCTTGGATGATGAGTTCTTCAAATTCATCAGATGATATAAAATTATAATCCACACCGTTATTTTCCATACTTCTCCTTTCTCGAGTTGTATAAGAGACAGACCATTCTATTTCAGGCATAACATCTTGTAATGCTTTGCACAGAGTTGTTTTACCTGAGCCGGATGGGGCTGATATTGTTATTAAATGCTTCACTATAAAATGTTTTGGGCTTGTTCACGAATTTTTTCCAGCTCACCTTTCATTTCAATCACATGGTTCGTCACATCTGTTTGAGGGCTTTTAGAACCGATCGTATTTATCTCACGTCCAATTTCCTGAATGAGAAAATTAATCCGTTTCCCCACAGGGTCTTCTCGGTCTAGGTAGGAGTGAAGTTGATCAAAATGACTTCTACATCGTACAATTTCTTCTGTCACATCTGCACGATCAGCTAGGTATGCTACTTCCTGTATCAGTCTAGATTCATCTAGAGACTCTCCATTCAATAATTCGGAAATTTTCTCCTGTAACTGCGCCTGTTTTTCAGCTTTAAAATTTCCTGAGATATGTTCTGCTGAATCAATAGCGTTTTGCAGATTTTTTATGCGCTTCAAAATATCATCCTGGATTTGTTTTCCTTCTTTTTCTCGCATTTCATTAAGCTGATTTAACGCATGTTCAACCGCTTTAATAATCACACTCTGATTGATAGAGTTTGGTTCATCTGCCTTAAGGAGATCATGAGTTGAAATAATATCACTCAGGCTCATACGCTGTCCGTAACTGACATGAATCTTTTTCATTACATCCTGAATCATTTCAAACCGGTCTTTATTAAAACTCAATTTTTGATTGTCCGGGGATACATTTAATTCTACCCGTACCTGTGCATTGCCCCTTTGGATCGATTTTTCCAATAGGGCTCTAATCTTTTGCTCAGTGCCTGGATCCAGGGTAACCCCACGAAATTTCATTTCAAGAAACCTTGAATTGACCGAGCGAATTTCCACGTCTATTTTATTGGTACCGCGGCCACCAGATCCGCGGCCAAATCCTGTCATACTTTTAATCATTCCATATTTTAGGGGTAAAGCCGGTGAAATTAGGGACTTACGAGAATATTATCCAAGACTGAAAGGGTGAATTATTCTTTTATTTTAATAGGATGATCAATCCTGACGCACACCCGAGACCCTGAACAATATCCAATCCAGGGAAAGGGTTAAAGATATGAGATGATGATTTCCCATCTCACCGCTTACATTCGAAGTAAGGAATGCATAATCGACCTCGAATCCATCCCATTTTACTCCCAAACCACCCGTTGAATTGTTGACTGAATTCCTTCCCATTCGAATGGATAACTTATCTTTGTATATCCCTTCAAGGCCCAGTGCACTATCCAGCGACAGGGAACCAAATCTCAATTGTGAATCTAAATGGCGATTTGATACAGCTCCATTCAGGTTGATCATGGAGTGTAACACAAAAGATGGTATGTTTATGGGCATGAACGGATGGTGAGCTCCTATGGCTATTGAAGACACTGTACCTTCCACAGTACCGCTATCCCAGATCAATCCTGATGCAGGCATATTCCTTAGTACAATTCCTATATTTGTTTTTTTTATCCTTTTTTTGAATCCCAAATCCAGACCAATGCCAAGTGCAAAATGATCATCCAGTGAATAAGAAAGCACCTTAAATCCAATGCCAATTGGTAACCCTTGAACCATTCTTATCACTGCACCATGGAAACCTATCTGATGCTGGCTGAAATACCGGAGTTGATCCTTATCCAGCCGTTCACCCTCATCTAAGACACCATTGCCTTCTCCCGGATCATTTGTGCCAAATTGTCCATCTTGGCCCCAGTCCAGCAACATGGACCGGGTATCAGGAATCTGGCCTACTCCTTCATAGAGAAAGTTCAGATGCATAGGATTCTCATTGCGTTCCAATTGAAACCCGATTAGATCACTATTCACAATACCTGCAAAACGGGATTGGTGTGTAATAGAAATATTTTGGACAGGTTCCGATGAAAATACGGGGTTAACAAGAGAAGCTGTTGATGATTTGAACTGATATGCAGTCGTAGCGCGTCCTAAGGATGCTGTTCTAGCATCCGTCACATGTTCAAACAATTCCCACCCATAAAAGACCCAAACTCCTTCCCCGAACAGGATGCTAAGGGAACAAAGCAGTGATAATATCCTATAAACCGTGTTCTTTTTTAAGTTCATCCAGAGACCTGAGCGCTTCCAAGGGTGTCATAGAATTCACATCTATTTCATTTAATCGTTTGCGCAATTTTAATTCTTGTTCCTGAAAAAATGTCAATTGGTTTGACGTTTCTGGAGGCACAGAAGTTCCACCTTTCACAGATTGTGCAATGTGATGGTTCAGAATTTCAGATGCACGATGAATTACAGTGTTTGGAAGTCCAGCCATTTTTGCCACGTGAATACCATAACTTTTATCGCCTGGACCCTTAACCACCGATCTCAAGAACACAATTGTGTCTCCAAATTCTTTAACCTCAACATGGTGATTTTCCAAGCGATCCAGGGTCGTTTCCAAATCCGTTAATTCATGATAGTGGGTTGCAAAAAGCGTCCGGGCAGCCAATCCCTCAGAATTGTGGAGATATTCAGTGATAGCCCAGGCCAGCGATAACCCATCAAACGTGGCTGTACCACGTCCAATCTCATCCAGTAGGATCAGGCTTCTATCTGTCGCATTGTTTAATATATTGGCTGCTTCATTCATCTCTACCAGAAAAGTGCTTTCACCACCAGCCAGATTATCACTTGCACCGACCCGGGTAAATAAACGATCCACAATACCAATCTTTGCCGTTTTTGCCGGTACAAAACTTCCGATCTGGGCCATAAGCGTAATCAGCCCTACCTGCCGGAGATAGGTTGATTTCCCTGCCATATTTGGACCTGTGAGCAGATGGATCTGATTTGTTTGTGAATTCATGGAAAGATCATTAGGTATGAATTTCTCTGTTGCTGGAAGTAACTGTTCTACTACGGGGTGTCGCCCCTTTTTTATATCCAGAAGATTTTTATTTGATAATGCAGGTTTTACATAATTATTTTTTAATGCAAGCGATGCAAATCCAGCGATCAGGTCAAGCTGATTCATTGCTATAGCGTTTGTTTGGATATCTGTTATTGAGGAAAGGATAAACTGGCAGACTTCAGAAAAAATGCGTGTTTCAATTGCAAGTATCTTTTCTTCAGCATGTAAAACTTTTTCTTCATATTCCTTTAATTCCTCTGTGATGTACCGTTCCGAATTCACCAGCGTCTGCTTTCGGATAAAGGATTCAGGAACCTTCTCTTGATGAACCTTCGTTATTTCAATGAAATAGCCAAAAACCTTGTTGAATCCTACTTTTAGTTTTGGAATATCCAATTCTTTCCTAATGGAACTCTGGAAGCTATCAATCCATGCCTTACCGGTTGCCAAGAGTGTGCGTATTTCATCAAGTTCAGAATCAATACCCGAACAAATCACGTTTCCCTGGCTGATTTGGGATGGCGGAGTTTCATTTAACGATTCGCTTACTTTTTCTACAATGTGATTTGTGTTCGTGAACGATTTCGACAACTTGGTTAAGTGCCTGTTCTTCACTGCAACTAATGTTGTCTGCCACTGTGGAATTTTTGAAAGAGTAGCAGACAGGGCTACAACATCCCTGGGAGATGCTTTCCCCTGATTAATCTTTCCAAGGACCCGTTGAATATCCGATGTATGGGATAAAGAGTTTTGAATTGATTTAAGTACCCGAAGATGTTCCGTGAATGCCTCCACCATGTTGAGACGGGAATTCAATTTTCGAAGATCTGTTAATGGATGGAATAGCCACCGTCTCAAAAGCCGACCTCCGCCGGCAGTGTGTGTACTGTCAATGCAATCCACCAACGTTCCATGGGTCCCCTGAGACGAAAGGGATTGAAATACTTCCAAGTTTTTTATTGTAAACCCGTCCAATCCCATAAAACCATCTTGGATCACAGGTGAGAGTTTTGATACATGATCTAGAGAAGATGATAAATTTGACTTAATATGATTCATCAGAGCCCCGGCTGCACAAATGCCTGATGACATTTCATCACACCCAAAACCCTTTAGTGATTTCACTCCAAAATGCCCGATCAGTTCTCTATAGGCCGTGTCGTGATCATAAATCCATTCATCAATGTGGGTTATAAATGGCTGAAATTCGAGATACCAGTCTGAAGTAGAATACACAACACCATTTGCTAGAATGATCTCTTGGGGGAAAAATTTTAATATAGAATTTTTTAATTGGTTGATTTTGCATTCTCCTAGATGGAATTCTCCAGTGGATGAATCCAAAAAAGCAAAACCAGCGTGATCTTTCTGACTGTGGATAGAGCCTATATAACGGTTAGATTTATTGTTTAACGTTTGATCGCTTGTAAGCGTTCCCGGGGTGACTACTTCGATAACATCACGTTTTACAATACCCTTCGCCAGTTTTGGATCTTCTACCTGTTCGCAAATAGCAACACGATGACCTGCTTTTACCAGTTTCGATAAATACGTATCCAAAGCATGGTAGGGGAATCCAGCCAAATCTACATTAGCAGCCTTACCATTAGCACGTTTGGTTAAAACAATACCCAGTATTTTGGATGTAATGATTGCATCTTCTAAAAAGGTTTCATAGAAATCACCCATGCGAAATAAAACGAGCGCATCCTTATACTTAGATTTGACATCCAGGAATTGTTTCATAACGGGCGTATTAGCCACCACTGTCTTACCCATTCAATGCATCTCCTATGATTCGAATATTTTCTTGTCTTACTGTAAATTGATTCTTGTCTAAATACTCGAGGAGGGGGATTGCTGTCTTACGGGACAGGCCGGTCAAATTTTTAAAATCTGAAACAGTTAAGGTATGATTTGTTTTAAAAAATGTGCGGATATCATGAAGTAATGACTTAAGATTGGTGTGGTGCAAATAGAAATTGCTGCCAAGGCCCTGAACCTTTTCCTGTTCCATAAGTATATGGATAAGATCCCCTACCCGTTTAGGATTATGCCCGCATAGTTCTGTGATTTCCCTAAATAAAATAGGTTCAACTCCAGATTGATTCATGATTGTTTCTACCCTTGATAACTCATCAAGATCTTTTTGAGAAAACTCGGGCGTATATCCAGATAGTGCATATCCCCCTTTTTCTTCTATAAGAACTCCAGTCTTCAGCATTTTTTTCACCATGATTTCAAACCAGGCTTCCGACCACTTTAGAGAAGTCTTGATCGCATCAGCAGTTATAACGGGCCTGAAAGGGTTTCTCACGTAGGATTGATTAAAAAATGATTGTAATTCATCCTGCGCGTTTTCTGCCCCTTTTTTCGAAAACAGAAATCCTTTACTGGTTTTAATAATCTCAAGTTCATCCTGCCATTTATCAATTTGCTCACTGGAATTGAAGAATAACGATTTCCATCTCCCGGTTGAATTAGGCTTTTTCCAATGGTGACTAACCAGATAGCCAAAGCGCTCTTTTGGATCAACAGGTATTGTACGAGCTAGTTCCCGCATTGCAGACCATGTGCCGTTGGGATTGGGATCCAGTACAATCCCACCTGCAATGGTCTCCATTGGAGAATAAGACCGAATAACAAACCGGTCATCCATGGCAACAGCGATGGACGATTCAAGGTCCAAAATAAGATTTCCCGAATGTCCTTTTTCCAGTTTTTTTGACCCGCAGGTTGTTACCCTGCCCAGAACTTCAGATGTTCCAAAATGGAACCTCAACCGCTGTTTATTTTTTACGATCCAGTCTGTTGACTGTATCATAGTAAGATGGGCAATTATACGTCTGGTCGGTTGCAATGAATGGGGTGTACACAATGCTGTTCCTCTTTGTAATTCAGATGGCTTTGTATGTGCAAGATTAAGAGCAGCCCTATCCCCTGATTTGACCGTTCTGGCAGAACCGCCGTGGGATTGCAACCCTCTTATTTTCACCCTTGACTGAGAGGGTAGAATTTCGATTTCATCTCCGGGTTTTATTGATCCGTTGAGAACTGTGCCGGTCACCACCGTCCCGAATCCGGTTTTAGTAAAAACACGATCCACATTCATCCGGAAATTTTCTGAGCTAAAATTAAACTTTTGATCAAACGCCAATGAAAGAATATCTGATTTTAAGGACTCAACTCCATGACCCGTCAAATTATTGATCCGGGTTAGGGATAACAAATCGAAACCCCTGTCTTCCAATAATTCCTGAATATCCAATTCGACTAAATCAATCCAATCCGAGTCTTGTACAAGGTCAGTTTTGGTCAGTGCCACCCATCCCCTATTCACGCCAAGAAGGGTTAAGATATCCAGGTGTTCTCTCGTCTGTGGCATTACTCCGTCATCCGCAGCAACCACTAATAATCCGTAATGTATATTTGCAGCCCCTGCTGCCATATTACGGATAAATTTTTCATGCCCAGGAACATCAATCAGTGTAATGGATTCATTGAGATATGCAAAACCAAGATCGATGGTCATTCCCCGTTCTTTTTCTTCCAGTAAACGGTCTGTGTCTGTTCCAGTTAATGCCTTGACCAGCGATGTTTTCCCATGGTCAATATGACCTGCTGTTCCAACCACAACCTGTGGCATCTTACACCTCGTCTATGGCCTTAGCTAATAGATTAATTTGGCCGGGAAGTACCGCTTTTAAATCAATATAAAATGTATGTCCTGACGTATAGCCTACCACAGGGATGGGGCCACACCGGAACCCTCCAGCCAATTCAGTGATTTTCATCAACTTGGGTTTAAAAGAGAGTGCCATACTTTCTATTTTATCTTCTGGAAGCGATCCACTCCCTGCTTCTACCTCTGATTCAACAAGTTTTATGCCCAGATCCTTAATCTTTTTCCTTTTTTGAAAATCCAAGATCCTCTGTCCGCGGTTTTTCAGAATTCTCCTGGATGTCGTAAGCATACTTAAAGATAAATTATCTTTTGTAAAAGAATCTGACCGGTAAGACCTGAGTGTCTCTTCTAATAAGCCAATTGTGATTTTATCGCAGCGGAGAACACGGTATAGAGGATTATTCTGCAATGTGTTGACCCATTTCTTTTTACCTACAACTAAACCAGACTGAGGACCACCAATGAGTTTATCTCCTGAAAAGGTGAGCAAATCTGGATTATTTTCCATGATTGTTTTTACCGGTATTTCATCCGCAAGGTTTAACGAGTTCATATCCAGTAAAGCACCGCTTCCCCAATCCACCATAACAGGGATCTTATGTTTTTTACCTAGGGCAACTAATTCGGATATCGGTACAGACCTTGTAAACCCTCTGACAACATAGTTACTGGTGTGCACCCATAGAATCAGTTTCGTTTTATTAGAAATGGCATTACCATAATCCTTACTATGTGTTCTGTTCGTTGTACCCACCTCTTTAAGGATTGCCCCACTTTTTTCTATGATATCCGGAATTCTGAATGAACCGCCGATCTCAACCAATTGCCCCCGGGAGACAATGACCTCACCTCCTTGGGCAATTTTATTAATTGCAAGCATCACAGCGGCTGCATTGTTATTCACTACCAACGCAGATTCACTTCCGCATAGGGCACTTAAATGATCCCGGATATGGTCCTGTCGGTCGCCTCGCTTTCCTGTCGGTAGATCAAATTCCAGATTCACATACCCTTCCAAACGATCGGCTATACCCTTCAAAGCACGACCGTTAAAGGGCGCTCGGCCAAATCCCGTATGTAAAACGATTCCAGTCCCATTGATAATGTTCACCAGCTTGGGAGCAGATTCAATCAAGACCCGGTCTATGATATATACAAGTAACTGTTGGGGAGATTTTGAAATTTCCCCTTCTTTAATCTCTCCTCGGATCTTGTCTAATTCCTTATTGATTATAAATTTTAAATAATTATTATGAAGGGATATATCATATTTTATTTCAAGTAAAACTTGATGAACTGAAGGCAGGTCTTTTAAGGATGTTTTCTTCATAGCCTTATTAAACTTCTAACCACTCAGCTTTTAGTTCAAGCAGTTTGATTCTTCAGGCGTTGAATTAAAAACCATCCTGCCACAACACCTGGCAATAAACTGGCTGCCATTACAGGAAATACCATTTCTATTGCATAGTGTTCTGTAATCCAACCGCTCACGGCTGGGGCTATACCGCCAATACCGAAACTTAAGAAAAAGGAGATACCGTAGCCGATTCCACGATGGGAACTGGGTATCAGATCAGCCAGAAGCGCATTGGAAACAGGCTGATTTAAAAAATAAACAATGCCCAGGGCAATACTTGAGAAGAATAATAACCACCCCTCTGTGTATCCCATGAACGCCATAAAGGGAATATTTAAAATAATAATTATCCACAATAAATGTGGTCTGTTATACTTATCCCCAAGAATTCCTCCTAACGTCTGCCCTGCTATGCCGCTGAGAAAAACCAGGGTTGTAAAAAATCCCGCCTTCAATGTCTCAGGGAACACTTTAAAAATTCCCTCGTTCTGCATCCCGAAAAGACTTGGCATGTACGTTGTAAATCCACCAAATGAGAATCCCAGTGTAATCGCCATAACATAATAAAGAATAATTGAAGGTTTATCAGCGGTGGTTAAAGATTGAACATCCTGTATGTCCTTTGGCTGATCATGCCTATGAATGAACAAAAAGGTAATTAAAGCGAGTACACCCTGCAACATAACCCAGATGAGGTATGAGATTTGCCATGATCCAAATTCTGCCGCTAAACCCGCCAATAGGGGCCCCAGCGCTAATCCGGTTGAGCCTGCGATTCCATGGATAGCCAAACCCCTGCTTAAACGAATGAGCTGTCGGGACAAAATTGTGAGACCTGCTGGATGGTAAATACTTGATGAAAGTCCCAAAATTCCCAGCCCTATAGTCATCTGAACTGGGCCACTGGCTAGAACAATCAATAGTCCTCCAATGGCTGAGCCAACCTGGTAAATGAGAAGGAGTGTTTTTCCACCCAATTTCCCTTCAAGAAATCCTGCAGGAATGGCCCCGAGTCCAAACATGAATGCACCTACCGTAGCCATGATGCCAAGGGTATCCATGCCCAGGCCAAATTCCTTGTGGAATAATAATAACAGTGTGGGAAAAACCATCATTTGAGCATGGACTGCCAAATGTGAAAAGGCAGTTACCGCTAGAATGATATTATTTTCTTTATGCATAATTAAAAAGCCCCTACTGTAAAGGTGTATTTACAGAGGGGCTTTAATATTTACCGGTTTTGTTTTATCGTTTTTCTTCGATCCGTGCAGCCTTGGATCCAGTCACATTTCTCAGGTAGTTCAGTTTTGCTCTGCGAACTTTACCACGGCGTTTTACATCGATAGATGCAATCATAGGTGAGTGCAGAGGGAAAATACGTTCCACGCCTACACCATTTGTAACCTTTCGAACTGTAAATGAAGCATCAAGGCTTTTTCTGCCATGCCGAGAGATCACGACACCTTCATAGCGTTGAACCCGTTCCTTATTGCCCTCACGAACCTTTACATCTACAGCGACCGTATCACCCGAATCAAATTCTGGGATATCAGACTTTAAAAATTCTTTTGTTGCTTCTTTAAGCTTATCCATTGTTTTTCTCCGATTCTTTCATTTTAGTATATTTTCTCCAGAGATCCGGTCTTTTATCTTTGGTCCGTCTCTCTCTTTGATCCTGCCTCCAGGATTCAATTTTTTCGTGATGCCCACCAAGCAGTATTTCTGGGACAGGCATTTCTTCAACCATTCGAGGCTGTGTATAATGAGGATGATCCAAAAGACCTTGCGTGAATGTATCTGACAAGGCAGAATCCAGCGTATTCAATGTCCCGGGTACAAGCCGTATAATACTGTCCAGCATGACCATCGCTGGTATTTCTCCACTGGTCATGACAAAATCGCCGATGGAATATTCATCCGTAACATATTTTTCAATCACTCGCTCATCTATCCCTTTGTAATGCCCGCAAATCATAATTATCTTTTTCTGCTTACTCATATCTTCTGCAGACTTTTGGTCCCAGGTCTTACCTTGGGGCGAAGGATAAACCACTCTAATATTATCAGTACCGCCCACCAAATCTGTTGCTTTATCTAAAGCTTTAAACAGCGGTTCAGCCATCATCACCATCCCACTGCCACCGCCAAAAGGAGTGTCATCAATCTGCCTGTAATTTCCGATTCCAAATTCCCTGATGTTAACCGTGTGCAATTCAACCACACGTTTCTCCACCGCCTTTCTAAGCATGCTGTTTTGAATCAAGGTGTCAATAACATCCGGAACCGGTGTTATGACAGCAATCTGTATCAATCCAGCAAACCGTCCATAGGCACTATCACAATAATACCCTGATCGTGATCCACACCTTTAACCACCTCGGGAATAATTGGAATCAAATATTCATCATTTCCGTTTTTGACAACATAAACATCACTGCTGGGAAGCCACATCACATCTTTCAGGATTCCAACTACACTGCCTGAATCCGTTATAACTTCATACCCTAGCAGGTGTTTACTGATCATGGTGATCTGGTCATTAATCCCTGCTTCAATAAATATGGTTTGACCCACTATTTTTTCTGCTTCATTAACCGTGTCAACCCCATGAAACTTAAACCGTCGTTTCTTTCCCATGCCTGAAATAAGTTCTAGACTAACAACTTCAGAATGATCGGGTGAATATCCCAGCATTAGTCTTTTTTCTTCGATGTAATCATCAAAATATCGTGACAGTGGGCGCAACCGTACATCACCTTGAAATCCAAATGTTGTCGCTATGGTCGCAATGGGATGTAACCGGTTTTTCATTTAGTCAATAACGTCCAGCCTTGCTCGTTTTCCGCCTTCTTTTGCATTAATGGCAAAAACAAGCGTTCGCAATGCGGAAATATTCCGTCCTTGTTTCCCGATCACTTTGCCATAATCACCTTCACCCACGGTTAACTCATAGATAAGCCGTTGCTCCGTTTCAACAATATCAACTTTCACTTCATCCGGTTTGTCAACCAGGAGTTTTATTGCCTGTTCAATGAACTCTAACATAGCATCCTCCATGTTTCTAACTGACTAATAAAATATGGCATAATTCTTATTCTTCTTCATCGGCAGGAGTGTCATCCGAATCTTCTATTGCAGCCGATGATTCAATATTTTCTTCTACTGATTCTTCTTTTTCAGGTTCTTTAGCGGGGGATTCTTCTTCTTTAACATCATCTGATAATTCTTCAGAATCTGTCACTTCATCTACCTCATCAGCAGGGGTTTCTTCAGGTGTTGCTTCTTCAGCTACTTCTTCCTGTGCATCGTCTGCAGCCGCTTCTTCGGTCGATTCTTTAGCCAGTGTTTCTTCGGGAACAGTTGCTTCTGCTGGTGCTGTATCTACAGCTTCTTCAGCATGCGCTTCTGCTTCAACAGCGGCGGCTTTTACTTTTTCTTCTGCCTTCTTTTCTTTTCGCTCAGAACGAGCTTTAATCACATCATTCCGGTTCAATTCCCATTTTTTCATCTCTTTATCAATCTGGGCTTCATCCAAACCTTGTTTTATGAGATGCCACTTATGAGCAATTCCCGCACGACGCAGTAGCTTGTGTGCAGCTTCAGAAGGTTCAGCGCCTTCCTTGAGCCAATGCAGAATTCTTTCACCTTTTAGATCGTATGAATGATCTGTATCAATTGGATTGTACCAACCTAATTCTTCAATTGCAGCACCATCACGGCGATTTCGTGAATCCATTGCAACCATTCTATAAAAGGGCCTGTTTCGACGTCCTATACGTTTCAGTCTAATTTTCGTCGCCAATGTATAACTCCTTAATTAAAATCTTCCAAAACTTCCCATTCCAGGAAGTTTCATTTGTTTTATTTTTCCCATTTTCTTTATCATTTTTTTCATTTGATAAAATTGCTTCAGCAAAGCATTTACTTCCTGAACTGGACGACCACTTCCTTTTGCGATCCGTGATCGGCGGCTGCCATCGATACTTTCTGGCTTTTGCCTTTCATCCAGTGTCATGGAATTGATAATCGCTTCAGTCCAACCAACCTGGCGATCATCCATATTCAATTGTTTTAAAGCTTTAGAGTTCATGCCCGGCATCATACTCAACACCTGGTTCATGGAACCCATCTGTTTGATCTGCTGTAACTGAATTCTGAAATCATCCAGATCAAAGGTATTCTTTGCGATCTTTTTCTGGAATACATCTGCTTTTTTTTCATCTAAGACATCTTGGGCTTTTTCCACTAAGGATACTGTATCACCAAATCCCAGGATTTGATCAGCAATCCTTTTTGGATCAAAAACATCAAGACCATCCATGGCTTCCGATGTCCCAACAAACTTGATTGGTATACCCGTAACGTTTCGAATAGAAACGGCGGCACCGCCCCTGGCATCTCCATCCATTTTTGTCAAAATCACACCGCTCAGGGGTAATGCTTCATGAAACGCCAGTGCCGATTTCACAGCGTCTTGCCCCGTCATACCATCTGCAACAAAAAGGATCTCGTCAGGACTCGTTCCATCAGAAATCTCCTGGACTTCGGTCATCATTTCGCCATCCACATGAAGCCGCCCAGCCGTATCCAATATTACAACATCATTTTTCAAAGATCGTGCTTCTTCAATGGCCCGCTTGCAAATTGCCAACGGGTCCTTAATACCATCTTCGTAGACCGCAACTCCAGCCTGTTTACCTACTGTAACCAATTGCTGGATAGCTGCGGGCCTGTACACATCTGCTGCTGCCAACAGAACCGATTTCCCCGATTGTTTCAACCGCAAGGCCAGTTTCCCGGCAGTAGTCGTTTTTCCCGCACCCTGAAGCCCTGCAAGTAAAATTACAGCTGGCTGACTTTTCAGGTCTAGGTTTTCAGGTTCGGTTCCGAGGAGCACCACCAATTCATCACGAATAATTTTGACAAATTGCTGACCCGGTTTCACAGATTTCAAAACTTTTGTACCCTGAGCTTTTTCTGCTACAACTTCTACAAAAGATTTGGCAACCTTGAAGTTTACATCCGCGTCTAACAACGCCCTGCGAACTTCCCGAACAGTGTCATTGATATTCCTGTCCGTTATTTTTCCTAAACCACGAACATTTCGGAAAATAGTTTGAAACCGTTCTGTTATGTGTCCAAACATGAGTATCTTATTCGAAAACAGCCTGTTAAATTAGCTATTCTGCTCTCAAATAGTAACTGTGAAAAGTATATCCATAAAAGGTACTTAATACCAAAATTTGTAATCCATGGATACACCGATCTGCCTTGGATCACCATAACTCTTCCACAGTTGGTCTGGATAGTTAGGTGGTATAAGCCCAAAGTAGAAACCACGGGTTGAAAACCGTTCATCGAAAGCATTCCTTATCCATATCTTTGCCCTGGTTTTTCCAAATGCTTTACCTAATACCAGGTTTATTAAAGTATATGGCTTTGCCTTTTCATTATGACTATCGGAATAAAAATACCCACTTTTATAACTGCTCCTTACTGATCCAAATATGCCTGAGTCATTGGAATAATTAAGTCTTAATGATCCTGTTATTACTGGTGACATCGCCGCTTCTCGATCACCACCAGATGTTTCCACACCTTCTGATGCAAAATAGATAAATTTATCCACCCATGTTTTTAAATATCCCAGTGACGCATCCATACTGAGATTCGATGAAACATTAAGCATATTCTCCCATTCGAATCCTTGAATCGTTCCAGACCCGGTATTGCCAGTATAATAAAGAAAACTATTAGGATCACCTTCAACCTGCTGGCTGGATACAGACACTTGCTGATCGTTTCGCTGACCATAAAATACTGATAACTGTGTTCGATATTTATCGGTGGCATGCTTTAATCCGATTTCAAAATTTTGGATAAACTCAGGTTCATAAGGTCGGCTTATATCAGAAAGATAGGGTTGTTGGTTTACACCACCTGATTTATATCCTTGAGATACTGATCCATAAAAACTGGTGTATTTATCTTTTAAATAATGTAGAACTGCTCGATACCCTAACATAGAATGGACTATGTTAAAATGGATGAGTGGTAGAAATATTTTTTCCCAATAGTCATTAAATCCTTGGGATGAGCCATCATAGATAATGGAATTATTTTCAAACCGGACATTGGCTTTTAGCTTTAGCGATGATGTTAAATCCAAACCATATTGGGCATATCCAGCTGTGGCCTGGAAATCGTAATGACTGATTGCATCTGTCGCTACACCTCCAAATAAATAGCCCTTTGCTTCATCCTGTTCGATCAAATGTTTTAAATATCCGCCCAAGATGATGGATCCCATGGACAAACGAATTTCCTGAGTAAGATTCGCACGATTTCGTTCATTCTTATCATAAAATTCATATGCCCAACCTTCCACGGCTGGATCAAAATCATGCTTCTCATGCCAATACGTGCTGTCCGCCCAATCACCATCATAACCGTGGACCAAATCCGTTTCGGTGAATGATGTAATACTGGTAATGCTCAAATTTTTAGATGATTCGAAATTAGCTCGTAATGAATAGCCATAGGTTCTTTGGCTGTCTTCCCCTTTATCATTGGAATAGGTTTTGAAATCTGTATTATTGTCCGGTGCCCACGCATCGTAACCATTATCCAATTCGGAATAAATGAGCGTAGCTAAAATGGATATTCGATTGTTTGGATCATAGCTCAATTTCATCCTGGAAAATGCTTCTTCCCGTTTATTTGTATCCATCATTTTCAAACTCACATTCTCTCGAAATCCATCACTGTAATTGTAAATACCGGTCAATCGCATATTCATATTTTTCATGAAGTGGACATTCATGACCGAGCTACCACCATAATGATTATCAGAGCCAAAACTTGTTGATGTTCTCATTTCAAAATGGTCCGTTGGATCTGTAGACCGCATGGAAATGAGCCCTGCCATAGCATTGGGACCGTAGACTGAAGATTGGGGACCCTTGAATATTTCAATTTGGTCTAAATCATAAAGTTGTCCAAGCATCCCTAATCCACTTAAATCCATGTCATCCATTACAAATCCCACAGAAAAGTTTGGTGCACCTTCTCCAAAATAATGGCTTCTTTCTCCAATGCCACGGATCTGGAAGTACCGTGGACGGCTGGTTCCACCCGCCCAGTTTAAATTTGGAATTTGATCTATTAATGTTTGGAAATGGCCTGCGGCAGATTCACGGATATGGTCCGCAGTGATCACCGATACACTCGCAGCCACTTTTTGCAGTGATTCATCTGTAAGCCCGGCGTGAACAATTATTTCTTCTGATTCAATCACTGATGGTATCATTTTCACAAGCATACCATTCTCTGCCTTCTGTATTTTATCTTTGTATCCGATGTGGGAGAATTCCAATTCAATCCCATCGGCCACATCAAGATTAAATTCACCAAATTCATTTGTGGTAGTCCCTTTATCACCAGCAATTATGTTTACCCCTTGAATGGGTTCACCGATAGGTCCATCCTTTACAATTCCAGTGACCTGTGCAATCAGATTTGTTGAGAAAAGTGATAATAAAGTGATGCAGGTTTTAGAGTTCATAGTGTATCCCTACGCTGGCATTATCCAGATCAGGTCAATGGGTGTGTTCTCAGCCGTTTGATCTGGTCCAAAACGGCACCCCTGACAAGAAGAAATTTAAAAATAAACGAGCTGAAATCATGTGTCTTTACATTGTTTTATCCAAATATAAATCACTACTTTTCCAGCCTCGTACAAGGAGAAAAAATGTCCAAACCATTGCCAGAGATCACCCCTAAAGCCATTATTCTAGGAATTCTGTTATCCATGATCCTTGCCGGTGCAAATGCTTATCTGGGTCTTTTCGCCGGGATGACTGTATCGGCTTCCATACCAGCTGCAGTGATATCCATGGGCGTTTTGCGGCTTTTTCGTAATTCAAATATTTTAGAAAACAATATTGTCCAAACTGCTGCTTCTGCCGGTGAATCCCTGGCTGCAGGTGTGATCTTTACCATCCCAGCATTGGTTCTTATGGGGGTCTGGTCTGAATTTGATTATGTAGAAGTGGCTAAGATCGCCGCCATTGGTGGTGTCATTGGTGTACTGTTTACGGTGCCTTTGCGCCGGGCATTGATTATTCAGGCAAAATTAAAATATCCTGAAGGTGTAGCCACAGCTGCCGTACTTGAAGCAGGAGAAAAGAGTAATCAATCTGCAACAAAAGATGAATCAGGCGGTCTTGTCACCATTGCCATATCCGGTCTTGTTGGCGGCGCCATGAAATTATGTCAACAGGGGTTTGGGATGTGGCATGCTGCAGTTGAAGGTTCTGTAGTCATTCGCGGGTCTATTTTTGGACTGGGTACGGATCTATCACCCGCTCTTATATCTGTTGGATATATTGTGGGCCGCAATATTGGTATCCTTGTGATCGCAGGGGGGTTGATCTCCTGGACAGTTGCAATCCCTATCTATTCGGCTGTCTATGGCTTTGAAGGGGAACCAATGGATGCTGCCTGGACCATATGGAATTCTCAAATACGATACCTTGGTGTCGGATCCATGGTGGTCGGAGGTATATGGTCACTGATAAAGTTATTCAGACCTTTGGTTAACGGCATAAGAGCCAGTTTTGATGCCCTGAACCAATCAAAACAAGGAAACAATGTTCCCATCCATGAACAGGATTTCCCAATTAACTATGTTGCCCTGGCCTTGGGCCTGCTTCTAATTCCTGTTTACCTCCTCTATTTTGATATTGTAGACAGTGTTGCTATTGCTTCCCTTTTAACCATTGTCATGATGATCTTTGGATTTCTTTTTTCCGCTGTGGCAGCATACATGGCAGGAATGGTGGGCTCATCCAATAATCCAATCTCAGGTGTTACCATTGCCACGATCCTGTTTTCATCCCTCCTCCTTCTATTACTTCTGGGGGAGAATTCTGATGTAGGTGCCCCAGCTGCAATTATGATCGGTGCTGTGGTTTGCTGTGCTGCTGCCATTGGAGGGGATAATCTGCAGGATCTAAAAACCGGACATATCGTAGGCGCTACACCCTGGAAACAGCAGGTAATGCAAATCATTGGAACCCTGAGTGCAGCACTGGTTCTTGGCCTTGTTCTGGATATTCTCCATACCGCATACATCATTGGGTCCCCTACTCTATCAGCCCCTCAGGCAACTTTGATGAAATCCGTAGCAGATGGTGTTTTTACTGGAAACCTGCCCTGGACCATGGTTGGTTTTGGAGCTATTATTGGAGTAATAATAATTCTAATTGATCTGAGACAGGAACGGATCGGTTCCGAGTTCCGAGTTCCGATCCTGGCTGTTGCCGTAGGGATTTACCTGCCTATTGAGCTTACGGTTCCCATCTTTATCGGTGGTATGGTTGCCCATATGAGTGATCTTTCAGGGGCAACAGAAACAATGAAAAAACGGGGACTGCTCATGGCATCAGGTCTTATAACAGGTGAAGCATTAATTGGTATTCTTGTTGCTGTTCCTATTTTTATTACCGGAAGCAAAGATTGGTGGCCTCAATACCCAGGACTTGGTTTTCTTGGCATTCTGGCCTTTTGTGCAGTCCTAGGTTGGTTTTATACATCTGTCACAGATTAATTCTTCCAATTCTTGATTGAGTGTGTTATGCAATCCATTTCATTTAAATTATTAAAGCAGCTTCCAAAGGTAGAGCTCCACTGCCACCTGGACGGCAGCCTAAGGACTAAATCGATTATAGATCAAGCTGAAAGAGATGAGATTAAACTTCCTTCACATGAACTTGATACCCTGGATAGACATCTTAGAATAGGTAAAAACCGGGGGACATTAGAAGAATATATCCAGCGATTTGATATTACCCTAAGCGTAATGCAGACCCCAGAATCCCTTAAACGATTCGCCTATGAACTGATCGAAGATGTGGCCAAAGAAAATGTACGGTACATTGAAGTGCGGTACTCACCCATCCTGCATACACAAAAAGAGATGACACTGGATACTGCACTTGAATCCGTTCAAAAAGGATTGAAAAAAGGAGAAAAAATATTTGGCGTGAAATCCGGGATTATTGTTTGCGGTATTCGTCATATATCACCTGATGTTTCTCTAAAACTGGCTGATCTTGCTGTCCGCTATAAAAACCGGGGTGTTGTAGGCTTTGACTTGGCTGGAGCAGAAGAGAATTTCCCTGCCAAGGAACACCGGGAAGCGTTTTATATGATCCGAAATAATAATATTAACGCTACCATTCATGCAGGCGAAGCCTTTGGTCCATCCTCTATCCACCAGGCCATTCACCAATGCGGTGCAAACCGAATCGGTCATGGAACACGGTTAAAAGAAGATAAGGGCCTGATGCATTATGTAAATGATCATCGCATACCGCTGGAAATTTGTCTCACATCCAACTGGCAGACCAGGGGTGTCCGGTCTTTAAAATATCATCCTGCAAAATACTATTATAAACAGGGTATACGTGTCACCCTCAATACGGATAATCGATTAATGTCCAATACAACATTAACCAGGGAATTTATGCTGGCACATGAATTGTTCAATTTTAATCTCCACGATTTCCGGGAAATCACCATCATTGCCATGAAAAGTGCATTTCTGCACCATAATGAACGAAAAAGGATGATACAATCCATTGCGGAAGAATTTGAGCAAAATTTCGGCCTTCATCCTGAATATATAGATACCATTTCTAAGTCCGAACCTGGGTAACCTTATTTTTTAATAACAGTTATTTTTTCCATGGTTTGCGAACCATCTTTGCCATAGATCGCTAAAAGGTAAACTCCACTGGACACATAATCGCCCGCATCGTCACGCCCATCCCAGGACAACTGATCTCCATCAATACCGATTCCCTGGGTTGGAATGTGCCGAACTATTTTACCATCTAATGTCATGACCATCATTGAAGATTCAAAGATCAATCCATTCACCTTCATAGGATTACTCGACGGTATAAAAAAAGGGCTGGGAAATACTTTTACACCGCTATAATCAAGTTTTTTCTGCCCAAAAGGGATACGCAAAATATTGACCCCCTTACTGGTGGCGATGTAAACTAAATTACGTTTTTCATCAAATGCAATATCCCTTACTTCATCAGATAAAAGTGGGCTATTGGATGCCCTGAAACCATTGATATCCGGCCAATAGGTTGTATTCTCCAAAAGGACATGGACACCCTGAGTGGGTGAATGTGTCCAAATATTGCCTTGGTGGTCAACATCTATGCCTGCTCCGCGACCGAATGAAATATTTGGAAAATAGGCATATGAATTTTCTCGAATAACGGGATTAGAACCATTGTTAAGGTCATAGTAGTTTAACCCTGAAGGAGTTAAATAATACAATCGGTCATTGAACCCCATCCCTAACGACCAGACCGTTCCCTCATATTTGATAATTTCCCATGTAAAATTATCAGGGTTATAAGGCAGGCCTTCATAATGCAGCATAGATATACCGCCATTTGGATAAATGCCAAGGTTTGCTTCTTCAGCTAAAAATGCGGAGACCCAGGTTCTGTTCCAAGAGTCAAAGGCTATGGAAACAGGTGATTGGCTTATACGCGTTGCTGTCTCAGATGAGCCATAGTGTTTCCACTCATCATTGGGAGATCTTACATGAATGGGGTTATTCCCATTGATACAATAAGGATTTGCAATCCACATATTCCCATCCGAATCAAATTCGATATCCAACACCACCTGGTATGGAACAGTATTATTCGAACTGGTATGATAGCTTAAGAATGTTGTATCAATGGTAACAATGTTAGATGGGTCATCAACGTCCATTACAATGACACCACCGCTCCACCTGGGTGGATTGCCTAGATAAACACGTGAACCACGAATAGCACAATAGAGCAAACCGTCTGGCCCCTGTTCTAGGTCAGCAATATATTCACCAAAGTTAAAGGAAACTGTATCCGCAATAAATGAGTTGAAATTATAATCCATTCCTATTATACCTGAACCTGGAGATTCGATTTCCAGGATGTTACGCCAACCTTCCTCACTGTAAATAGAAATGCCATGGGTACTCCCGCCCACTAACCTACCGTCATCCAAAACAGTAATCGCTGAAAAGCCACCTGTTACAGGAGCGTTGAACATTAACCTAGAAACATTATCACTTTGATCAATAAACAGCAGGCCGGTTTTAAGACCTGCAATTGTCTGACCCGATTGTTGAGCCATTCTGGAAAGTTCATAGCGATCTTCAACCAAAACATCGCTACTGCCTGTTTTTCGGTATAATTTATTCCCATCAGTAAACCAATACCCGTCTGTACCAATAAATACATTTCCCGCATCTTCCAAAGAATAGGAAAATTCAATTTCATTCCATGAGCCCGTAGTCATAGAATATTCAAATAAGCCAGTCTTTGATGTAAAAACCAGGAGTTCATCTGCCAGATCCATGGATCTAATGTCCAAGTTCAAATCTGGAATAAGTTTTTGCCAACTGTTCGGATCTTTAAGGTTTTCACTGATCTGTCCTGCATAGAGCCCATTAGTCATCCCAACGAGTACAGTAGAATCATGAACAGCAAAACAATGTATTGTGCCCGCTTCTGATGGATAGTTGCGGTAACTGTCACGGTACTCCCAGCCTTGGTCATGAATAAATTTCATAATCCCAGTGTCCTGCCCATCCTTAAATAAAACCCAGGCCACTGTTTCCTGTATTTTAATACCCAAAATAGCCGTTAACCCAAAATCAAAACTGGCCACTGATTCCTTTTGGTCCGGATTGTAGACCTGCAAAAACCCAAATGGAGATTCACCGCCGATCCACAGGTTTGATTCATTATCTACAGCGATGGATGAAAGGTTAACACCCTTTAACCCCTCAATCGTCGTAAAGGTAGTATAAACACCATCTTTAACCTGGAACAATCCTCCCTCCGTTGCACCATAGATAACATCACCCAAAGTGATGACGTCACGCACATCTAAAGGAGATGTGAGAGCCTTCCATTCACCCACTCGTACCTGTGCCTGGGGAAATGAAAAAAATAAAAAAACAGGAATAAAAACCTTTAATAATGGATGCATCACATTTGAATTCATATACCTCAATATTTTACCATAACCTGTCATCTATAAAAAAGGTTTCAAAACCTTTCCCTTTTGTCTTTCAATAATTCATCCCAATTTTCCAGATATGAAACACTCAATGATTCTACTTTTTTTATTGAGCCTGTCCTGGGGCCAGAAAAAAGTACCCTTTACGATTGAGATTCGTCCCCGTGTGATCGATGATGCTAAGATTCTAGTGAATGTGGAAGTCGTCAATCACGTGGGCAGGCCTGTGGATTATTTGGAAGGCTTTTTATCTGAATTTTCCGGAAATAAAGATTTTCTGGGTGAAAAAAGAATGGTATTGATCTATAATTATGAACCGGCACTGCAAACAGGGTTCTCAACAACAAAAACAACTACCTATCCTTTAACAGGAAACAAACCGTCCACCTTTGAGTTTAATATTTCAAAGGTCAAATTTGCTGGGGAAAACCGCGTATTTGCCTGGCACCCAAAATCGGGGTTCATTCGAATCGATTAAACTGCTTTTCGTGGTGCTTCATTAATTTGTCTTCCAGCAATTTACTGTAATTTAATGTATCCAGATCCAGGGTCAGGTCGTTGATCCATCGCCGGGTCAAGTCAATGTAGGTTTCTATGGATTGAATCGGGACCTGTTCTGCATACATATTTGCAATCAAGATGGCAGCTGGAACCGGGATGTAGCTGTTTAATGGATCCTGGTAAAAATAATCAATATTTTTTACTAACTCCCGGTTGGACAGGTAATCCACTGTTTCACCAAATACATCATCAGCTAATCCCTGGTCTTTTGCCCATGTTTTTAAATAGCCGTACAACCTGCCATCCAGGGCACCATGAAGATAGGCAGTCTTCATCTTAAACGTGACCTGATCATTATAATTAACACTTTTAGCTACCCTGTTCCAATCCCGCCCATCCCAGAATAAACGATTTTCCTGGGCATAGCACACCATAGAGAGTAAAATTATGAAAAGTATCGTACGCCAGTTCATACCATGAATATTACACCTTTCATCTATTTTTCACGACAACAGTTTTGATATTTACAAATTCCATCAACCCATAACTGGATAATTCTCTGCCATATCCCGATTCCTTTATGCCGCCGAATGGAAGTCGCGGATCCGATTTAACAAAATCGTTTACAAAACAGGCTCCTGCATGCAATCCGGATTTGGCGATCTCCTCTCCTTTTTTAAGGTCTCGGGTGAACACAGCTGCACCCAGGCCAAATGGAGTTTGATTACCCAGTTCAATTGCATCTTCTTCATCTTTAGCTTGGATCACGGAAAAAACAGGTCCAAATATTTCCTCGTCAAATGCTGCCATGCCTGGCTGAACATCCTTTAGCAGGGTAATTGGGTAATAGGCTCCTTCTGTTTCCGGGACTAGACCTCCAAGGCGAAGTTCTGCACCAGCCTCAATGGAGCGACCAACCTGGTCATGGACTTCATTCCTCGCATCGATTGAAACCATGGGCCCGATGTCCACATCATCCATAGGGTCGCCCATGATCTTTTCGGCTAATTTTTGTTCCAGTTTTAATAAAAAATCATCGTAGACGCCATCTACTGCAATCAATCGTTTGGCCGCAATGCAGCTTTGTCCTGTATTCAGAATTCGTCCCGTAATACAGGACTCTACTGCATTATCCAAATCTGCATCATTCAGGATAACGTAAGGATCGCTGCCACCCAGTTCCAGGACTGTTTTCTTAAGGACACTCCCTGCAGTTTGTGCAACAGATTTTCCTGCCGGTGTACCTCAGGGAAGACTTGGAGCTATCGGCGGCGAGGGTGGCAACCTATCTGGCCCTCGCTCAAATCGTAGGCCTGTTTGTACAGCCGGCTATGGGACACTATTCCGATAGATTCGGCCGGAAGGTCGTGCTGGTCCCAGCGATGACGGCAATGGGGATTCTCTTCTTCGCACTGACCTATGCCGATCCAGGGGTGCAATTAGTGATCACTATCGTTGCTGCCGGGGCATTCCTTTACTCTCTGCATACGATTTTCATTGCCGCGGCTATGGACGTAGCAGGAGGAGAGGTTCAGTCAACGGTGGTTTCTTTGATCTATGGTGCGAGCTTTCTTGGTACACTTTCGCCGGTATTCGCCGGATTAATCGCCGATAAATTCGGCACCCACATTACTTTTGTTTTTGGCGGTTCGATTGTGCTTCTCGCTACGGTGGTGTTGGCGTTCACGAAGCTTCCCAAGACTCTCAACCAGATTACCGCCGACGATGCCTAGGACATCCTTCCTCCCCACTAAAGTAGAGCCGATTCCTTCTGGTTAATCTGGGTTAATGCCCATCTGGGAGGCCGATGTCAAATTAGGGTTGCGCCGCGCACCGTCTCTGGGACTAGATTTCGAAGCTGTCAGGTGCCGGAAGATATTCTCACCACGTCTCGTTGCATCTGTGTGGTGACCACCGGGCCGTCCTCCGATACGAACACGTCGATCTCAGAACGAACGCCGAAGTCAGGTAGGTATATACCAGGCTCAATCGTGAGTGCGATGCCAGGGATGATCGGACGGGTGTCGTGGGTCTCCCATCCGTCGAGATTGACGGCGTTGCTGTGTACCTCGTGGCCAAGGCTGTGCCCCAGCCGGTGGTTGAAGTACCCGCCGAAACCCGCGCTATCTATATAGTCTCTGGCGATCTTGTCTAGCTGCCAGCCTTGAAGCTGGCGTTGGTCTCGAAAAGCGGCAATCAGCTCGTTCAACGCTGCATCCCTAGCCCCGACTACCGCTCTGAAGACCTTGTTGTTTCTTGCCGGGACTTCCTCCCCTACGTAGGCGGTCCAGGTGATGTCACCGTACATGGCGTCCTCTTCGGGCAGTCTGGTCCAGAGGTCGATGAGTACCCAGTCCCCCTGCTTTATGGTGACTGAGTTCTCGGGAGTGGGGTCAAAGTGAGGGTCCGAGGCGTGTTCGTTGGCGGCAACGGTTGGTCCGTCGGTTACCAACAGACCCTCCGCACAGAACCGATCTCGGATGAATTGAGCCACGTCGTGCTCAGTCGGTTCCAACGAAAGTGATTCCCCTATGAACTGGAAGGCCTCGTGCACTATTTGAGTTAACTTCGCGGCAGCGAACATGTGGGACTGGAGTTGGGTACGGTCCCAGCGCTGGGTGGCGTATTGAAGCAGGTCGGCGGACGAAATCACCTCAGCACCCAGCCCACGTACCATCTCCATGGTGCCAGCGTCCACGAAGAATCTGCATGAGTTTATACGACATATCTTGCCGATTCACGAAAAGAGTGGTCTCGATGCCCAAGTGACTGAAGCGGCCCTGATCGACGAAACTCACCAGAAGCCGTGGTTTTCCATGGACTGGTATCCATAGCCAGCAGGGTCTCGTGACGTGGGATACGTTACCCACGATGTCCCAGAATATCGGATTAATGCCACGGTAGTCGTATAGAAGCCACCCTACGAGATCTATAGAGCTCATGAAGTCTTTGGCCTGTCGGATGACTGTTTGAACTATCATATGTGCTTGATCCCAAGGCAAAGCTTGTGCAGCAGACATGTTTGGTAACGTGAAAACTAGGAATGTATTCAAGTTACCATGAATCATTTACGACCTGCCTATGACGACGCGGCACAATCATACCGGTCGTATCTGGGCCCGGCAAGCGCAGCCCCGATATATCGAAGGTGGATAATTTTTAATGAATCTGGTAAAAGTTGATTAAACCAGATATTCCTATATAGCTGCGGAGCTTTTCATAATAATCCGGAGACTTGCTATGACACAGCAAAGTGTGATTTTGACCGCTGTAACCAGATCAGACGTGACTAGAATTCGCGAATGGTTGGAGGATGACGATGTGTCTGAATTCTGGTTCGGTAGATACTCTTATGGTGAACCTGCCCATCTGGGCTACCATCCCGTCGAGTTGGAGACCGCATCCGATGAGGAGTTCAATCAAGTGTTTGATGATCCGGAGCATCGAACTTTCTCAGTGTACACGGGCGAAGGAATCCACATAGGGGAGACACATATCGCTATCGAGGAGTCCCTCGGCGATGGCCAGCTCTCTGTTCTGATCGGTCGAAAGGACATGTGGCACCATGGGTATGGGACATCTGCTGTACGGTCGGCGTTGGATGTTGCATTTGGTGAGTACGGGCTATTTAGG
>ENA-UPTF01000396-UPTF01000396.1-marine-metagenome-genome-assembly--contig:-NODE-396-length-30949-cov-3.849313_pt1 | contig 30949 bp, 28 predicted proteins | sample MGYA00238166_ERZ767019 | MGnify/ENA primary metagenome ERZ767019 (study PRJEB28930, sample SAMN06266391) | marine metagenome | isolation source: Sea water from 250 m depth | place: Atlantic Ocean | study... | reverse complement strand
AATACCTGATATAGATCTCGATTTTCCACGTAATATTAGAGAACAATTGATTATCAAGGTGCACGAAAAATATGGATGGGATCATGCCGCACTCACAGGCATGATCAGTACCTACAAGATGAAGGGAGCAATTCGAGATATTGGCAAATCTTTAGGTCTGCCTAAGCAAGATGTAACTAAGCTTGCCAGCAGAGTTACGTCTAACCATGCTGGAGACCTAAAATCTGAAATGCTTGCCCTACCAGAATTTCGAGATAAATTACAATCGCCAGTATGGCGTAATTTGATTAGCCTTTCCGAACAATTAGATGGATTCCCAAAGTACCTAGCACAACATCCCGGAGGAATGATTATTAGCTCATCTCCTCTGACCGATCTAGTACCCGTACAACCTGCAGCGATCCAAAACAGGTACATATGTCAGTGGGACAAAAACTCTATAGCCTCTGCGGGATTTGTGAAGATAGATTTTCTTGCCTTGGGGACTCTTTCACAAATGCAAGAAACCCTCCAATTAATTGAAGAAAGAACAGGTGACTATCATGATCTTACACGCATAAACCATGAAGATCCTGCTGTATATAACATGATACATAAAGCAGATACTATTGGCATATTTCAAGTTGAATCTGCAGCTCAAATGCAAACCGTAACTCGAATATTACCTAAGAATCTTACGGAAATGGCATACGAGGTTGCAGCGGTACGTCCGGGAGTAGGTGCAAATAACGGCGTCAGTCAATTCATACGTCGCCATATGAAACAAGAACCATGGGATTTCGACCATCCCCTAGAACGTCGCTCCCTAGCACGAACACTCGGGGTAATTTTATTTCAAGATCAAGTGAACCAATTAGCGATGGATGTGGCAGGTTTCAGCCCTGCAGAAGCAGATCTCTTACGTCGAGCGTTTGTATGGCGCAAAGATCCATCACTTCTGAATCTTCACTGGGATAAATTTAAGACTGGAGCCTTAAATAATGGAGTATCTAAGGATATTGCAGTAAAAATTTTCAAAAAGTTTAACGGCCAATACATGTTTCCTGAATCCCATGCTTTTGCATTTGGTGTAACTGCCTATCATATGGCATGGCTAAAATATTATTACCCTTTGGAATTTTATATATCTATATTTAATCAGCAACCCATGGGCTTTTACAATTTAGAAACTCTAAAAGAAGATGCTAAGAGACACGGAATATCTCTCCTGAACCCAGACATTAATTACAGTTTGGAAAAATGTAGCATCAAAGATGAATCTTTACTGCTGGGATTTATGCACATTAAAGGGCTGGGAGAATCCACATCTTCAAAAATTGTCGAAGACCGTATCCGAAATGGTCCATACACTACTATATCTGATGCAATGCATCGTACAAAGTTACAGAGGAAACCCTTAGAAATGCTAGTAATGTCAGGAGCATTTGACTCCATAACAACACACCGCAGAAAAGCTTTATGGGAAATTGGATTGCGTTATAGACCGCAAAATTCACAGAAACCTTTACCGATACCCGTAGAAGAAGACATACCTGATCTACCATTGCAGAACGACTGGGAGATAATGAATAGCGAGTATTCCACCTTAGGACTGTATCCGTCTGGCCACGTAATGCGGTTCTTACGCCCACATCTACCAAGTTATGTAATGAACAGCCAATCAATTTTAGATCTGTCTGAAGGATCATTGGTAACTACAGCAGGCCTTGTTATTCGACGACAACGTCCTCATGCAAAAGCCGTATTTGTTACCATTGAAGACGAATTAGGTCACATTCCACTCGTGATATGGGAAGGAGTATACAGAAATTTCCGACTATTAATGCAAGAACCCCTCGTACAAATCGAAGGATTGGTATCTAGAAGAGAAGGGACATTCAATATAGTAGTACATAGGGTATCCGAAATAAAATTCAAGGGCAAAACATTGCCCAAGTCCAAGGATTGGCAATAAATCCGCCAATTCGCTTAAGAAATACCTCCCATTACAGCCATAAAAAAGACGTATAGACCAGAATCTCGATCAAAAACATTGATCACATTATTTTATTTCTCGTCAAACGAATATACAGACAGAGCAGTCTTTCCAAAAATCCACTCTAGGTCCGTTCCATTACAATAATTCATCTGATCCATAGTAAACCTAAGAGCGTTTCGATAACCTTCCCTCAAACTTACCGGAGGAAAATCACTTCCCCACATCAACTTTTCTGGACCAAAAGTAGCATAGGCCATTTCAACTAGGGGCGGGATCTCAACATATGGGTACGGAGGGCGGCATATTTCTCCCATACCATGTATTTTCATATAAATATTAGGGTATTTAGCCAATGTCAGGATTTTTTTGAACTCATTATAGGGATGACCAAACCGCTGTATGTGATCTCCTAAAGCAAATTCACCCATTCCTCCTAAATGTTCCATGACTATTTTCAGATCGGGAACCTGCTCAACTAAATTCTGAAATTCGCTAGACGCAAAAATATCTGGAGGCCCTCCTACACTCGCGGAAAATCCCAACTTCTCAGCATTTCGCCAAATAGCCAAAGGATCAGAACCAGGCGAACGTTGAAAATTCCTAAGCCGTAGACCATTTACTCCAGATTCCCTATTTAACTCTAAAGCTTCATTAGCAGTAGGATCGTCTACATCCACGCGACACACCACGGAGAATTTACCTGGAAACCGTAAAGCACTCTCAATTAGATAGGAATTATCGGTTGTAGTCGTTGACTGTACTAAAACAGTCTTACTTACTGAATTGAGATCCATTTGAGCTAAAACAATCTCTACGGGCTCGTATATGTGAAGATTGGAGTGAACATGGCTATCTACAATCATCATATGCATCATCCAAAATAAGCTACCGAAAATGATATATAAATCTCGATTGGAATCAGGCCTTACAATATAACCGATTTATGTTCCCGTAGTTACCCGGATTCATTTCTTTGTTTCTTAATGAAGAGTGATCAGGACCATACCTATGAGCCCTAAAAACTCCATTAATTAATTCAGGGGTATCATTACCGCCACCAGGAACGAAAAAAGGGTTTACATATTCCCACACAATTTCTTTATTTAACGTCACTTCAAATATACGACCTGGAGACCCTTCACAGATCAGAGTGTTACCATTCGGCAAACGTTCGCTACTACTAATAGCCTGACTGTAAAAAGAGATCGCCGGATTACCTTTATATTCCCACATTATTTGGTCGCTTGTTGGATTCACTTCAATTACTCTTGAGTAACTCGACCTCTGTCTATGGAATCCATTATCAAATATCAATATATTCCCATTGTCTAACCACGTTGGATGATGTTGATGATCAATTTCTCCTCTACCCCATTTCCAACGGAATTGACCCGTACTCTTATCGACGATCCCCACTGTACTAATTCTACGATAGCTTACTAGAAAATCTCCGTCAGACGTAACATTCAAGGAATTACCATGTGTCCATTCCTTCCTGTCTTCCAGGGAACAAATAGGATCATTCTCAGGGTCCAAGTGTTCCCAGGACTTCCATTCATAAACAATAGATCCATCTGGAGTTATTTCCTTTACTATATCTCCAAACATCATTTCTGGATCATCACTTGTTCGTATGCCACCCTGGATTCTATTGGTCAATTCCGGGGACAAAAGCTCAAACAATAAAACCAAAGTATTTCCATTGGATAGCCGTTCGTAATCATGATGCAAATAAGGATTCCGGTATTCCCAGACCACGTTGCTGTCCCAATCTAATTCCAAGATCGCTCCGGAAGATCCACCTATTTTTTCCGCTCCGTTTGCGTCTTCCGGAGCGCCGGTCCTCAATAATAGATTTCCATTATCTAATAAATAACAGTAACTTATCCCTTCCTCTGACTGCCATCTATGACACACCTGCCCGTCCAGATCAATCAAGTAAGCATAACGTCCACGGTTGTTACTGATCAGTGTATAACCTCTATAGCAATGTTGTGGAGCTGAATAAATAAGCCCTACTGGATGATGTTGTGACCAACCCATATATAAACTCCTAACGTTATAGAATTTACTAGACAAAAGTGAAATAACCTGATCACCCTATATTCTCCAAACCCTCAATCAACTACTAACGCATACTCTCCATAATTTCTAGACTGTGGGTAAAGCAATGTTGAATCAAATATTGAGCATCCTAACCTAGTTTTGATATTTCACTTAACCGTGTAAATGGGTTGGTTATGGGGCGAAACTTGATCGAGCTTGAACTCCCCAACGTCCGTCAACTCTGGTCATTATCCATAAAGCTTTATGAGTCGCCAATAACAGGTTGTTCGTATCATACCTCGTCCATTGAATATAAACGTGCACTTTGCTTTCGGAACTATGAAGTATCTCAGTTGAATCGAGGACCGTATGATGCCAAGAATCACCAGCTCTATCTATAAAATCCTGTAAATAGTTCTCCTGCAATTCTTGAACATCGTTGTATATGCGAACACCATTACCAGATATGCGAACATGAGGAATATGAATCGTATCGTATAATCCGGCATTATTCCCAGAATTCAAATATGCCATGAAATTTTCTATAGTCTTTACAGCCGCAGTTTCGGCATCAGGATGCTTTAACTCCATATCAAATTAATCCTTCTGAAATTAAGAGAACGGTCACCGCAATTCCTCTAGATACTCAAATGTATCGAGACTACAGGAAATTTAACCAAGTCCTCAGATCCAAACCTATATCCGACCAGACATCTGCTCTGTCCCGGCCAGTCGATTTAAGAACAGAGAACCCGTGATCGGCCCCGTCTAACAACATCACCTCCGAATTTCCAATCTTGGCAGCCGACAGTTTTAACTGTTCTGGCGTACCAAAGCTATCCCGAGTCCCAGAACAGAACAATGTAGGAACTTGCACATCAGGAAAATGGTCATCGCGGGGCTTCCCTAATCCCCTTCGTGGAATCAGGGGATAAGCAAATAAAACCATCCCAGAGATTGATAGTCCTTCAGAAACCACCTCAGAGGCGATTCTTCCACCCATGGATCTACCACCAATTATTACTTTCTTTAGGTCTCCGGCCTGACCAATAACCAACTTCCACGTCTCTTTTAGAATTGAAGGTTTATCGGGACGTTTCTTACCTGCTTCCATATAGGGAAATTGGAATCTTAATATATCGTATCCCAAGCTAGGAATATATTGGTCTAAATACAAACCAAACGGGTCTGAGATATTAGATCCAGCTCCAGGTGCGTAGATAAAGGTCTTTTTATCTCCCTTGAGGTTGGATTTGGTTCGTACAGCAGTAACTGATTGTGTATCCGTTATATTAATTAGGAATTGTTGCGATTTCATCTAATTCACCGCTTGAGGGATCTAATCTTCCTGGTGCGGTCTATTTCTTGCTCCGACAATCGGGCTTCCAGCTAATATAAGTCAAAAAATGACATCATTAGGATCACCTGTCTCTACATCTATTTAACTTGGCATTACTGCGGATCATACCTTACACTTAACCCACCAACAAGCTCCCTTACATAGCTTTGACTTCCAATTGACATCCACCTACGACTTATAGCTGGTTCGTTCATAACATAAGCCTATATTGATCGATACGTTCAACCCCCACATCCCACGCGACGTTTACTTACTAAAATGCCGTCTGTACGTCGCCTTTAATCCTGTAATAATGGGATTAACAATTCTAATTTGACGAATTTTCCCCAGAACTATGGAAATTCTCGTTAATCTGTTAAAATCACTTCAGGTGCAAGTTAAGGTTTCTGTTAAATTGGATGACCTGGACTTAACCGAAAACCAAATTATAGGGAGGCCATCTGGATGGCAATATCCGACAGAGATCTGACATGTAGAGACTGCGGTGCAGTTTTCGTATTTACCGCTGGTGAGCAAGAATTCTTTGCTTCGAAAGGGTTCACCAATGAACCTAGTAGATGCCCTGCTTGCCGAAGTGCAAGAAGAAATCAAGAACGTGGCGGTTTTGGGGGCGGTCCCCGAGAAATGCACCCGGTTGTCTGTGCGCAATGCGGTGTAGACACACAAGTACCGTTCTTACCTCGGGGAGACAGGCCCGTTTATTGCAGCGATTGCTTTAGCTCAATGCGAAACTAAGCCTAGTTACCAACTACCATAGTTCCCTGGAAAGCTTAATCAACGTAAATGTCGGCTAGAGCCTGTGGGCTCTAGCCGACATCCTCAATCTCCCCTCTAGCTGCTACCGTCTAAGAGTAAACTGGTAGGGTGCCAGTCATATACAGAGTGGCCTAGCATAAACGACTTGTTTTAAGTCTTACCACTAGCCCGGCACAAGACCTTCACCAACAAACAAATGCTGAGCCTCCGATAAAGTCGTGTCCGGAGACGGCAAGATCAAATCAGACTCTACCAACTCATCCACCGGTACCTCGGACCCATTTTGTCTGACCAGTGTTAACATACGATTAAGAAGGGTCTCAAACGAACCGTTATCATCGGACTCCACCGCTTCAACTAATTCGTTGTCGATACCGTTTAATTCATCTAGGAAAGATCCTGGGAGATTGTATTGGGCTTCGGTAGTAATGCGAATAATCATCATGCACCTTAGGTTTTACCATTTTGCTTATTAGGAAGGCCTGATTTCAAAGCACTCAACTCATCTTCAACATTTTGGCTAGATGTAAGTGCCTCGAGCTCCCTGCTAATATCATCTTGAGTACCGGAAAAATCGTCCAGCACACCTATACTAGCCAACTCATCGATAGCTCCTGCCCGCGCGCGCATCTGTTCTGTTTTATTTTCCGCACGTTCAGCCGCCAAACTGATATCACCCATTTCCTCTGATATGCCCGAAAGCGCAGATCCTATACGGACCTGTGCTTGAGCTGCAGTATATTGTGCCTTGATAACCTCTTTCTTAGTCTTAAAGGCAGTGACCTTGGCTTGAAGTCTTTGCTCCGCCTGAGTCAATTTCTCCTGTTCCTGTTCCATGCCAGCTATCTGTTCATCTAATCCTTGAAGTTCTATAGTAGCTGCCTGTTTCCGTTGAAGAGCCAGTCTAGCAAGATCCTCTCTGTCGGCTTCCAAGGCCTGTTTTGCCTGGGCTTCAAGTTTCACGATGTTGGCCTGGACTGTAACGGCCTGTTGTTGAATCCGGCGTTTTGCCGCAACCATTTCAACAACTCCCTTTTTTACGTTACGCAACATCTCCAGTTGTTTCTCATATGAATAATCCAAGGTTTCCCTAGGATCTTCAGCCGTGTCTAGAATCCTATTCATCTTAGATTTAACGATGGTCGACATCCTAGAAAGCATACCCATTACAATACCTCCTTCCAATAATCACAAGTCGCTCAATAAATAATATGGATTAATAACCTCGAGATCTTCCTGTTATCATTTGAACCACAGCAAGAATTAAAACAATTACCCCAATTATTACTAATATGATACCCATGACATCAAGAAGCCATTCAATCAGACGGCTCTGCAAAAGAGCTCCTATGACAATGAGCACTATCCCGATTAATATTAAACTACTCTTTCCCATAAACTACCCAGACCTTTTTCATCCTTTATTAGATTTTAACATGCTTAATTATTATAGGTGCGATTAATACTATCCTTTTTATCGTAATCAACTATAAAATGTTCATCAGAGACTTTCAACAAAACCTAACGCTAACCTCCAAGAACCCGTCAATATTGAGATGCTTGGATATTCCGGATACTGCAGCTTGAAACTAGTCAATTAACATTCCCAATATCAGAGATCAGACAAGTCTAGGTCAACCAATCTCTAGAAGTATGGAGCACATTCAGATGATTAGATCTATATTTGGCAGGGGCAAAAAGAAAAACCAGGCAAAAGTAAGCAACCGTGATGAAAGCATCCGGTCAGCGAAATCCGGAGACGTTCTTACTATCAAGGGATTATCATTAGAAACTGACGATATTTATTTCTTTGTTGAGCGAATCCATAAATATATCACCGGTAGCGATGTATGGTATGAGTTAGTATGCAGAGATGGGGATAACCAGGTCTGGATAGATTGGATAGACGGTTACGATTTACTCGTAACGGCGACATCAGATTTTAATGCACGCAGCATATCAAGCCTAGGGCTAGATGAAGAAGAACTCATAACTTTAGACGAAGAAAACACGATAGACAATTATATTGAAGTAGATAATGATATATATTATTACAGGAATAGTTCAGAGGTAATCTTTTACCAGGATAGCAGGGGAAATGGAGCCGGATTTTACCATTGGGAATTCATGAGAGATGATGATAGCAAAGTATTGTCCATTTCCAAATGGGAAAACAAACCCTTCGAGGCATTATTCAGTGACGTAATCCCTTCCGAGAATGTAAACCTATATAAGGGAGATGCGGACAACACAGGGCACGGGAGATAGCAATGGCAGATACATTTTTCAACACACTACAGGTATTCCCCAGAGGATTAATTTTCGTAATCCTCGGTATAGGCATTCTAATATTGGCTAAATTGGCAAGAGATATAGTCACCAAATATCGTATTGATGAAGAAGTAAGCAAAAAAAATAACTTGGCGGTAGCCTTACGATTGAGCGGATATCTGATCGGAGTTGTTTTAGTTTTCTTAGGAGCACTTTACCAACCACTAACCCTGATAGGCCCAGAAGGATTAGGATTTAACAGCCAATTACTGGAAGAGGTAATAAGAGTATTTCTATATGCCTTGGCGGGAATCATACTATTAAACCTGGCAAGACCAATCATGGACCGGTTAATCTTATATAAATTTAGTATCGAAAAAGAAATCGTAGAAGATCAAAATATTGGCACTGCCGCCGCTGAATTTGGTCTTAACATAGCTACCGGCCTCGTTATTGCTGGCGCAATAGCGGGAGATGGAGCGGGAGGAGAACTAATCTCCGCAACCACCGCACTCGCTTTTTTTGGCATGGGATTGTTATTACTAGTACTGTTCTCTCTCTTTTACGAAGTATCCACACCTTTCGACATACACACTGAAATTGAAAATGACAATAACGCTGTAGGGATAGCCTTCGGTGGTAACCTAATAGCAATCGGGTTGATAGCGTTTAAAGCATTATTTGGGGATTTCACAGGGTGGTACGAGAGCATTACTGCATTCGTAATTTACGCAGTTTTAGGATTCATATTACTGTACATTTTGCGGATCTTGATCGATCTACTTTTGGTGCCATCGATAAAAATTTCCCAAGCTCTAACGACTGAGAAAAACGTCGGAGTAGCTTTTATTGAAAGTTCCGTTGTGATTAGTTCAGCCTTGATACTTTTCCTAGCGATATGATATAGGGTAGTAGACTCTAATTAGTTATCATTTAAGGCGTCTTTATTTTTAGGGAATTCTCTCATTCTGGATATTATATCCTGTTGATATTTGGATTCATCGGATCTCAACCTGCGGCTGACTATATAATCCTCACCGAGGTGCTGCAAAATATTAATAGTGGATGCATCCGCGTGACACCTATCGACTACCGGCTGCAGAAGCTTCTCAAAAAAGCTCTCCTTTGCTATTGTATTTCTCCAATCCCCAACGACAGTATCCAAGGTACCATCATAAACAAGTAAAAGGAAAACTGTACGTATTGGATCCAGTTGATGGTTCAGGAAAATTTCAACGCGTAAATCTGCCCCACGATTACTTTCAAATTCAACTGATCCAACAACTAGGTCACCTCTAAGGGACCTATAATACACATCTCTAAAATGGTCATATTGATCAATGTAAGCTTCCGTTTCTTCGATTAATCCTTCAATTAAACATCTACCCGGATCAGCAATCATAAAAGCCTCTGAATCAGCAGAAACAGAGATCAAGCCTTTTTGTTGAAGATCTAAAATTATAGATAGAATCGGGTCATTTGTAGTCCTGTAATCAGTTTCTAACTTCACCTCATGTTTATCCAAAAAATACAAAACAGATAAAGAACGTAACCAAGCAAGTAACTCATCCCTGCTTTCCCAGAACCCTACATTCACGCCATATTCGAGGGGTAAGTATTGCTTGTCTAGTTGTACGGTGAGTGTAATATTATCCGAAGGAGATAAAAACGGGTCTCTTTCATAATCGGGACACCGATTAGACCCAAGATTTTGAAGGTCGGCATCCTTATAGCCAACGTTTGATTCTTTCAGATAGGCGCACATAGCCTGACGAACCGTGTTGGACAATTTCAAAGGATTCTGCCATTCAGTTGAAAATGACAATGCACAAAGGCCTCTGTGATATTCGTCCCAAATGTCGGAAAAAATGAAATAAATATCAATTAGGTCTGGATTAGAATCATTATCTAATAATCTTTCGATCTTGATTTGATCTGAAAATGTTCTCGGAAAAAGATAGTCTAAGACGTGATCCAAACTATAATGAACCAAATGTTTGGGTAATTTAACTTCTAAAAAATCATTGGGATCCATCCCGTCCAAAACCAATTTAAGGACCCATACTTGATCAGATTCTAGAACATCCAGACTAGTCTCTTCACCGCCCATAGGCATTGGGGCGGTCCCTTAATACTTTCATCAATCCACCTCCTCCTCTACCATCTCCCCCACCGTATCTACCCATAGATCTGAAAGAACCGGAGTTTCCTCTACTAATTGACTTACTGTTCTTGAAAGAACCACTTGCCTTTTGAGTAGACTGATATGTTCTTCTATTAGAACTGACATTGTTTCTAGCCTGTTGATATTTAGATCCAGAGAAAGATGATTGCTTATTACTAAAACTATTATTCCGTTGGACTTGTCGTCCATATTGGGACGACTGCCTGTAAGTATTCCTTTGGTTCCTCATTGCGGGACCCCTGGACATAGGAGTCGAATAGTAATAACCACGCGGCGACAATGCTGAGATCATCATATAAGTGAACAAGAAATCACCAGCTCCAAAATGGCTATGGTAATAGCCATTAGCATGGTGTCCTCTCATGTCATACTCATCATTAGTCCCTTTAACTATAGAAAATAGTTGGTCATCGGAAGCATCGTCTATTTCGTTATTATTGTTTAGGTCCTCCCATCCCTCTAAAGTCAGATGGTCCCCATCTTGCTTCGCTCTAATAAGGATTAATCCGTCTCCCTCATAAATTTCGTTTACTTTCTGCTCAAAGTCAGTAGCACTTTTAGCTCCCTTAAAAGCAGATTGCACATCATCCAGATTAATACTGCCGGCTGCTCCATCAGTTGCAGCCCAGTTCTCATAAGAGTTCCCTCCACCGCAGGCAGCGATTATAGGAGAGACGGCAACTATCCCTCCGAGAGAGATTGCTGTTCCAAGTCCAAATCTATTTTTAGCCATACATACCTACCTTATTATTACTTCCAAGACTTGACAACACCAAATTAATCTTGCTGTATAAGCACCCGAGTTTCATCATAAATTATAGGCTTTTCGGAGCCACCTGCATCTAATTCCCCTAATGGAAAAGTTAAAATACGTGATAACGATTTAGAGTTCACGGCTATTAGCAAGCTCTCCCAAGATTGGTACGCTTGTTGTATATAGTGGGCAACCATCGACTTATGGTAGGAATTAGATAAAGTATTACTGTGCATCAAATTTCTCAACTCCTCTAAGTGATCCGTCCATAGTTCATCAGCAGTGCGAAGCAAGACCAATTTCACTAGATGAGTTAATTTCTCTGTCCCAATTTTGATTTCTATATTATCTATCTTATCATTTAGCATATTAACTAATTCTGGTACCAGATTTCTCACATCTGCCCCAAATAAACAGCTGCCGTCTACTCCGTAATCCAGATGCAATTCATTACACATATTGTTAAATTTATCAGGGTATCCTAAACCTTCAACAGTTGGAAAATGCTGATCAACAATTGATTCAACACTCGATGAGATAGTATCACCAATTAAAACATCGATAGATGCATCAGTGATTATTCTATCCCTCAGTTTATAAAACATGTCAGTATGCAAATCCAGAACATATGTAAAATCGTGTACTAACGCTCTATGAATTTCGCCTTCCCTGTCTGTCTGATCTTGAATTTTCCTGATTACCTTATTAACACTTGGTCCAGAAAACCTACATATACCTCTGTGATCGGCAGTATAATTTTGTGCTAACTTCGAGACAATATCTACATTGGTATTAACCAGATGGTCTTCTAACGAGAGCACAGTATAGGTATGCCCATATTGTCCCTGACGACCACTTCTACCATTCAATTGCATATCTACTCTAGGAGAGGTATGAAGTTCGGTGGCAATTACTTGTAAGCCTAGATAAAAATCTAGAGTAATACCGTTATTGGATTGAGATGGTAAACCAATCAGACTTATATTAAGACCATCAGCATTAGACCTGCTGCATTTAGATACATTGAACTTGTGACAATTGTGCAACCTTTCCTCAATACAATCTCTCTCAATTTCAGAGTAACACGTGAGAGTTAAATACCCTTGCCTTTCCGTCAATATATTCTCAATCAATACAATATATTTGCCTATCACAAGATTATCTAAACATTGCTCCAGAACAATATCCGTACCCCTTCCAGCTATATCCGTAGCAATGGTAACAGCGCCCAATCTACCCGCATTCTGAATGATCTCTACTTCCATGGAATCTCGAGAGGCGTTAAGGAGATCATGTCTAATACTATGTTTGTCAAGCAATTTACTTAGTTCCACTGAGTTCTCAAGCGTCGAGGTGCCTACCAATACCGGCAAACCTACATTGTGCGCATAAACTATAGAATCCAGCACTGCTTGCAATTTCTCGGATTTGGTACTGTATATATTGTACCCATGGTCGATCCGTTTTGATCTGGTTGAGGGTGGTAATACCGTTACCTTCAATCCGTAATTCTCTGACAATTCTCGAGCGGATGTGATTGCAGTCCCAGTCATTCCTGATATTTTTTCATACCGACCAATTAGGCCTGCCACTGAAATCTGTCCGAGGGTCTCTAGATCTGTTTTAGGCAACAACCCTTCCTTCGACTCTATCGCCCCCTGCAGGCCGTGCTGATATATACAATCCGGCCTAGGTCTACCAGTAGCCTTATCTATTAAGACAATCGATTTTTCCTTAAGAAAATAATCAACATCTTTACGAAGTAATAAGAATGCCCGAAGCGATTGGTAAATCTGATTGCCAAGACTGTAACTCTTATTCATCCTGATCCGAATTAAGTCTCTTTCTTCTCTACATTCTCGCAAAGTTAGTTTAGGGTCTTCCGATAGTCTATCTAATTGCGTATGTCCCTCGTTATTGTCGTAAAAAGGACCAAGCCGCCCGACTAAGAAATCGTACCCTTTATCTGAAAGGCTCACGAAACGACCATCTGGATCTACGATATAGAAGAGGTTCTGACTAAAAACATCATACTGTTCTTCTGCCACCTGTAGTAGTGTTTTTTTAATGCCAGGTCTTATAGACAAACAATCTGATAAAAGCTGAGATTGGGGAGCAGCTACCAGCAATTGCGCGAGCACTAACACATCATCAGGACTAGCGTGATCACATTGGTTAACTTGTCGAGCCAGATCATCACAAATCTGTTGCTGCAGATCGATCATCTCGACTACAACATCTCTTACTAGAGTTATATCGCCACCCCAATCGATTGGATTACCAGAGATGATCATGGGAGTAGAGGATTCATCTATCAACGTATGGTCTATCTCATCTATGATAGCGACTCCTAGAGACTTTTGAACTTTGGTTTCGATTGTGTATTTGAGATTATCCCTAATGAAATCAAATCCTAATTCACGTATACCACTATAAACAATCGTTTTGTCGTATACTCTCCTGCGTTCCTCATCATCCATATAAGATTGTATGTGCCCAGACGTGACACCCAACAAGTTATAAACATGGTATAACAAGTCTGAGTCCCTAAATGCCAAATAGTCATTGGCTGTAATTATGTGCACCCGAGTCCCAGCTAAGGCATGCCATACAGCAGGAAATGCGGCAGATAATGTTTTTCCCTCCCCGGAATTCATTTGTACTATTCCGGTATTGACTAGGTAAATGCCACATAATATTTGTTGATCCGATGGTTCGATGTTGAGAGATCGAATAATCGCTTCATTCACTAAGGCAAACACCTTAGGGATCTCTTTATCAGTTGCTGTAAGTCCATTGCAATTCCTGAGGGAATCGGCTAAATCCAACAGTTCTCCGTCAGACATAGATTGGTAATTTAGTCGCTTGATAGCCCAGAGCATATTCGTAGTGTTTGTCTTATAGCCACGCATTTTAGGTTGCTCATGCCACATATTTATCCGAACCCGCAGATATTTTTTGTTGTCAAAAGGCTCTTAAAACCCCAGGCAAACATCACAAGTATCTTTGTTCTACAATTTTGATTTAAGAACTGACCACGAATGTCGTTCTCCACTTATATACACCAAGCGATCTCCTTCCCATAGATTCATTTCGTTAAATGAAAAATGAACATCTTGACCTCTTATAACTCCTACTAAATTCACATCTGCAATCAGTAACGAGACCGCTATTTGTTGGTAATTTACCTCTTTCTCTATTGGAGAATCTACCTCAGTGCTCGCCAAAGTTCCTTTTATAAGATTACTGGTTATCGCTCGGGTTAGGGCAGTTACACCAGGATCTTGTGTCTCTTGGACCAGAAGATTATTGGCCATTTGGATCGTGTACACCAAAGAAAGCTCGGCGATGTTGCCAAACAACAATTGGTGTTGGGGGCTTAGACATTCAGCTACTATACGAACTCTAGGGTTCAAGTGATGTATTATAGAAACAACTGAAGCCACGACGCTATCACTACTGGGATCATCATAACTGGTACTCAAAACTATTACCTTAGATGCCTTAGTGACCAACGCTCTTTGGTATGTATCTTCTTCCAGAGGGGACCCCCTCACGAACGAAACGTTCGTATTGCTGAATGGAATAGAGTCTATGCTATTCGATACTATTATTATTTCGTCTCTTCTATGTGTTGGATCGGATGAAAATTCTTCTACAATTTGCCTGACTCTAGATTCATTGGGGAAGTTAATGATTAAAAGATGATTCTTAGCTTGAATGCTAGACATACCAGTTTGCTCCTTAACCCGCAGGTCTACAATCCAATCGATCAGCATTCCTGCTGTAGTAGTAAATGCTGCCAATCCGAAAAATACTACAAATATGACAGTACCTATACGTGAACCTAAAGTTGTAGCATGGTAGTCGCCGTATCCGATAGTTGTGATTGATATTATGCTGTACCAGAAACTATCCGAAAGCGTTAACTCAGGCCTAATCGGAGTTTCAAAACAATAAAAAGTTATCGCATTTCCGATCACACTGGCAAGCAAAAGCGTAAGCATGCTTAGAACGCCCAGCCGCCGCCGCCGCCTGATTTGCTTGACCAATCTGATTATTGTATAAACCATAATAACTATCGAAGGTTAATTGATTGGATCACTATTACGCAATCTTATGATAACTAAACCAGACTTGTGACCACTTCCATCACAATCATCCATTCGAGCCAATAAATAACTCTCAACCCTTAATATATCAGCACTAGTGGCTGGCTCTTTGTTGCAAAATTCCACCCCTAGCGCTGAATCAAAAGACCAGTCTTTCGAAATCCCTATGTCCAAACAAAATTCTTGGCATATACCCATATACTCAGATTTGGCAATTTCGAATTCGTCATCATCTTTAAACACTATGGGGGTAATGTAATATTCACTACTAAGGTAAATCCCCAATTCATTCTCAAATACCTGCATCAAGTCCGAAAAATCCCACCACCCCTCCAAGGCATAAAATAGGTTCTGTGGAATATCCTGAGGAACTCTATGGTAAAAAAATTTCTCCTCAGACCCCATCATTCTAACAATTATGGGTTCCTGATCAGGATGATCCAGTAGCTGATTTACAGCACAACCTTCAAGAAAAAGAAATGGTATATTCCCATTCGTAACATCAACAAGAACCTCCATATCATCCACATTATAAATCAGAGCAGTGTGCTGCCAGAAACGCATATATCTTTTGGAAAGCCTAAAATCGAACGTACTCAGTAATTCTCTCAATTTAGCTACTGGCACAGGCCCTCTAGCATTATCCCCTGCTATTAGGTAATCTGATTCAAATCCATAAGCATCTGTTATAAATTTCATAGCCAGGACCTTTTCAGAACAAATGCCTCCACGGCCTTTCATAATGTTATCAATCGTTTCATCACCAGATTTGTATACTATTTTGTTCTCGATGAACCGAGAATAATTTTCAAATTGACTGTCCCAAATAGTTTTGCCAATTCCTTTTAAAAACTTGATCTTTTGATCTGTAGAACGAAGCTGAAGAACATCAGAAGCCTGTTCTAACCCATATTGCGCTACTAACGACGATTTCACGAAGTTCGTATATTTATCACAATTCTTTATCCACTTTCGCTTGTTGTACCCTTCCCAGTTCCTATCGTAGGCACCATCGATTCGATCAATTTGGAGATCTATGACATCTCCTTTAATCCCGTTGTAATCAACAGTACGTTTTATAGGCTTCTCTTGGAAACTTAAGATGTGCCCGTTTTCCTTACATACCGTGCCCCTGTTTAGATCTATCAGCTCTCCGTCATTAGATATAGAATACACACGGTCTTGTATAGCAAGTAATGATTCTGCAGATTCTTCAGTTAGCCTCCCCTCAGCGAGCAAAATCTTCAAGTCCGGGGTTTTCAAATATTTGGTCAATAGATGGCCTACATCAAGACCGTCATCTCCCGGAAATATCCGTAATACAGACGTTCGGTTACAAACTGTATCTGTAAGCTGTAGTATAGGCTCCATATCTCTTGTTATATTTACACTCCGCTCGAAGCGACGTTCCAGACTTGTAACTAAATCAAAATGTTCGTTCTGAGATTAATTATCTGCGGCGTGGGGTACAGAACTCAAGTTCTCTCTATTTATAATATTCAAATTAGAACTTGTATCCACCAACACTTGCTTGAGTGGACGGCGCAATGAAGTCGGATCTATGCCACCTTTCAAACAAGCCATTATCCCTGCTGCTTCCCAATAGTTTTCTGCATAATGTAGCTGCCCGGGATTCCATGGTAGCTGATCTAAATCGTTCTTCATCACAGTTTTATTCTCTTTTACAGCTATAACGGGAATGTTCTGTTCTAAAGCTGCTAAAGTAGGCAAACCCAAGCAGTTGTCCGGAATTACCAAACACGAAACATCTTCAGCCGTCAGAGTTCCGTTGAGGGTATGCGCATTAGGATCCACGATTATTTTCGGACTCCTCTGGAGCCCTCTTAATACACTCTGCATGAAAGTTAGCGATATAGACTCAGCAGCCATCCTTGGATCCACTATCCCCGTTTCCATATTGGAAATTTCCTGGTTTTCTAACATAGGAGCATGCGCTGAAGGTGTATCAAAAAGCGCTGAGATAGTATGGGTTAGCATAGCCTCGACTCCGCCCCAAGGATTCAACATCTGTCCTTCGCTTTCGAAATAATCGATATGATAACTGAGAGGTACGGATATCACTGACGAAATGGCCACTGCATCATATTGATTTCTCAATTGTTCCAGATATTGAGTTAATCCCCCTATACCATCTATGTCGCCCGTAACTCTACCAGATGCACTATATCTCGATTCCATATGGAGTGGCGGATCTAATTTGAGAACCATGGGACATATCAAGCCCCACGATGAACGAGCTGCATTGACCGCATTCACAGCAGCGTCTACAAAAAACTGATCCTGATGTTCGTCTATTACCACAAGGACACGATTTGACCTAACTGGTTGTAATCCTATGGTCCCCATCAATAATCGGCTCAAAGCACTGCCTTCGACATACAAAGTGTTTTCAGGCAATTCAATCAAGTCAGATCCATTTAGTACATTTGGATGTGTTATCAAACGATCGCATATCGAAGACATCAACGTGGCAACCGGAGTTGCATCTCCTGCATGCCCACCTATCTCTGCACCGACACCAGTAGGAACTACTAAAACAGCTGTAAATTTGTCTGTGTTCTCACTGATTCTTTTCCTAAATCCGAAGATAGATTCGACATCAGGCCTATTAAAAACATTAAACCCGTCCAGGAAAGCAATCTCGCATTTGCATCGATCCCTGGACGATTCATTAATAACAAATCTGATCGGGATGCTATCATCACCAGGCAGTCTATCCTGAATCTGATCCGAAATCTGCTTTAATATATTTCCCTGAGAGAGATTAACCCTTACCTCAATATCCGATTCACGTACGTGCATCAACACCGAGACCCCACATAGTTGCAAATTGTTCGAAAGTACAATGATTTTTAAAAACTAGATTACCCTCAGATGTAAGAGCATATACTGATGGAAGTGGTATTCCATTAAACATATTAGCCTTGGCCAAAGTGTAGGCCCCTGCATTATTAAATACTACTTTATCTCCGATTTTTAACTCTTGATTAAATCTATATTGACCAAATAGATCGCCTGCTAAACAGGAGCAGCCAGCTAATAGATATTCATTAGACGCACTATCATCATGCCCCAATACATCCGGTTCGAAGTCATATTCAAAGACTTCAGGCATATGATTTATAGAAGTATCCAATACCACAACCGTGACACCCTCACTTCGAAATATATCTAAAACGCTGGAAACAATGAATCCCGCTGTCCTCACAAGAGCAGCTCCAGGCTCCAAAATTACATTGATATCATAAAGGGATTTTAGATATTTAATTACCTCAGCAATTTCACCTACGCTGGTCGGACAATCTATAAGATACCCACCTCCTAAATTTATCCAAGTAATTGAGTCCAATATCTTAGGAGCGCTTTCGCTTATATGTCGGACTGTATGTAAAAGTTGAGAAATATTATCTGAGTCACAATTAGAGTGGAACAGAATTCCGTTAAGGTTCAAAAATCTTGAGGGGTTTGCATCACATTCCCTAACAAGCTGGTCTAACGGGACACCTAGCTTAGAATTAGGCCTACAGGGGTCGTACCGTATATCACCAACGAACGACAACTGTGGATTGACCCTGATCCCACACTCTAGACTATCATCTATTTTCGATCTAAACCTATCCCATTGACTAAGTGAGTTGAAAGAAATGTAATCACAATACTCTGCGATTACTTCAATTTCATCACTACGTATGCCAGGAGAAGTGTAGTGAACAGAATGAGTTGATGATATGCTTTTAGCTAATCGGGCCTCGTAAAGAGAGCTTACTGAGAAGCCATCTAGCCTCTGAGCCATAGTCCTCAGGATATCAACATCGGCACATGCTTTAACGGAGAACACCACATCACAATCTTGTTGACCTCTAACAGCATTTGCCTGGCTCAAAAGGTTTTGAAGAGTCGTTTCATCGTAAACAAATGCTGGGGTTTTGAGTGGAGATAACGATTTTCCGAAATCATCATCTCCAGCCACCAAAGACTTTTCATAGCATTGGAATGTATTGTGGTCAGCCATGTGGTTTCACGGTATCTTAACGAAGTCGAATTTCGGGATACTAGCGCCCTATGACAGGGGACATTCTAGCACAGGCCATAGACAGCGACCTAAGTTATCCTGTTCCTAGGGACACATCACGACATCTTTATCTTAAAAGAATACCATGGTAAGAGCCCATCATTCAGAGTAGTATTCTTTTAAACGTTTTATACTTTCTAACAGAAGTATCTACGACCAGTTGCTTGCTCTATTCGTAGGGTTTTAACGGTATCTCATGTAATGCAGGTATAACTTCCTTTCCTAACAGCTCAATGGATCTCATTACATCTTGATGATTCATAGCCCCTTCGTTGCCATATATATGAAGATAACCGGGGCTCAATCGTTCAATGACTTCCCGCAGCTTCTGAGTGACCGTTTCTGGACTTCCTACTATTATGTTATTCACTGCCCTCAACTGGTCATAGGAAAAACCCACTCCTAATCCCCCTCCACCGGCGACATCCTGCGTCGGTCTCTGGGCTTTGACGGCTACAGCCGCTCTCGATTGGTAACCGGCAGGATCATTATGTTCGATAGGTCCTCTTTGGCGATGTTCAATAGTCCATTGAAACTCACGACCGATTTCAATTGCCTTCTCATCAGTATCGGCCACTAGCACTCTGAGGAGATAACCGAAGTGTTCAGGGCCAGCCTTCCAGCCCTCTTCCTTAGCAGTATCTATGTAAACCTGTTTAAGCCACTCCGTTGTATCCACCAGAGCCCCTAGATTCATATATGGATGTTTATGCTTTGCGGCCCAAACTACACTTTCAGGACTGCCTGTTCCCGGGAACCATATATCAGGATGAGGTTTTTGCATGGGTACAACCCAGGGGTTAACGACTCGATAATTATAGTGGTTTCCTTCATATCGAAAGGGACCTGGTTGAGTCCAACATTTAATTATGAGGTCATGGGCCTCTTCGAATCTAGTTCGATTTTCAGTCGGATCGATGCCTGCTTGCAGGGTTTCTACAGCAGTTCCTCTCACGAAACCAGATATTATTCGACCGCCAGAGTAGCAATCGAGCATAGCGATTTCTTCAGCCATCCTAATCGGGTCATTAACGGCGATTACATTTCCCAATATGGCTATCTTAACTTTCTTGGTCAGCTTAGAAATCACAGCAGCATCCAAGTTTACTGCGGGCTTCATACACCAATACGATGCGTGATGTTCGTTGCTCATAATCCCGTCAAAATTTACCTCGTCCGCTAGCTGATACTGTTCATGATATTGGTTATATAAAACGCTAGCCTTTTCGGGATCAAAAAACGTGTTTGGGAAACCTAGCCGACCTGAATCATATTGTTCCAGGTCTTCGCTTTTCACGTGGCCATATGGTTGCTCCGAAAACCAATAAATCTCAGTATGCTCCTTTGGACGTGCTAATTGCTCAACCATATCTCCTCCTAAAATACCGTCAGAATCTCGACAACTGAAATATCGTCAAAAATACTTGGCACCCATGATTTTACGTTTTAATAGTCTAACAATGCTTTATGAGACGTTTCTGTCACCCATATTAAAGCAATTGAGGCATATTAATTCACATACCTCCAACTAGAAGCGTATTATAGTATTTACAAATGTAGTTCGTAAACCTGTTAAATCAATATATTATTAAGGATCACAAAGCAAGATTTGATACGTATTACATTGGCTAGTCAAGGAGGTTATATAGTGGCAATCACTCTCAGCGACGCAAATAGAATGGTCGGAGCAGCTATACGAGAGGCTGAAAACCTGGGTATTAATCTGAGTGTGGCAGTATGCGATGCCGGAGGCCATTTACTCGCTTTCAACAGAATGGAAGGCGCTATATTTATTAGTGCTATCGCCGCACAAGGAAAGGCCATCGGGGCTGCAGGATTTGGACGGGATAGCAGTGCTATTTCAGGGGACTCTCCTGTAATCCAAGCTCTCATATCCAGTCAATCAGGCCGGATCATACCCGCACAAGGGGCAGTGCCGATAATGCAAGGCGGTGTTGTTGTAGGAGCTATCGGTGGAAGCGGCGGAACTGCTCAGCAAGATGAGGACTGCGCCCGAGTCGGACTTGCAGCTTTATAATCGGAACGTGTTAGAGAATCAGGCGACCCGGAAGGAAGAAAATAAATACCCCCCTGATATAAGAACCGGGGGGTATATTTAGTTATACTTTCAACGGACTCAGATTTTATCAAGCCTGTTGGATAGAAACTAACAGCATTACAAACTATAGAGGTCCGCCGTCATATATAGCTCCTTGCTTTTTAAAAACCTGCATACGTTGACGAGAGCATTCAATTACGAACACTCTACCATCGTCATCTACTTCAACGCCAATCGGGCCGTGGAAAAGTTTCTCCCTTTCTTCTAAGCCCTGCGCTAACTCCCTACCTTTAACCATCATTGGTTCCAATTCAACTCGCTGTCTACCCCATTTGGACAATGTAGCCTCTCCCAGGAGTTTTGTAACGAAGTTGCCCTGAGAATCAAACACTTGCAATCGGTCGTTTTTGAAATCTGTTACGTAAATGAGACCATCTTTATCAACTGCAAGACTAGTAGGCCTGAAAAATTCGCCGTCTGCTTGGCCAGGACCACCAAATTTCATGAGGAATTCGCCATTAGGTCCAAATTTTTGAATCCTGTCATTCCGCCAATCAGCTATGTATATATCACCATTGTGATCAATTGCTATTCCCCAGGGGTAATTTAATTCTCCATCACCAGTTCCATGGGTACCAAATGAGGACAAGAAACGTCCTTCTTTGGTGAATATCTGAATCCGATGATTGGCACTATCAACTAGATAAAGGTTATCCTGTTTGTCAAAAGCCATCCCGGAAGGACGGTCTATTTCCCCATCGGAGCTACCTTTGGTACCCCATTTAGCGAAACAGTTACCTTCCTTATCGAACACTGATATTCGATTCAACCATTCATCTGCCACATAGGCATTTCCGGAACTGTCTAACGTAACTGACGTAGGCCACATAAAGCTACCATCGGGAGCAGAATCGTCGGCATCCTCTGGATGTACTTTACATCCAAACTCTCTTATCAATTCCTCTTCCAGATTAAATACTGTAACTCGTTTGCAAGGGAAAAATGCTGGCGTCTCCGAGCCACGATTAAGGACATATATCAAACCATCGTCGTCTCGTGTGATAGCCACTGGGTAAAAGAAGCCAGTCCCGCTGCGGTTCTCTTGTCGCCCAATAGTATGGCTATATTGAAATGTTATTGGCGCTATCTCTGTAACCATATTCCCTCGCATCAGTACTTTTAACAGGTTTGCATCTCGTTCAACGCAATAACGCAAACGGTCTAAATCACGTCCATACTTACTTTATGAAATCAAATTGTTCAAATTGACCACCTAGGACTGGATTGGCGTCTACACCCATCCATTTCTCCAAGAGAGTAGCGTAGGTACCACGGAAATCATTATTCCATTGTAAATCACCCTGATCCAGCTTATCAGGCTCGAGGGAAGGATATTCTCCGTAAAGCCCTCCCTTAACCGAGTCACCTATAACAAACGCGACGCTCCCAGAACCATGATCTGTTCCCGATCCATTCTCCTGTACTCGTCTACCAAATTCTGTAAACATCAACATAACCACTTCTTCGTTGGCGTGATGTTCTTTCAAATCTTCGTAGAAGTCAGACACCGCGTTTGATACATCTCCCCACAATTTGGGCATCGTTATATTTTCATTAGCGTGTGTATCAAAAGTACCTGGGTTAACTCCGGTATACAATACTCGGGTTCCGAAACCTGCGATATGAACCTGAGCAATATTTTTTAACCACTGGGCGAATGGACTCCCGCCGTATTCAACACTTGAGGAGTAAGTCTTGGGAGCTGTACTCAATATATCAGCACCTTTTAGAGCGTCCAAACCCGTTTGAGACAAATAATCATTCACAGCACCACTCCCAATCATAGGAGAATACATTCGTCCGAATATATCTAAGGCCTGCGTCCTATCCTGTTTGTCTTCGATTCCGGTGAGAACACCATAACTATCTAGATCACCTACAGAAGCTACAGAAACACCCGGAGCAGCTAGAGCTCGTGGTAGGCCTCTACCGAAATTCACGGCAGTCAATATATTTTCCTTGTCTGGATCTAAGTCCCTGATGGCTCTACCAAGCCAGCCATCAGTAATCATCTTATCCGGTTCCGCCGTATGCCATATGTCCATCGAACGGAAGTGTGATCTAATTGGATTAGGATATCCAATACCCTGAAGAACCGCCACTTTACCCTGGTCGTACATATTTTTTATAGGCGCCATTGCGGGATGAAAACCCACTTTATCATCTACAGCCAAAACCTCTTCGGGCGGTATCCTTAAAACTTGTCTGTAGTCAGCATAATGCGGATCACTATATGGTATAAACGTATTTAGGGCGTCGTATGCGCCAGACATCTGGAGTATCACCAAAACTGGATCTTTTTTGTTGGTGGTCATGCTATCTCCTTATCTCTAACTCTATGTTATGCGTAAAGATATTCTTTGGTTGCGACTATCATTTGCAAAATTTGAGCTGCTTCACCTGGGAACCCTTTAGTGTTAGTAGATATGTCTCCGTTTTTACCAGCATGTTCTACCAACATATTGTAGTTCTCCATAGACAGCTCGTAATGTCCGAGTAATCTCAGGCATCCATCTACTAATTCCTTAGGGGTCAGCGTAGCACCTTCAGCGATTAACGTTTGGACTAAGTCCTGTACACCAGGATAACTAACGTCACCTACGTAGTCAGCGATAAAGTTAATCCTGCGGACTAAAGTCCCTCCATCAATCCATTCTTTCCCTGTGTGCCATCCCTCCACCGATGGTGGATTTAAAATCTCTTGTCCCATGTGCTTCATTTCTTCGAATATAGATTCGAAACCTGGTTTCGGATATGACCAATCTCCGACCAACCTGAGTGTCCCAATTACTGTCTCAATAGGACCCTTTATCCTAGAGAACCTGGTGTTTTTAAAAGCATCGGAATTAAGGAGCACCCTTAACATAGATCGGATATCATATCCAGACCTAAAATATTCTTCTTCCAGCATCTGTATAGTTTCCGGATCCTGAACAGGCGTGTCCATCCATGCTGGGACCTGAGCTTCATCAGCAACAAAGAAATTGTATAGATGCCTAGACAGGAATCGCGCAGTGGCAGGCTGTTTTACTATGATATCTATGATATCTTCGCCATCAAAATTACCGGTATGCCCCAAGAAAGTTTTTTCCCCTTCATCATGATCGCCCGGGTTATAGACAAACTGGGCGGGATACCGACCATAGGGTTGACCGGGTATGTTGTTAGCGATGCTCCATCCTGTGAACGCTCTAGCACATTCCTTCACATCATCTTCGGTATAGTTGAATTCCCCATCCATACCTACACCCATCGAGAAGAGTTCAAGTAGTTCTCTTCCATAGTTTTCGTTGATGGCTTCTTTATGACTCAGACAGTTATCTAGAAAGTAGATCATAGCAGGATCTTTAGAAATCTCTATTAAAAGGTCCTTAAAATTCCCCATACAACATCGTCTGAGCATCTCCCATTCCTGATGAGATGTGACATAACTCTGGGTTTTACTGTCGGCAGTGCATAAGATGCCATGCCAGAACAGAACCATCTTTTCTTCCAGTTGGCTATAGGAATTTATCATCCTAAATGCTATATATTCAGGCACGCAACGAACAAAATGGTTCCATTCGAGAAAATATCTCTCTCCTAAGTCTAGATCCATCCGATGAGTATCCTCGCTAGGGTTTAACAATTCTTCAACCGTAGCCTCATACCCTTTAGCTGCCCGTTCTTCCAATTCGCTATACTGCGCACCGAAACCAGCACGACGCATCAGATGAGCCATTAATGCTATGTCATTATCCGACATAAGAATCCCTCCTCGTTCCTAGACTCTTATTTAAAAAACGGCCGATATTCAGCCATACATCTATTAAAGATATATATACGCCAATTTTATCTAAAATTCATCTTCGCGTATATACCATTATTGCCAATATACAATATCCGTTTTAATAATCCCTTAGACTTAACTATTAATCACACTCAAATCGGGCTTTTTTGCTAGCAAAAAAAAGACTCCTCCGATAAAACTTAATGCAGCAAGGATAAGAAACGCGGATGTATAGGACCCTTGTGTATCGTACATGTATCCAGCAAACGGGGCAGCCACCAAAAGCAGTATATTAAGCGGCACAGTGGATATACCAAGGATCTTCCCGAAAGATTTTCTACCGAAATAATCTCCTCTAATAGCCGTTGTAAGAGGACTTCTACCGCCGAATCCTATACCAAATAGAACGGCAAACAAATACAACATGGTCAGAGTATGAGCAAACGTCAAAATTACTACGGAAAATGCCTGTATGCTTGTAAAGATAAATATAGCAATCCTTATGGGAATGCGATCTCCTACATATCCTCCTATCACTGGGAACATCATAGCTACGAAGGTATAGACTGACACCACCCACGCAGTAGTCTGTATATCAAATCCACTGTCGCTCATGAATAGCCCTAGATGAGCCATTATGGCTATAATAACCATCGAAGTCAGACCATGCCCGACAGATATCAGCCAAAACGCTAAAGTTTTTAAAGCTTGGGCAGTTGTTAAGTCACTGGTATCCACCAGTTCCCTACTACCGACGTCCGCCTTGCCCAAAGTCCTACTGGCAGAAGGCACGTCTATCTTAGTGTGAACTAATCCGTCAGGAAGCAGGCCATATTCTTCTGGTTTATTACGTATAACTTTATAAAGAGGCACGGCAACCGCAATAGAGAATATCCCCAGTACGAGGGCAGTGATATCCCAACCCAACCTGTCTTTGTCCGGATTGATAGCCCAGGCAATGGCAGGAACCAATAACAAACCACCAAATCTACTAAAAGTATTCGACCATCCCATAGCCTTGGCTCGATGTCTTATAAACCAATTATTCAACAAAGTTGTGACGGGCACCCATCCACAGAGGCTATGGCCTAGAGACATAATCACAAATGCAAAATAAAACATCCATAAATGTTTCACTTGCCAGAATATTAGAAATCCAATCCCCAATACGATTAGGCCGATAAGAACCATTCTTTTGGCACCGACCCGATCGGTTAGGTAACCTTCGATCGGACCCATGATCCCACCTTCTATCCGTGTAAAAGCGAAAGCCATGGATAATTGAGTCCTGCTCCATCCAAAATGAGCCTCTAGGGCAACAGACCAAACAGTCATGGCATGGAATAAAGGTGCAGAAGACAACACTTTTATAAACCCACTAATTGGGACTAACCACCAGCCATAAAAAACTGAATGAACCCGGATAGATATACCGTTTATTTGACTAGGTATATTCAGAATATAGCTTACCGTTACACATATTTGGATTAGCCATTACCTTAGCTTCGCACCATTTTCGCAATAGTATTCCCCACCACGAGATCCTCGCCTGATCCTAGTCCGAAAGCATGAAGAATTATAAAATCCTCACCGTCTCTAACTCGAGTCCAAATTGGTGGGTTACATTGTTTTAATCGATCAACCATCTGGTAACAGGATATCCCGGTGATCTTTTCATCAAGTTCCAAAGTTAAGCCATACGGCTGATGACCTATAACATTTTCGATCAGAGTGATCGTTACCCCAGGGATATTAGCCAGTGGTGCCATCATATTTCGACATTTTTCTTCGATATCCGCCAAGCGTTGCTCATGGTTTAACGTCACCCACCTTTTCACAGCTGCAACCGCTCCCACCATCTCTTGTCGATCCACTTTATGCGGCCTTCCTATACCTCTTACTCTTCTCCCCTCATAACTGACAAAAGACTGGAGAGCTAATTTTCTGATCATATCCTCGCTCCCCAGCGCTAACCCTGTCGACTGAGGAGATCCCATATATTTAGCTGCGATACATTGGAAATCAGCACCCGAGCGCACGTAGCTTCCAAATAAGTCCAACGGGTATATTTGTCCGGCTGCATCAACCAGTACGGGGACGTTTTTTGCATGAGCTATGTTTATAGTATCTTCCAGGGACAATGCCTGTTCATCGGGTTCCTGAGCAACCGCGTAATAGTGAACTGCTGCTGTATTTGGACCAATAGCTAATTCCAAATCCTCTCGAGTTGTACCATGTTCGGTCCCGAATTGGACCAACTTCGCACCAGCTAGTTCTAAACATCGATCGTACCAATAACGTTGTCGTGTTTGTATCAATATCTCGTTCTTCATACCGGTGGTGTCAGGTAATTGTTGGATTTTATCGTCGTCATCACCTGCCATACACGCAGCTGTTGCCAACGTTAACGCCGATCCCGCCCCAGAGGTTACGTACGCAGCAGGTACATTCACCATATTAGCTATCGCTTGGCCAGCCCTGTCTTCCAGTTCCATGAGAGGGACATATGCGCCGTTAGCTCTCTCCATTGCTTCCCGAACCTCTGGAAATGGAGTTGATCCACCCAGCATAGTGACACTACCGGTCGCATTTATAACAGGGACCGCTCCCAATTCTTTATATATATCCCCCCAATTCGTATTCGTCATAATTCACACTCCATTTAGTCATATCTGTTAGAGTTAACTGATCAGAATAAATTCCAACTATACTTCGTAGTTGTGATAGCCAAAATCAAACATCTAATAATTACTTGCTACTTGCATGATCTCATGATCGATATTCGGGCTAAATATTTGCGGAAGCTGCCGACGATAAATCCGAGACCAAGTCCGTATCTAAATGAGCTACTTGATTCAAACTCAAAAATTCCAAAGCACCATCATCACGTAAATTAACCCTCGTTATACCGGTATTGTGGTGGCGGAAGCGAAGCTGTTGGGACGACGTTTGGCCAAGCAATGCCTTAAGCAACATATCCATAAAAGCCCCATGGGTTATAAGAGCCACATTATCCTTTTCTACAGCCATACTCGTTAAACTCTCAGATACTCTTTCGGCGCGGCACATGAAAGAAGCCATCCCTTCATGGGGTTTGTTCCACCAACCTTCATCGGTGACATTTTCCGGGAGTTTATACGACCTGAATTCGGTAGCCATCTCTTGCCGCGTCAAGCCAGGATAACCAACCAATCCCCTACTTTCCCCGTGATTTAAATACATGCCCCCTTCTTCATGCAGATCTACCCATACAGTTGGATCTAATCCTAGAGATTCAGCTACAGGCTGAACAGTCTGCAAAGTCCTATACATGGGGCTAACATACAGACTTGTAATACCAAAGCCATGCCTCATTTTTATTTTATTGTTAGCAGCACTAGGATCCGTAAGCTCCGGAATATCCCCATCCATAAGGAATCTGGCCAATTCTTTTGCCTGCTGCACACCAAGGTCTGTAAGAGGTGGATCAACTTGGCGATCCTTAATGTTTCCAAGTGCATTATTCGCAGATTGACCGTGCCGGATAATAAATAAATCCATATGTCGAGAACCATCTCCTTAAGTAATTTTAAATAATCAAAACCGCTTGGACTTTAAACCATAAAACAGACTATGTAAGATACTTGTTCTGCAACTCAATAAGTTCATCTATCTGGCTTACCGATTTCAACAAGTCCGAACTTGCCTCGAATTCACTCAATCCACTGACAGCCCCCCCATTTTTTAAGTAAGCGAAACAATCGTATATAGATTTGACAGCCATAGCATAGGCGGGATTCCCTGCCATCAAAATTCGGACACCATGATCAGCCAAGAAATCCAAATTAGTTCCCACTTCAACCGGAGGACTCAATACAGTCAATGGAAGATGTGTTGATTGGTGAACTGCCTCCAACTGAGCCAATGTCTTCAGCCCTGATAGCCTCACTGCTCCAACACCTGTATCAGAGTAAGCATTAATCCTATCGAGCGCCTCATCTAAGGAACAATATGACAATGCCGCTGTCCTAGCAACTATGACAGTTTCTGGATCTAATCTTGAATCCACAGCAGCTTTTAGTTTAGAAACTTGCTCACTTTTAGAAATCAAACCAGGGTCCTCTTGATTAAAGCCTCTGTGAGGAAGATTATCTTCGATCTCTATAGCAGAAACCCCAGCCGCCTCAAGCTCTCTAACAGTGCGAATAACATTAACAGGACCACCAAACCCATCTTCACCATCCAACATTAACGTTATGTCTCCCACACGAGTAATTCTTCTACAATGTTCTACCAAATCTGACATATTTGTCATGACCAAATCTGGTACACCTAGGTTGGCAGCCTTACCTACAGATCCGGACAAGAAACAAACCTGGTAATCTAACAACGACGCTATCCTAGCTGATAGTGGGTCAAAGATGTTTGCAGCAAGTACACACTTAGAACCGTCTAAAACTTGTGCAAAACGACTTTTAGTAGACTTTCCCATGGCTACTCCTCTAAAACCATAGATATTTACGAACTTGAGCGAGTAGAAAACTTAAATTAGATGATGTTGGAATAATCACACTGCAATTATTCTAAAGTCTATTCTATCAGCTTGATCCCACCCACATTGGCAGGTAGAATTGGAGCAATTCCTTAACAAATAGGGGGCACAATGACGATTAATGAAACTGCAGCACGAAACAGGTTCTCAGATACTTTCGGTTATCCAACTGGACGGGCAGCGACAAAAGTAGTAGACCACATGACTCCCTATGTACAAGAATTCATTAGTAAGTCACCCCTAGTGATTCAAGCTAGCTCCGATTCCAAAGGCAATTGTGATGCCTCCCCTAAAGGCGGTATGCCAGGCTTTGTCAAAGTGGTTGACGACAAGCATCTTATCTTTCCTGACGTCCACGGCAACAAGTTATTCCAATCCTACCAAAACTTTGACGATAATCCACATGTCGGGCTACTTTTCCTAATACCCGGAGTAAATGACGTAGTAAGGGTAAACGGCCGAGTGACTATTATAGATAGAGCAGCGCTTGAAAACATGGATGTTCACGTCTCTTTATACGAAATGGATGAAAGGGCACAACACCTCCAAGGTATTATGATCGAAGTCGATGAATCTTATACTCACTGCCCCAGGGCATTCAAATTTTCCGACGTCTGGAACACAGATACGATAACAGAAAATATCAAGAACCGGCCTATTCCTGAAAGATAATCCAGAGCGCTATAAAGTAGGAATAGCCAAAAAAGCGGAGGCCTTCTAAGTAGAGGGCCTCCGCTTTTTTAGCTACCATATTGGTGTTTTGATTACTTGTTAATAGACAAAAACATAGTCCAGTTTAACTCGGTGGTTAATTGGATGCTTGTGACTCTGCATGTTCTGCAATCTGAGTGTCCTGAGACCTATTATTTGCAGTTGCAACTTTTAATACTGGATGATCTAATCCTGTACCGCCAGTAAATACTGGATCATGTAGAGCTGCGACACGTTTAGCCGTAAGAGTGGCAGATGAGTCAG
>ENA-UPTF01000395-UPTF01000395.1-marine-metagenome-genome-assembly--contig:-NODE-395-length-30971-cov-8.115718_pt1 | contig 30971 bp, 13 predicted proteins | sample MGYA00238166_ERZ767019 | MGnify/ENA primary metagenome ERZ767019 (study PRJEB28930, sample SAMN06266391) | marine metagenome | isolation source: Sea water from 250 m depth | place: Atlantic Ocean | study... | reverse complement strand
GTGTAATAAGCCATGATTCACCCCCATATTTATGGGAAGAAACCAAGACCGAATTCGAACCACCAAGATTACTGGTTGATGTGTTGTCTGTCCAGTAGGTACCTCCAGCAGTGTTTTGGCGTACAAAACCGGATGAATCGTAATCAGCAAATTCAAAGTGATTATAATCATCAGCAACGAAAGCATAACCCAGTATCTGTACACTGTCTTTTTTTCCTGCTACGCCGCCGCTGTTGGTTGTGAAATCAACATAACTTGAATCAAAGCCGTCCGCTGCTGGTGCGTACGTCACCGTTACTGTCATGCTACTATCAGGAAGTAAATCGATCGTTGCTGGAGAGACCGTAAAGTCTGTTGAGCGTGATGCAATTGTTCCTGTAAGGGTGTCCAAACCTGTATTACTTACGGTTTTTGTCAAGCTTTTGGAACCACCCGTGTTCGCTGCCGTATCAACGGCTACTCCATAAAAATTAAGAGACGAAGAAGCTACTGTAATTAATGGTATTGCCGGAAGCGGATACATTACTTCGTCAAAGCCAACATCCCAATCTCCAGATCCTCGCTTTCCAATGAACGTAAAAGTTCCTTTCGTGCCTGCGAGGGCTGTAAGATCCACACTTGCTGTTGCCCAAGCGCCTGAATTATAATCTGTAACAGACCAAATAAGCTGGGCGCTGCCGCCAGTAGGAGTATAAGTAACTAAAAGAGAGTCTCCTCCGGTCATAGTATGTGCATTTGTGGTGTTCCAATTTCTAGCACTGTAAGCAAATGTCAAAGAATCACCACTGGCCATGGGTCCGGCTGCGTTGGTGGTAAATGACTTGCGATTATAAGTGCTGCCATATATGTTGGCTTTTACATATGCGCCGTCGTATCCACCACTAGAAGGCGCTGACCAAGAACCACCAGCGGTTGTCCAGTTTGGGTCTGGGCCTGTGAAGCCATTATCAAATTTTTCCAGTGTGTAGCCTGCTGGCGTTGTGCTCGGTGTAACGGTAACGGGTATTGGAGCAAGCTTGTTTGGGTGAACAACGTCATATATATAGTTAGTAGTATAAGAACTTGATCCAACGCTGGTGCCACCGAGGCTGGTAAAATCAAACGCCACATAGCCAGTATCTATGCCAGTGGACCCACTTGCTCCCAGATCAACTATGTATCCTTGCATGCGGCCAGTTGGGCTTGTGGGTACATTAATTGTATCTATAGAAGTCCAACCGGTCCATTTGGCAGAGTCAAGCGAAGCGGACCAATAAACATTTACGGTAAAGCCTAGCGTGTTTTGAGTATATGCCCTGAAATGCATAGTGTCAGATGCGCTGTAAGCTATTCGCGGTGTCACAATATAGCGACCTGGGTTGTAAGTGCTCGAATTACTTCCATAAAAATATACATAGCCGTTCGCTGAAGAAGTATACGCATATGCCCCCTTTGTCCAGCTGTTTGCAATGGTTGTAGAAAAAGCACTCGATGATGTAAAATCATTTAAAGTATCCATAGCACCATACGCAAACGCTCCCCTTGGGATAGAGGTGCCAGACCCTGTTGAGTCTGTGCTGGATTGATAAATCTTTAGTGTATCAATATATTGACCGGTCTGGGCAGAGCTAAAGTACGTATTAAACGATTTGGTGCTCATCTGAGGAATCGTTTCAGGAGTGCTTAGCATAGTATTAAAAAACTTACTGTTTTGTCCGCCCACATAAACAGCCGAATCTATCACCAGCGACCTTACGCCTGTATTTTGAATGTTTATTGTGTATTTACGACTAGTGTCGCCCGCGGCGACTGGTGTATGATACAGCGTTTTACCTGCAAGGCCCATGGTAAATATTGCTGTATCTGCACGCACATTCATTGTGGCCGCAAAGGTCTTAAGAGTATCCTGCGGGTCGTTGTTGTAAACACTGACTGTTGCCGATAAAGACGTATCAGACGAAAAGGATGATGCATTAAATGCTAGGCTAACGTTCCCAGAGTCCCCACCGGCTATAGCGGTAGATGGGGCCGTTGCTGTAAGCCATGTAGAATTCACATATGAACCCTGTCCGTTAATATTAACATCATCAATATGGGGGTTGCTGCTGCCCCAAACGCTTGTACCGGTGAACTTTATGTACACCGCGCTATTGCCCTGATAAGCAGATAAACTTACAGTTAGTTGGGTCCATGGCGTAACAGAAGTTGCTGTTGTATAAAGAGTCGTAAACGTTGTTCCATCCGTTGATGCGCTTACAACAACTGCATCCGAACCGCCAGAATCATAATAATAAAACGTAAGTGCCGGTGAGGTTGCTGAAGTTAGATCAAGAGCAGGAGTTGTCATCGAACCGGAAGAGCCGCTGGAATAATCATAATCATTAAAGAAGGCACAATAGGTTCCTGTGTTAGCAGAACCTGGGCCATAATCATTTCCTGAATCTCGTTGCCAAGACCCCGTTCCCGATGAAGGAGACATTGTCCAACCTGTTGGTGGCCACGTTTCAAAACCTTCACTAAGATAAGACGTACCTGATACATATACTTTTGCAGTAACGCTATCAACGGTTAAACCGCCATCCCCATTGTTTTTCAGTTGGAAATTCGATGAACTACTAGTACCTGCACCAACATAAGAAGTAACGCTGGATCCCATTGAAATATCTGGCTGGGCGATGTTAGCTACGCCGGGAGTTCCGCCGAATTTCCCGTAACCGCGCCAGTTTGATGCAACATTGTTATCTTTCGTGGCATCAATTAGTTCTAATGATGGGCCGCCGCCATCTGGCAATGTTGACCATGGAGCGTAGTCATCATAGGTTACAAAATCAACAATTGCGCCTGTGCTGTCTATTAGTTCAATGGCTTTACCGCTGTTGCTCAGACCAAAATAGCCACCCTTATTAACAACCGGAACCGTTAAGCTTGAATAGGTGGCTCCCGTATATGCAACCACCACATAACTACCTGCGGCTATTGTTACACTGTCAAGGCTCGCAATGCTAGTTGTGGACCCGGCCTGACCTACGGTCATGCCCATAAGGTCAATGTCAGCGGATGAAATATTATAAAGCTCTAGAAATTCATATACACTGTCATAACCCTGCGATGTGGCGGGATTATAATGAATTTCATTAATTACTAGGTTACCATAATTGACGTTGAAGGGTTTTTCAGCTACGGTCAATAAGTATGCGCCTGCTGTTGTGTTGGAGCTGCCTGTTACTTTAATAAAATACTGGTTTAGGTTGAGCATTGTGTGTGAACCAACATAGGTCCACGTGTCTTTGGCTTCAACCATCCACTCTGAATCTGTGGCGTTTGTTCCCGCTGAGGAAGACCAACTGGTGTTGCCGCTTCTTACAGAACTTTTTCTTACTAAGGTGTGATCTTTCGTGCCGTTCGTTACACCGGCAACATCCCAGCCACTGCCTGGGTCGGGACCCATTTCACCAATTATATCAATAATAGTAAATACTGAATCAGTTGCGCCAGCAACTGTAAGGGCCATAACATCATCACCATTGCTCAGATAGGTGAAAGTTTGATCACCTTGAGCAACGATATCAGAACTAGCGCTGCCATGATGAATCACATACACATCACCATCGGCTATAACGGTACCCGATGAAAAGGTGATGTTGTTGGGATAATCCCATGTATATAATCCCGCTGATGTGGTATCATTACAACCATTGCTACATGTGGAAATTGAATAGGCGCTTAAATCAACAGCGGCGCCGGTACCATTGTAAATTTCCAGATATTTGTTGTTGCTGCTGCCTTCCGCATATTCAGAGAAAAACAGGTTGGTTGGGATGGCTGCAACATCAGCAAAACGGTGATTGATTTTTGAATAACTGCCTGTTCCACCATCATCATCGGTTGCGATATGATTCGTACTGCTGGTGTCACTATAAAGATAAAGTTTTGTATCGCCAACATTGTCACTTGCAGATGAAGCGTGGGTTTCTATAGCCCAGTCGCTGCCGCTGTTTACGGTGATGGCATACCAGTCTTCATCATAAGCGGTGATATAACCTAATGTCGTGTCGGCGCTAACTGCATCAGCAGAAGACTTGTTATTGTTCGGTTCGGATTCCGCGCCGGTGGATCGAGACAAGCCTATTCCAGGTTGACCTGATCTTTGTGTTGTAAACCAAGATTGGTAAAGCGCATTTTCAACTTGACTATTTGTATGAAGCGTATAAACGCTTTTTAATTCTTCATATGACATGCTGCTAAGAAGCATGGTTAATTTTTCTTGCGCAATGGTTATATCTTCTGGGGGAATGTTGTCCCAATTGTCCAATAGCTCCAGCGCTGCGCCCTCAGCTCCTTCCGGATATTGCTTTTCTGTAGGCGTAACTACAGTGCCTATAAAACCACTATAAGGCTTGGACGTGGCCCGTATAAAAAGATTGTTTTCCTCAGAACCTTCTTGCTGTTCAGAGACTAAGCCGGGTGGAGGCAAATCAACCTTTCCTTGCTCTAAATCAAGCTTTCTTTGTTCTAATTGTTTTGTTTTTAATAATTCTTCCTCCAGTTTTTTCTCACCAGCAAAAACCAGCGAAGTAACGATGGAAGAAATAAATATATATGACAGAACTTTAACAGTATGTCTCATAGGATTGCTCCTTTATCTTAGTTAATTCTCAATTCAAACACCCTCCGAGGACCTGAATCGCCCTACACTCAGACGAAGATAAGCGCATCCAATATAAGGATGCGCTTCATTCGAGTCAAGTTATTGTAATAACGCCCATTTTTTGGTGTTTCAGTCAATAATTCTACTTTACTAGTAATAATTTTTTCACAGCAGTGAAATCTCGGGCTTGAATCCTGTAAAAATACATGCCGGAAGATAGTTCGCTGCCCAATGTGTTTGTGCCGCCCCAGTTCACGGTATAAAACCCTGGTTGATAATAAGAATCAACCAACTCGGCCACCTTCTGCCCCATAACGTTGTAGACATCGATTTTCACGCTGGATTCTTCAGGAACGTCAAAGCGTATAGTGGTGATTGGGTTAAACGGGTTGGGATAATTTTGATGAAGCGCGAACACTTCTGGCAATAAGCCTTCTGAATCATTGCTGAGCATATAGCCCACATCAAAAGTTACTGAGAATGGACCGTTTTCTGCCTCTGTGGTGCTCAGTTGATCAGAAGAAACCACCGTCCATTGGAATGTGGCGGTTTCAACGCCCGAATAAGCCATCAGCGTATCGGCAATATCTTGATAATTTAAATACAAATATGTACCCGACGTATCCACAGCAAATGCGACACTATCGCTGGCTACCTCTCCCCACCAAAGGGCTCTATAGGAAACCGCTAAACCATTTGGATCAAGAGAGCTGGACCAGGCAAATAGATGGGATTGATTAATATTCTCGGGCCTTATTACAATTGTTTCTCCATCGCTAGGAGAAATCAGCTGAAACTGTCCCGGCGGTGTATTTTCCATAGTGCCACAGGCTATATTTGATGGGTCCGTTTCTTTCATTACATTCAATAGTGTCGTGCCAATATTAAATTCCATTGGCATAATTCCATGGACCCAATAACAGCTTTCCATCATAACATGAGCATTGCTATCAACCAGCGTGGTTACATCTATGTTTTCCGCGATAAGATTGTAGTTTTTGTATACATTGTAAGCCATGTCTGGTGGTTGTGGCGTACCACAAACTTCTATCACAAAATTGTAAGAAGCTGAGGCAGTGTAGACTCCGGCAGAATCATAGCCAGACAAACCGTTTGACGGAACAACATTTGGATTGTCAATCCGTTGGCCGGGTATCCATATGTTGGCTTCAAACAATGCGCTGTAACCATCATTAAGAGGCGTCCAGGCAACTTTTAAAAACGTTGAGTCTGTTGAATTGTAAGTCTGCCCCGATAGATCAAGCGTGGCTGTTGTCCATGAGCCGGTGTTTGAAATATCAAAATAGACCACATCGCTAGCAATTGTATCTACCGTGACACCATTAGAGCTCGCAACCCCAACAAAAACTTGGGCGCCGGCAGTAGCGGTATCATCTGTACTATAATAGCCATGAATAATTGTCTCTTCCAATTCCATTGGTCCATCATTAAAAGCGTGTAATGTGGCAAACGTTGGTGCTTCGGTTGTATTAGAGTCGGGACCATAAAAACCGGTGATCCAAGTGCTGTTTGTCATACCGTGGGTGAAACAATCTGTACGGCTGACACTGGATTCTTCAAGTGGAGCAGAAAGAGCTGTGGCCCTATCTGGAGAAACAACAATTGGTTCCGGAAGATTGCGAAAAATAGTTGAGTCGGGATGGGTCCAGTTCAAGGTAATATCTGTAGTAGATGGCGCAAGCATCAAACTGTGTGGCCCCTGTATTGTTTCTAACATAAGATCATCAAAGGCAACACCATTGCCGTTGCCAGAATTTAGGCCTCCAGTATGTGTGTAATGTAGTGCCAGCTGGGCCTTGTCTCGGCCAGATACCAACTCACCAATGCTGGCTGAATAATTATCCCAGCCTTCCGTATGGTCATATCCAAAATCAACCACTGTTGTCCAGGGGCCCATATCAGAACGTACGAGTAGCTGGGTAATGTTGTTATTGGCAAAATCACCATACACTTGCGCATAACCAGACAGCTTAACTATGGCTGTAAAGTTGTCTATAAAATCAATGAACGGTGATAACAGGTAGGTTTCAAAATCTGCGTTTCCGCCACGACCGTCGCTGATAAAAGCAAAGTTTGAATGGTTTGGTGCGGGAATACCGCCAAAACCAAAAGCAGAGTCGGCGGCTGCAGAATCACCAACCAACCACATCGCCGCTGGGCTACTATAAAACGCTTCCCAGTTTTCCCAATCGAAATCATTGGCTTCAAAACTCTCTCCACCGTACACATTATCTGTTACAACAACCGGCAATCCTGTGCGAGCGTTTACAGGGCCCGAATCAATGGATTCCCCTTCACCATATACAGCCCTAACTGAATATTGATAATAAGTTTCATCAGAAACCGTTACATCATCATGCGATGTTCCCGTCACGTAGGCCAATAATTCCGGGTGGCCAAACGGCCAAACAGTACGGTAAACATTATAGCCCGAAAGAGATCTTGTTGATGAAACGTTATAATTATGGTGTACAGTAATAATGGGATAATCTCGGGGACCCTTTGCTAGCTCAACCATATTACCATTGTCATCCAAGACAGTTGGTCTTGGGTGTGGTTCAGGTGTGTTTAGGTCTATATTTCCCACATTATAGCTTGCACGGCCCGAACCGGTTGGTGGTTCCCATGAAAGCGGTACAGTTGAACCATAATTAACCACAGAAGGTTGGCCTGGAGGAGCCAAGAAAAACGGGTTCCGGGTAACTGAAATATTATCAAAAACACCACCACTTCCAGTTATGCCTTCATCCGCAGAAAAAATTATGGCCGGTTTTGCTGTTAAGCCACCCATCTCCAGAGCCCAGCTCATGTCAATTCTACGATGTGTCCAGCCATTTGTGTTTCCGCTTAAAGTTCCATTAGCATTATACCGCGCAATGCCATCATCCAAGATCAGACAAATGTAGAAGAAATCAAACCCAGCTTCAGTATCTATGTGTACATCTAATTCAAGGTGGAGTGAGCCAATGGCGTCCTCAATGTCGAACGAAGAATCTGCTACCCACATAACATAATCATTATTAGCATAGCCTCCGGAATCTGGAAATACTAGCATAGACATTCCAGATACTGGATTAACCGTATCACCGCCAGCGGTGGTGTGTCTATCTGTCACAGCAAAATTACTGATTCCTGTGGTAGCGTTGGACACGCCCTGGTCTTCCCCGCTTTCAAATCCCGAGGAATAAACGCCAAATAAAGCAAGCGGATCCAGCGCGGCATTAATAGTAACTGTATCACCGTCAAAAAGCATGGCGCTAAAGCTGGCGCTATTATAACCTTCCTTCGTGAACTCAATAAACGCAAGGCTATCAAGAGCGCTATAGTGACCATAGTGACCATAGTCGTTGGTTTCGGTGGTGCCGCTACCCACATCAACAGTGGCGCCATCAAGGGCTTGTCCTGTTTCATAGTCCGTCACAACACCAGTTATATATGTCATTCCGCCTCCGGATACCTCTAGTGTGTCTGGGCTTGATGGGGCATCGTGTGTTAATATTATAATACCAGATTGCACGCTTCCGTCTGAAGGGGTAAAAGTTGCGGTTAGTTCTGTGGTTGCTTCAGCCAACACGGTACTGTTAGTTAAAACAGCAGAAAAAGCAGCGCTATTACTAATCAAACTACTGAACGTCATGGCCTCTGTTCCCATATTTGAGACGACAATTGAAATGCTTTGTGATGTAGATGGATAAACTTCACCAAAATTAATCTCTTCTTGTTCAAAAACAAGCTGACCTGAGCCTGAAACCTGGTATGATGGCAATAAAAGATCATCTAACCTGTGATAGTTATCATTGCTTCCTATACCATCATCTAAAAGCCTTATTTTTATTGTGTCCCCACTGTAGGCGGACAGGTCTATGGCGGCACGCTTGTTTGAGCCACCATCAAATTGCAATGTGTTAGTGGTGGTGTAGTCCTGTTGGTCGCCCAACCTTTTGGTTTTTACATAAAAATTGCTGCTATCATTAGGGTTGGATGAATTATAATAGAAAATCAGCGAATCACCAACAACCGGCAAGAGCGTCCTTGTTTGTAATTGGTTTCCCCCTCCGGGAGACCGGGCATAAAAACCTATGGGGTTTCCTGTATAACCCGGACCAGAATATTGATAATTAAACAACCAGGAATCTCCATCGCCATCAGTGTCTTCATTAACCCAACGCCAAGGCAAAGATCCATCAAATGCAGATCCCTGAAAATCGTCGTTACCATCAAAGCTTACATAAGAGCGCCCCGCTTCCCCAGAAAAAACAATTGTATCAGGGCTGGTGTCCGCATTATGATAAATAACTGCATTGGTTTTTGCCAATCCAAATGTTGTGGGTGACCATATAAAGTCGAGATCTACATTGCCGCCTGGCGCAACGCTGTCACCTGTTGCCATTGTGGTGAGGGCCACTGAAAAATCTTCATTAGCTGTAACGATGCTATCCACCGCTAAAATGTTAGATCCTGAATTAAAACCAACCGTGTACGCGGTGTTTGTAGTGCTGTCTCCAATAACCTGGGGCATAAAACCAATGGCGGAATAACTTAAAGATAGTTCGGGCGTCGGAGGAACCTCTACAAATGATATTTCATCGATAAATACATCGCCAAAAAGGCTTTGCATATTTGCCCGGCCAACAAATTTAAAAATATAAGTATCGCCAACGGGGACTTCTACGGAAACAATTTTCCAGCCCGTTGATCCAGAAACATAGTTTTCTGTTGTATCTGAATATTCCTTGGTCCAAGTAAGTCCGCCGTCATTAGAGTAAGACACATAAAACTCTTCTGTGCCAAGTTTTTTCATGTAGAATCTTAAGGCACCTTCAACTGCGGGCGGATCAACATAAACACTGGGGTCTTCGAATTCTATTGCTGGTGTTATAAGAGCACTTGTATCTGTACCAGAAGAGCTTCCTTCAAAACTGTCAAATTCAGCTGCGTATTCACCGGCATACACAACGGAAGAACTTGCTGTTTTTTCCCATCCGTTGGCATTTAGTGTACCATCGTAGGAATAAGACATGTTCCCTTCCTGTGTCATGCCCAAGGGGTGTGGCTCAGCTAGGCCTATTTCTGCTTCCCACGATTCAAAATCTTGCCAATATATAGCATCTTTACCTGCCCCCATTACTTTTATTGAGTCTGGTGACGATGAACCGTTATGAGTCAAGACTACAAAACTCGTATCGCCCCCAACCGCTGTAGGTGTATAAGTTATTGTAATTGTTTCATTGTCACTGCCACCACCAATAAGCGTAGCCGCAGAAGACGAAACTGAGAAGTCAGTATTGGCTACTGCAAGACTAGAAATAACAAGATCTGACGCACCATAGTTACTAATAACAAACGGTGCGCTCATGCCTCCGGTACCAGTATTGCCAAAATTAACAGCGTTAATACTAACGGACGCAACCGGATTGTCGTCGATCCAAACCTGTGGACCGCTGAAGTCGTCCACATATAAATAAAAACCATTCACAGTTACACACTGTACGGCAATATACACTTTATCCTGTCCAGCATATAATTCTAAAGCATATGCGTAGCGTGTCCAAGTGTTTGATGTGGCGGTTACATTAGCAATTGTCGCAGTAAAGGCTGTTACAGTATTGCTGGTTGTGGTAGAAACTTTAACATTGAAATCTTCAAGGTCAGCAGGAGAACTGGAAGAAGACTTGGCCCAAAACACAATAGAGTCACCACTGACAACCTCGAGTCGAGGTGTTACCAACCAGTCGTCGCTACCCTGGGGGTTTAAATATACCCTTGCAAAATAATCTCCAGTATGGGCATAAAATGAATTCCCATGGGCACCCCAAGAATTGGCATTACCATCATTATTAATAACAGTCCAATTGTCTGGTATGGCGCCACCCTCAAAACCCTCGCTAAGCGGGTTTGGTTCGGTCATTGTATGCATCCCCAAGTAGGACCACGTGTTTTGATCATGGACAACCCATTCTGAATCCGCGGCGTTAGTACCGGCTGATAGTGTCCAGTTAACATTACCGCTAGTTACAGCTCTTTTTCTTGTCAGGGTGTGGTTCGCTGTAGCGTTGGCGACACCGGCCACATCCCAGGCGCCGGAAGTTGGGGCCGTACCAAAGGATCCGATGTAATCTAGAAGCGTTGTGTCGCTCCCAATTACTTTGATCAGGGCGCGGGCATCGTCACCGTTAAAATTTGTTATTACAGATTCTACTAGGTCAGCCTCCAGCAGAATACTACTGCTAGCCGATGTGTTGGCTATTACATAAACATCTCCATTAGCCAGGGTGCCGCTTAACGTATCTATGTCATCATTCCACTGCCATCCATTTGTGCTCTGCTTGATTAGGTAATTGCTGAGGTCGACATCCGCACCAGTACCGTTATATATTTCCAAATATTTGTTGCTACCGCTGCCCTCTCCATATTCAGAGAAAAATAAATCACTGGCGTTGCGAGATAGCTGGCGCTGACCGCTAATGCTGGGCCGCCTAGTAAACGAAGTGGTTTCAACTCTTAATTCGTTGATGTTGTCTTTTAATATTTTTGTCTCGACAGCGCTAAGGGGCAAGCCATTGGTGTATTTGTTTACAATCTCTTCGATTAAGCTTTCGTCTACATCTTTGGGGTTGGGTTTTTTGGTAGAAACAAGGCCTGTCCTTACGTGGGTGTTGTTTTTTTGCGATGTCCCTTCTGTGTTTTTTATTGTGAACCTAAGCCCATCAGCTGGCTGTGTGTAGGCCTGATGGCTTTGCGGTAGATCCTCTTGCTCGCTTTTAACGCTTAGCTGGTTTTCTATATCGCTTTTACCAGAAGCCTGTATATAAAACAGACTAAAACCAAGCAACAATAAGACAAATCTATTTTTAAAATTGTACCTGTTCATTTCGAGCTCCAGAATTAGTTTGAAATTTTACTTGCACATGCTCCGATTCCCTAATCGGAAAAATATTTTGCTCTAATATATACTGTGTATAATAAAAGAACAAGGTGTCACTAAAATGTGTGTTCCGTATCACGTTGGAATTGGTAGAGTAAAAATTAAAGAATAGCAAATGACAAATCGTCTTTTACGGTTCCCACAATGCGATTAAATCGTTTGTCTGTCTTCAGGCTGGTCCGCACTTTGTTACAAGCATACAGCGCGGTGGTGTGGTCCCTTCCTCCAAAATGCATACCAATTGTTGCCAAAGACAACCCCAATAGATCACGACACAGATAAACAGACAGGTGTCTGGCTTCAGTGATGTCCTTTCTCCTGCTTGGCCCCACAATATCATCGGTGCGCACATTGGTTAAAACAGCAACGCGCCCAATAATATCCTCCGCAGATATGTCAGCAGAAACCGTGTCGCCCAATCTTTCTTTTAAGACTTTTTTAACCAGCGGAAAATCTATGTCAACCTGCGACAACGATGCGTGCGCTAAAAGTCTGATGATAATGCTTTCTAAATCGCGGACATTGTTTTTAATGTGGCTGGCGATGAATTCAATCACTTCATATGGCAAATCAAGACTGTTTTGTTCTGCTTTATCCATGAGGATGGCAACGCGCGTTTCATAGTTGGGTGGCTGGATGTCTACAGACAGCCCAGACTGAAAACGGCTCAGCAGTCGATCCTGAAGGCCCGACATTTCACCCGGATAGCGGTCAGCTGTCATCACGATCTGACGACCAAGTTGATATAATTCATTAAAGGTGTGAAAAAACTGTTCTTGTGTTTGTTCCTTTTTCTGAAAAAACTGAATATCATCAATTAGCAATACATCAGCATTACGATATGATTTTGAAAATTCAGCTGTACGATTTTTTTGGATAGAAGATATAAAATCCAAGGTGAATTTCTCGCTTGAAGCAACGACAACCTTTAGCTTGGGTGCGGTAGCAATTATTTCATTGCCGATGGCGTGCAGCAGGTGTGTTTTTCCTAGGCCTACCCCACCATAAACAACGAGCGGATTAAAGGATTGTTTTCCTGGTGATCCGGCCACCGTCTGTGCCGCCGCTTTAGCAAACTGATTGTTGGGGCCCTCAATAAACCCCGAAAAAGTATAGCCGATGCTTAGGTGTGGTGGTTGGGTTTTTTTCCTGGCTCTTTCAACAGAAACGGTGTCAGCTGTTTTTTCTAGAGGGTCAGTTCCTTTTGTTGATATTACATACTTGATTTCTCTTGGCCCATCGCCCAACCCCTTAAGTGTGGAAATAATATGCTTACGATAGTGCATATCAACCCACTCTGAGAAAAACTGATTGGGAACCTGCAAAACTAGTTTGGGCCCAATTACGTCTAATGGTTTAATTGGTTCGAACCACGTTTCAAAAGCGTGGGCCGGAAGACGGTCTTTCAGTAAGACCTTGGTCTTATCCCAAATACTACTATGATCCATAAATATGTTTTCCACAGGTTATCCACATCAACCCGTTTCATAAATTTAGGCACCATAAATAATTGTGAGCAATGAATGATTTGCAGTATTTTAAACAAGTCGTAAGAAAAGCTACTGTTTTATAATGCTTTTAATTAAAGAGTTGTGTTCGTTATTTTCGGCGGCTTAATTATGGGACAAAAATGAAACGCACCTATCAGCCCAGCAACCGTAAAAGAAAAAACAAGCATGGATTCCGGGCACGCAAAAAAAGCGTTGGCGGGAGACGTATTTTGAAAGCGCGAAGACGGCGCGGCAGGAAAACCCTGTCGGCATAACCTTTAAGCGCAGCAACCTAAAAAACAGTATGTCTCTTAATGGATAGAAATTCTCTACTGGCATTTCTATTAATTGCGGTAATCATTTTTCTGATGCCAGAATATTATAAGCTTGTTTATCCCCCACAGCCCTTTACCGACTCCCTTTTTGTGGATAACGAAAAGACGGTTCGGGCGGTGGCGCCTTCTAGTGAAAAAACAATACCCCCTCCATCCTATGATAAGCCTGGAGAGGGCGCAAGGGAGTTCTCTGTCATTACAAATTTATACTCTGCTAATATCAGTTCTATCAACGGAGGCTCTGTCTCGTCCTTTGTGCTTCATAATTATGCGCTTAATGATTCAGAAAGCGTTGAGCTAATAGACAATAATAATATAAACAATCTAATAGTGGGCTTTAGGTCAATAGATGGAGAAGACGTTTCTTTGGCTGGTGGTTGGGTTTCAGATAATGATTATGATATTAATGTATACAACAACGAAACTACAGTCACATTTAAAAAAATAGTTGATGATAAACAAATAACCAAGGCCCTTACTTTTTATCCAGACAAATATATAATTGATATGAGCGTGGACCTATCGGCCATCCAGCCGTGGGTTTCTCAGGGCGTTTCAACTGTGCGCTGGTCTGGTGGTTTGCCATTAACCGAGCCGAATAAAAACGATGAACTTACCTACTATGAAGCCATGGTGTTCCAAGGGGACGAAACATATTCCCCTAAACCAAAAGATCTTTCCCAGGCAAGATTAGAGAGAATGGATTATCCCACAGATTGGGTTGCCATAAGAACAAAATATTTCATAACGGCCCTGGTGCCGGAAAAACAGGCTCCGGGTTCTGAGGTTTTTGCATTAGAGGAAAATGGTAATAGGCGTTATGATGTGGGTGTGTTTTTTAACGTTGATCGCCCCTTTTTATACACTCTTTACATTGGTCCCCTTGAGTATGGGCGCATAAAAAATCTTGGGAAAAACCTTGATCAAACAATGAACTTTGGGTGGGCCTTTATAAGGCCCATATCTAAGGCCGTACATTGGTTTTTGTTGTTTTTAAACAATTATATACCCAACTATGGTTTTGTCCTTCTTTTCTTTTCTGTTTTTATTAAAATATTGGTTTATCCCCTAACCAAGAAGAGCTATGTATCAACAAAAAAAATGCAAGCCATCCAACCCTTGCTTAATGATCTCCGTGAAAAACACAAAAATGACCAGCGAAAATTTGCCCAAGCCCAGATGGCTTTATTTAAAGAACATGGCGTTAACCCCCTTAGTGGCTGTGTGCCCATATTATTGCAAATGCCCCTATTGTTCGCCTTGTTTACGGTTTTCAGATCATCCATTGAGCTCCGCGGTGCCCCTTTTATGCTCTGGATTAGCGATCTGTCTCGCCCTGACGCTGTCTTTGATTTAGGAATAAACATACCTCTTTACGGCAGCCAAGTGGCTATACTGCCCCTACTAATGGGCATCACTATGTTTATCCAAATGAAAATGACCCCCACTCCCCAATCTGCAGGACAACAAAAATTTATGTTGTACTTTATGAATGGTTTTTTCGTCCTAATTTTTAATCAATTTCCATCGGGATTGGTTTTATACTACACCCTGTTTAATGTTTTAACCATACTTCAACAGAAATATCTTACACCACAGTCAGCCTCGGGGGGTATTAAAAAATAATAGTGGCTAATGGCGATACGGTCGTCGCCCAATCAACCCCATATGGCTATGGGGGCATTGGCGTTGTGCGCGTATCCGGCCCTGGTGCTATAAAAATTCTTGCGGGCCTGTTGGGTGTGCCTAAAATTAAGCTGCGCGACATTAAACCCCGCAAAGCCTATAAAAAGACAATTTTGGATGAGAACAACAACCCTTTCGATGACGCTATCGTTACTTTATATAAAAAACCAAAGTCATACACGGGTGAAGATGTTTTAGAAATTTCCTGCCATGGCAGCCCATATATAATCAAATATATAATTGATCTTTGTATTAATTTTGGGGCAACCCCCGCAAGCCCGGGCGATTTTACAAAAAGAGCGTTTATTAACGGTAAAATTGATTTAATGCAAGCCGAATCTGTAGCAAACATGGTTTCTGCCTCATCTCATCGCGGCGTCAATATTGCTCTTAATGGTTTGCGCGGATCGTTGAGCAATGAAATCGGTGTTATGCGTGATGCGTTGGTTGATATTCTGAGCTACTCGGAACACTTATTAGATGTTTCGGAAGAGGACATTACTAATGTTGATATTTCATATATTATTGATAAAACAGAAAAAACACAAAAAATGTTGCAAAATTTACTGAAAACATACAATACATGTCGCATCATGACTTCTGGGGCCATTGTTGTCTTGGCGGGTCCTACAAATTCAGGGAAATCAACCCTTTTTAACTCCCTGGTTGGATATGATCGCGCAATAGTGAACAAGGATCCGGGCACCACTAGAGACCTTTTAGAGGCTATGATCCATGTAGGCGGTGTCCCCATAACCATTGTAGACACGGCGGGGGTGCGTGAGTCTGTTGATAGCGTTGAAAACGAAGGGATGCGTCGGGCTAGAGAGCATATTAAAAAGGCCGACATAACATGTGTTGTGTGTGATATTACGCATGTAGATATGGACTCGGAAGATGTTGATAATATTTTACTTAAGAACAATGGGGATGTTTGTATATTTAACAAAACAGATCTTATCACAAAAGACTTGTTGGATAAATATCGTGTTGAATTTAAGACTGGATTGTTTTTATCTGCCCTTAAGGGTTTGGGAGTGAAAGAACTAAAGAAACACATTATATCGGCGCTTGATTTAAAAAACAACGACAGTGAAATCTTTGGTATTACCACTCCAAGGCAATATAATGCCATTATAAAATCTGATGCTGCTATGGTGGCAGTAAACAAGATGATCTACCAAAGCCCCGTACAGCTCGAGCTCATTAGTTTTGAGCTACAAAATGCATTGCGGGGCATCGAAGAGCTGTTGGGCGTTAAACCAACTGACGAAATACTAGAAAACATGTTTAAGTCTTTTTGTGTCGGAAAATAGTTTCACGTGAAACATAGAGAAAAATATCAAGTTATAGTTGTTGGCGCTGGTCACGCCGGAATTGAAGCTTCCCTTGCTGCCGCAAGGTGTGGATCAAGGGTTGCCCTTGTTACTTTAAGTAAAAATTCTATTGCCCGAATGTCGTGCAATCCTTCAATAGGTGGATTAGCGAAAGGGCAAATGGTAAGAGAAATCGATTCCCTTGGTGGTGTAATGGGTGTGGCGGCAGATTTTTCAGGTATTCAGTTTAAAATGCTCAATAAGTCTAAAGGTCGCGCTGTTTGGTCGCCTCGAGCACAGGTGGATAAGCGCAAGTATGAAAAATATGTAACTATGTTAATGTTTAAAAATCCTCTTATAGATATTATTGAGGCGGAAGTCGTTTCGACGGTTATAACTAAAGGAAAAATAACGGGTGTAAAAACTGTTGACAATTCCATTATAAACGCCGGGTCTGTGGTATTAACAAACGGCACCTTTTTAAATGGATTGATACATATCGGAAATAAAAAAATCCCTGCGGGCCGAATGGGTGAATCTAGGTCTGTTGGAATAACTGAATCGCTAGAAAGGCTTGGTTTGAAACATGGACGACTAAAAACCGGTACCCCGCCTAGGCTTTTCGGAAAAAGCGTGGATTGGAAAAAATTAGAAAAAATATATGGAGACGATAACCCTGCTCCGTTTTCACATTATCACAAAGAATTCAGCCCGCCAAACATGCCTTGTTACACTGTTTTAACAAACAATAGTGCACACGACATAATAAGCAACAACCTTATGCGTTCTCCTATGTATTCTGGAGACATAGGTGGCGTAGGCCCTAGGTATTGTCCTTCAATAGAAGATAAAATTGATCGATTTAAGGATAAAAGCAGTCATCGTTTGATTTGCGAGCCAGAATGGGCTGGATCAGATCAAATATATTTAAATGGATTTTCTACCAGCCTACCAGAAGAAGTGCAGCGGAATTCACTGCAATGTTTACCGGGGTTCGAAAACGTTGAGTTTGTTAGGCCTGGGTATGCGATTGAATATGACTACATTTTTCCATACCAACTGAAAAGAACCCTTGAGTCCAAGGTGGTGCCAGGCCTTTACCTTGCGGGCCAAATTAATGGCACCTCTGGCTATGAGGAGGCAGCTATACAGGGGCTTATCGCTGGCGCAAACGCTTCCTTATGTTTAAGGGGGAAGGGTGGCGCCCTTGTTTTGGGAAGGTCGGATGCTTATGCTGGTGTTTTGATTGACGATCTAATAACAAAAAGCACCCCAGAACCATATAGAATGTTTACATCCCGCGCTGAGCATCGTTTAGTTTTACGCTATACAAACGCAAACAGACGGCTGGGTGTAAAGGCACATTCCTGCGGGTTAATCGATGAAAAAATGTTATCTATTTTAAATAAACAGATAATGGCAACAGACAAGGCTGTTTTTGAAAGCAAGGTTTCGGTTGACCCTGCCCGGGTTAATAAAAAATTATTATCCTGTGGCGGCGCTCCAATTATTCAGAAAATGCCCTTAAAAACCCTTTTAAAAAGACCGGGGGTTTTACTTGCAGATTTCGAGGGTGTTTTTATTAGCGATCCTTTTGTTTCTGATCCCTATAAGGATGAGGTTTTATTAGAGGCCGATACACTAATCAAATACAATGGCTATATTAAGAGAAGCAACAAACACATAAAAAAAATAAAAACTAGCGAGGCGGTTAAGCTTTCGCCACAGATTGATTACATATCCATTGATGGTTTGTCATCTGAATCGAAAGAAAAATTGTTTTCTATGAAGCCTGAAACGCTTGGTCAGGCGATGCGAATATCCGGAGTGACGCCGGCGGATATATCTGTTTTAACCGTTTTTGTTTCAAGACAAGAACGTGTTTCACGTGAAACATGAGCGCAAACAACGCACTGTTAAATGAGATCTCTTCAGTGGATGAGATACGGCGTTTTTCAGAAGCGCTTAAAAAAAACAGAAGCTCATCTCTTGTTTTGACGGGGCCGGCTGCCCGTGGTTATTTTATAGCAGCCATTTCATTAACAAACAAGCTTGTGGTGGTAAGTGATGATGCTTTTGGGCTCTATCACGAATCTTTGGGGGCGAAGCCGCTTTCGTTTGATTATATCCCCGCAGAAGACAGCAGCGATGTTGTGCCAAAAATGTTTAATTATGCTTTCGACAGAATTCGTCCATACCCGATTTTAATACAAGACAAAAACCCAAACGTTATATATACAGAGCATAATCTTGATTCACATGTCGCGGCGCCTGAACCTTCAGGTGATGACAAATTAAATTCTTTGAGCGTAAACGAAAACATTAAAATTAAGGACATAATTAACGCTTTAAACGCGCGCGGATACATAGAAAGCCAAGAGGCAAAGTTTTTTGGAGAGTATGCGCGTCGGGGTGGCATAATAGACGTCTTTCCTCCAAACACAAACAACCCCGCAAGAATAGAGCTATACGGTGATTGTATCAAAAGTATTCGTTTTTATAATCCAACGTCTCAACTTTCTATAGGTCAAGCTGATCGGGTATATATTCCCGAATTAAACCCAACGGTAACCAAAGTAAAATCAATATCTTATAGTGATTTACTTCTTAATATGGGATATATAGTTTTATATGTAAAAACAAAAATGAATTTTTGTGAAATAAGTAATTTTGATAAGAAGAAAAATAATGTTGAAACATATACTTTAAAAACAAGCTATCTAAATATAAAAGAAAACTTAGATAAAAACCGTTCGTTTATTACTACCCTATTTATTGTTGGGGGTGACAATAAAGAAAATATTAATATCCATAAAAACACAATTTATACAGATGGTTATCTAAGTAAAAATTTCATAATAAACAATACGGGCATTGGTATAATTAGTGGTGTCAAAAGGTTAAGTGCACACAATAACACAAAAACAACTGAATCGGCGGATTATTTCAATTATTCCTGGGGTGATTATATATCTCATTTAGATTATGGTATCGGGATTTATAGGGGCCTCGTAACAAAAAAAAACAAAGACTACGTAAAGCTAGAATATGCCAACAACGGAATACTATATGTTTCGGCACAAAGGGTTGACTTGATAGCTCCTTTGGTGGGCGTTTTAAAACCTAAAATAAACGATATTGCAAGTAAGGCCTGGGCAACCAATAAAAACAATACAAAGAAAAATATTCGAGCAATTATCGATGAAATGGTTTTAGTAAACAAAAATAGGTCTTCACGAAGAGAAACGCCATATAAAAAAGAAGATTATCTAGAGGGAGAGTTGGCGGACAGTTTTCCATATGTTGAAACAAACGACCAGGCCGGCGCGATAAACGATATATATAATGACATGGCAACGCCCGGGCTAATGGATAGGCTAATTATAGGAGATGTGGGTTTCGGAAAAACGGAGGTTGCCCTTCGGGCAGCTGCGAAGGCAGCTTTTTCGGGGGTATTTGTTATGATGGTGGTACCAACTACAATTCTTGCCGACCAGCATTATATATTTTTTCAAAATAGATTGAAAAGGTTCGGGGTTACTGTTGAGATGATATCGCGTTTTGTGAAAACTAAAAAACAAAAAGAAATTATTGATCTTATTGATGATAAGCGCGTTGATATATTAGTAGGTACACATAAATTGTTGTCAGACAATTTTAACAAAAAAAACCTTGGTCTTTTAATAATAGATGACGAACACCGGTTTGGTGTAATACACAAAAATAAACTATTAAAAATCAAAAATTCTGTCGACGTCTTAACCCTTACCGCTACCCCAATACCGCGGACTCTTCAACAATCTCTTTTGGGGCTTAAGGCTGTAAGTTTAATTAACACACCGCCGGTTAATAGGGTGCCCATAAAAACACGTGTTATATATCAAAACTGGGGTTTCATCAAATCGGTTATTGAAAAAGAAATCAATCGAGGTGGTCAGGTGTATTTCTTAAATAACAGGATAGAGTCGATCCCTTTTTACAAAAAAAAGATACAAGAATTACTACCTCATGTCAAAATCGCCACTGCCCATGGAAGTATGAAAAGTCAAGAGCTTGAAAAAACCATTCTTGCTTTTTTTGATGGAAAAATACAAATACTAATTTCAACAACAATTATAGAGGCGGGTTTGGACGTTCCTAACGCAAACACAATTATCATATCTTCATCCCACCTATTTGGGTTATCTCAACTGTACCAGGTTCGCGGTCGCGTTGGGCGGGGAGACAGACAGGGTTTTTGTTATTTGGTCGTACCAAAGGGCGTTGCTCTTTCAGATGAAGCAATAGAAAGACTTAAAACTATACAAGAAAACACGGATCTCGGGTCTGGTTACAGAATCGCCGTGAAAGACCTTGAAATTCGCGGCGCTGGAAATGTCTTTGGGTATGAACAAAGCGGACATATTTCAAAGATTGGCTATAATCTTTATTGTAAAATGTTTAATGAGGAACTAAACAACGCTAGGGGAAAAACAGGATCCCCTAGCGTACCAAAAATAACGTATTTCGGTGACGCGTCATTAAAAGACGGGTATATACCACTATCACAAGATCGTTTGTTTTATTATCAGCGACTTTCCAACGCTAAAGACAAAAAAGACTTGTCTAACGTAAAAAAAGAAATAAAAGATCGTTTTGGTAGCCCTGGGGCTGGTGCAAAAAATCTATATAAAATAACCGCGCTTAGATTAGCATATACAAACACAATGATAAATAAAATTTCTGTAGAAAAAGATCGAGCCATTCTTTATTTCGCGGGGGTCGACAAAAACACAACGAATGAATTGGATATAGAAAAATTAATGAAGGCGCTAGAAGGCGCTAGAATAAAATATGTTTTCAAACAAAAAAATAAAGATTTCTTTGGGTTGGAGCTTGTTTGCGGCACAAGCGAAGAACCATTAAAAATGCTTACACAATATGCAGAAATATTCTATTATAATAACAATAATACTTAATTTACAGCGATGCTTAGTTCGCTCGGTATAGCTCTCGTTGTTTTTCTCTTAGCTCTCGCTGGCTGCAACAATAAACACGATAGCGGTGAGGTTTTAGCAAGGGTTGGAAGTTCGGTTCTCACAAAAGAGGAAATGTTAATCCGTAATCCAGAATATCGTGCAACAGAGGTAGAAAACGGGGTAACACAGTGGGTCAACGCTGAACTTCTTTATCTTGCGGGCCTAGACGCTGGGTTTAACAAAGACCTTGCTGTCATTAATAAAGTCGAAGATTATCGTAAAAAGCTTATTGGACGAACGTATTTAGATCTTGTTCTGCAGTCGCGCGTACATGTTTCTATCGAGGAAATAAAAAGTTTTTACATAGAGCAAAAAGAAACATTTAAGCGTCGGCGGGGGGAGGCTTTGGTCTACAATTTTATTGTGGAAAACAAAAAAGACGCCAAAAAAATAAGGGCGATCCTTGAAAGGGGTGTGGGCAATAAAAAACGAAATGAACTTTTTGAAAAACACGGCGTTAGTGCGGTTAGTGTTAAAGAAGGAGAGTTGTTGCCCACAATAAACAAATCGGTTTTTGGTGGCTCGAAAACCAATTTCATCGGTCCTATAAAAACAGGTAACAGATTTATCGTTGTCGAGGTAATAAAAAGATTTCCCAGAGGAACTTATCGCAGTTTAGATGATGTTTATGACAATATTTATTTAGTAATTCAAAAAAGAAAGGCAGCAATACAATCTGCTTCTATTGTAGATAGTTTAAAACAGGAATATTTATTCGAGTTAAATATCGGGAAATTATAAATGAAATATAATTTTATTAAAACTGCGCTTCTTTTGTCTTTCTATATATATGGACAAAACCAGGATATGTCGGTAGATGGTATTGCTGCAATAGTAGGTGAAAACATTATTTTAAAAAGCGATGTTTCTCAGGTTGTGGGTATGACGGCACTACAGAGGGGTTTAGACATAACAAGGGACCGGGCTCTTTTAGAACAATTGCAGGGAGATGTTTTAAGTTCGCTTGTTGATCAAAAAGTTATTCTCGAAATGGCAAAATTAGACTCAATTGAGGTTAATGAAAAAGATGTAGAGCGCGCATTAGAACAGCAAATAGAAACATTTATAATGCGGGCAGGTACAGAAGAATTAGCAGAGACAATGTTGGGTCAATCTCTGAACGATTTCCGAAGAGAATACTGGTATGATATGCACGACAGGCTTATAACAGAGCAATATCAGCAACAATTAATTATGTCCATAAATATAAACCGAGAAGGTGTATTTAATTTTTTTACCAACTATAAAGACAGTTTACCTTCTTTCCCTGTAAAAATGAAAATTAGACACCTCCTAGTAAGAATAAAGCCTAGCGACAAAAGCCGCTTAGAGGCTCTTGAAAAAATAAAAATCTTGCGGGAAAGAATCGTAGCCGGTGAGTCTTTTTCAGCTTTGGCTGAAAGACATTCTACAGACACGGGCACAAAAAACAACGGTGGTTCGTTGGGTTATATACGCAGAAATCAAATGGTGAAAGAATTTGAAACAGTGGCCTTTACTCAAAATTTAAACATAATTAGCAACCCTGTAGAAACACAGTTTGGTTTTCATATTTTGGAAACAACGGAAAAATCTGGTGAAAAAATAAAAGTCAGACATATTTTGATATCTCCAACAATAAAAGAAGAAGATGAAACGCGTGCTTACAATTATGCGATGACACTGCGAGACAGCTCTAATAATATTGGTTCTTTTAAAAAGTTGGTAGCAAAATTTTCTGATGATGAACAAACAAACAAAATAGGTGGAGATTTAGGCTGGATAACCCCTACAAACTCACCAATTCCAGCAATTGCAGAGGTTTTAGGTTTATTAGAAAAAGACGAGTGTAGTAGACCGGTCAAATCAGATTATGGATATCATTTATTATGGGTTGAGGCGGTAAAGCCCGGAGGAAGTCCTTCCCTTGAAACGCACTGGGTAGAAATAGAAGAAATAGCTCTTAACCATAAAAGAATGATTTATTTCCAGGACTGGGTTACTAAGGCACGTTCAAAATTTTTTATAGATATAAAAAAATAAATTCACCTATTTATCCACAACTTATCCAATAAAAATTTAAATTTTTATTAGGGTCAATTTTTAAACACAAAATTTAAATAATTAACAACATATAATATGTTATACACATGAAGAAGTAGTTTAATTAAATCTGTATTATATCATAATAACAAATAATTAAATGGTATAAAAAAATACTTTCTCACAATCGTTCCATTATATATTAATAATAGAAATTTATTTATATTATTTTTTAAAAGAGATTTTCTTCTTTTATTGTCAACAAAATAGATAAAAATACCTTGTGAAATGGACCTGTTTTAGGTAATGTTCCAACAATTATTAATTAAGAATAAAAGTATTAAATACTTAATCCATATACCAAAAAAATAATGAAAAATTCTACCTCTAAATCCGAATTACAAAGAGCACTTCAAAAACTCTCAAAAGCCACACCAACCCGATCAACAATACCAATATTAAGTTGTGTCTTAATTGAAGCAACAGAAGAAGGAACAACCTTAAGATCAACAGACCTCGAGATAACTATAATAACATCCATAGAGAGCAGCATTGAAGATCCCGGATCTGCTGCGATACCTCTTCAACCATTATCTGAGATAACATCTGAATTGCCTGATGACACTCGTATTACAATAGAAGTTAATGAAAACAATAATGTTAAAATAATTACTGAAATTGGTTCTTATGATTTAATGGGAAAACCCGCTGATGAATTTCCAGCAACACCCGAACTTAATCAGCGTCTTGATATGGGTATAGATGCAAATGTTCTGAATGAAATGATATCAACAGTTAGTTTTGCTGTAAGCAGAGACGACCTAAAACCTTCACTTGCCGGCGTTTATTTTAAGTTCGAAAAAGAATCCCTTACTGCAGTTGCAACTGACGGTCATAGACTTGCCAAATATGTGCGCAGTGATTTTAAAGCAGGCGAGTTCCAAGGTGAAGTTATTGTTCCCAGAAAATTTTTAAATATAATTAACTCATATATTTCAAAAGATGAAACCACACAGCTTTTGTTGGGCGACAGTGTTTTCACCGCAACCATAGGTGCTGATACAATATATACCCGCATAATTGATGAGCGTTTCCCAGATTATCAAAGCGTTATACCCACTGACAATGAAAAAGAAATTAGAGCAAGCTGTGATGAGCTGCTTTCAGCAGTGAAAAGAGTCTCAATTTTCTCAAACAAAGCCACTCACCAGATTGCTCTACGCGCCTCTAATGGTTCAGCAACAATAACAACTGAAGATCCCGAAAAAGCGTCTAAGGCCCAGGAAACAATAAACATAGAATATGATGGTGATTCAATTGATGTTGGTTATAATGCTGCATATTTAAAAGACATACTAGCACATATGAAATCAGATAAAATAGTTATAAAACTTAATACGCCGATCAGCGCCGGCCTTTTTTATCCTACGTCACTTAACGATAACGTTGAGATCACAATGTTGCTGATGCCTATTCGATTAAACGACTGAAACGCTATTAGCGGTCCAGATATAAAATGAAACCCATTAAAACAGTATTAAATACATTTTTATTTAAAACAGGACTAGAAAAAGGAGTGAAGCAACAACAGGCCTTGATTCTTTGGCCAACAGCTGTGGGTAAACAAATAGCCGACAATACAACGGCACAAGACGTTAAACACGGAACGTTAATTGTACGCGCAAAGTCTCCAGCATGGGCCCAAGAATTACAACTAAAGAAGAAAGAAATTTTATCAACTCTTAATTCATGTTTAGGTAAAAAAACAATTAAGGACATCAGGTTTATATGACGGAAGCGGTATCGGTAAAGCCTACCTATAGCGCGGAGAGCATTAAGGTTCTTGAGGGCTTAGAAGCAGTTCGAAAGCGACCCGCCATGTATATTGGCGATGTTGGGAAAAGGGGCCTCCATCACCTTGTCTATGAGGTTGTTGATAATTCAATTGACGAGGCCCTTGCCGGCCACTGTACAAAAATAATAGTTACTTTTAACCCAGACGGATCTGTAACAGTTGAAGATAATGGGCGGGGTATACCAGTTGGTATTCACAAAGAAGAAAACAAACCAGCGGTTGAGGTTGTTATGACCATCTTACACGCAGGTGGCAAGTTTGATAAAGACAGCTACAAGGTTTCTGGGGGGCTACATGGCGTTGGTGTCTCTGTTGTAAACGCCTTGTCTGAATGGTTGTGGGTGGAGGTTAAAAGAGACGGAAAGAAACATAAACAGGATTATAAAAAAGGAATAACGCAAAACAAATTAAAAGAAGTTGGTACGACAAAAAAATCTGGCACAAAAGTTTGTTTTCTTCCAGACAATGAAGTTTTTGATGAAATTGTTTTTGATTATGGTATTATTGCCGAACGCCTTAGGGAATTAGCGTATTTAAACCAAGGACTGGAGATAGCGCTTAAGGACGCGCGCTCAGAAGAACCAAAATCGGACACGTTCAAATTTAAGGGCGGCTTAAGTGATTTTGTAAAATATTTAGATGTAAAAAACAACCCCCTGCATAACAAAATAGTTACTGTAAAAAAAGACAACACAGAGGTTCCCGTTGATGTTGCTTTACGATATAGCAATACCTACAACGACAACATTCTAACTTTTGTTAACAACATCAACACGATTGAGGGAGGCACCCATCTTTCAGGCTTTCGCTCGGCGCTTACAAGGTCTATGAACGTCTACGCAACTAAGAACAATTTAATAAAAGCCAAAAAAAACGAAAAAATAACACTTAGCGGCGAAGACTTTAGGGAAGGCCTTACAGCAATTATAAGCGTAAAAGTCGCCGAGCCTCAGTTTGAAGGTCAAACAAAAACAAAACTAGGGAACGGTGACGTAAAAGGGGTTGTTGATAAAGCCGTATATGAGGGAATTTTAGATTTTCTAGAACAAAACCCATCTATTGGTAGGCGCATTATTGAAAAGGCGCTTTTAGCTGCTCGGAGTCGCTCAGCTGCAAGAAAAGCGCGTGAACTTATTCGTAGAAAAAGCGCCCTAGGAGGGTCTTCCCTACCAGGAAAGCTTGCAGATTGTTCAAACAGAGACCCGGCTTTTTGTGAGCTTTATTTGGTTGAAGGAGATTCTGCGGGTGGTTCGGCAAAACAAGGGAGAGATCGCCACACGCAAGCCATATTGCCGCTTCGAGGAAAGGTAATTAATTCGGAAAAGGCGCGCGTAGATAAGTTGCTTTCAAATAATGAAATACAGTCTATAATAACAGCGCTGGGAACAGGTTTTGGTGGCGCAGAGGATGAGGCAGGCGAAAGGTCTCCTGGCGATTTCGACATTGAGAAATTACGTTATCACAAGCTTATTATTATGACAGACGCGGACGTAGACGGATCTCATATACGAACCCTGTTGCTAACTTTTTTCTATCGAAAAATGAAAGGAGTTATTGATGGTGGTTATCTGTATTTAGCGCTACCGCCCCTCTATCGTGTTTCACAGGGAAAAAAAGAGGCATACGCATATGATGAAAACGAAAAAAATCTTATTGTTGAAAGAATGCAAAAGGATAACAAAAACACAAAGATAAATGTTCAACGCTATAAAGGTTTGGGTGAAATGAACCCAGAACAGCTTTGGAGCACAACAATGGACCCAGAACGAAGAACGCTAATGCAGGTTACAGTTGAAAGCGCGAGCGCAGCAACAGAAACCTTCCAAAACCTAATGGGTGCCGACGTCGAAGCCAGGCGTTCTTTTATAGAGACAAACGCTAAGTTTGTTGTGAACCTAGACGTTTAATAAAAACCAGAAAGAACTTATGGTAGATTATAATAGAGACAACACCCTGCCGCGGGATATAGTTGACGAAATGAATGAAAGCTATCTCAATTATTCTATGTCTGTGATCGTGTCCAGGGCCCTACCAGACGTAAGGGACGGTTTAAAGCCTATTCATAGAAGAATTCTTTACGGCATGAACGAGCTTGGGTCACACTGGAACCGCCCCTACAAAAAATCGGCTCGAATTGTCGGGGATGTTATGGGTAAATACCACCCTCACGGAGACGCGTCTATTTATGATGCGCTGGTTAGAATGGCGCAAGATTTTTCTATGAGACACGAGCTGGTAGACGGGCAAGGAAATTTTGGATCTGTGGATGGTGACCGGGCGGCAGCCATGCGATATACAGAATCACGAATGACAAAACTTTCTGGTGAAATGCTTAAAGATTTGGATAAAGATACGGTCGACGTACAACCAAACTTTGATGAAACGTTAAATGAACCCACCGTCCTGCCGGCAGCCGTTCCAACCCTTTTGATTAATGGATCAGAAGGAATTGCAGTTGGTATGGCAACGAAAATTCCTCCCCACAATATGGGCGAAATAATTGACGGACTTGTTGCGCTTATTGATGAAAAAAATATTTCTATTCAAGGCCTCATGGAACATATAAAAGGGCCCGATTTTCCTACCGCAGGTTTAATCTTGGGGGTGGACGGTTTGTTACAAGCATACGAGACTGGTCGAGGAAAAATAAAAATGCGCGCCCGGGCACACATTGAAACAACAAAAAAAGGTAAAGACAACATAGTTATAACAGAAATACCCTATCAGGTAAACAAGGCAAGCTTGATTGAAAAAATAGCAGACCTAGCAAGAGACAAGAGAATTCAGGGAATCACTGAGATCCGCGATGAGTCAGATAAGGATGGGGTTAGGGTTGTGATAGAGTCAAAAAGAGACGCGGTGCCAGAGGTGATATTGAACCAACTCTACAAACACACACAACTTCAAGATACTTTTGGTATTATTTTGTTAGCACTGGTTGGGGGCGTGCCAAAAATAATGCCCCTCAAGGAAGCCCTTGATCATTTTGTTGATTTTAGGCACGAAATAGTTGTCCGTCGCACAAAATTCGATTTAAAAGCCGCTGAATCTCGTGCACACATTCTAGAAGGTTTAAAAATTGCACTTGACAACATTGATGAGGTTATAAAAATTATTCGCGCAAGCAAGGACCCTCTAATTGCAAAAGAAGGTCTCATGAATAATTTTAATCTCTCTGAAAAACAGTCACAAGCGATTTTGGATATGCGCCTCCAAAGACTTACGGGGCTTGAAGTAAATAAGGTTGTTGAAGAATATAAAGAAGTAATAAAACTTATAGCGCACCTTAAGGGCATTCTTGAAAGTCGCAGCCAGAGAATGTCAATTATTAAGACGGATCTTCAGGAAATGAAGGCCCAATATGCAGACCCACGAAGAACAGAAATTATTCCGGTTGACAGCGATTTTTCAATGGAGGACATGATTGCGGATGAGGAAGTAGTGCTGACAATCACACACGAAGGGTATATAAAACGGACTGCACTTAATACATATCGTACACAACGCCGTGGCGGTCGTGGAGTTCAGGGAGCGACAAGTAAAGAAGAAGATTTCGTAGAACATCTTTTCATAGCAAACACACACAACTACATGCTTTTTTTTACAGATAGCGGTAAATGCCACTGGTTGAAAGTATATGATATTCCACAAGGAGGCCGAGCAACGCGCGGAAGGGCAATTGTAAACCTTATCGGTTGTGAGCCCGGTGAAAAAGTTGAGGCGTTCGTTAGTGTAAAGGATTTTGACGATCAACACTTTATTGTTATGGCCACCAGGAACGGCCTTGTCAAAAAAACGGCGCTGTCGGCCTACAGCAAACCGCGTAAAGGCGGAATATTTGCTATCGACATTCGTGAAGGAGACACTCTAATTGAAGCCAGAATTACAAACGGTGAGAACGACATCTTGCTTGGTACCCGCGAAGGAAAATCAATTCGCTTTTCAGAAAAAAACATACGACCGACCGGAAGAAAAACCATGGGAGTTAAGGGGATTAAACTAGGATCCAAAGAAGATTATGTTATTGCAATGTTGGTTGTAAAAAGAGAGGGAACAATATTGGTGGCAACCGAAAAAGGTCTCGGTAAACGCACCGATGTGATTCAATACAGAACCCAAACGAGAGGAGGAAAGGGGGTTATGACAATGCGCGTTACTGAAAAAACAGGAAAAATGGTTTCCATAATGGAAGTAGTGGATGCGGACGACCTAATTGTGATTACAGACAAAGGCGTTCTTATGCGTCAGCCGGTGTCCAACATAAGAACAATCGGTCGCGTAACCCAAGGGGTTAAGCTTGTTAAGCTTGATGACGGTTCAAAAATTTCTTCAATTTCCCGCGTCATCAATGAAGCTGAACCAAGAGAGAGCTATGATAAAACAGAAAAAGGCACATTGGACAATAACAACGAAAAGACTGACGTTAGTGTGGATACAGACAAACAAGAGGAAGGTGAAAACGATGAATCGTGAAACTGGCCGATAGAATTAGTCATGTTAACGATAAAATTGACTCTGCATTAAAACAATGCAACCGTAGCGACAGCGTCACAATTGTCGCAGCTACAAAAACAAGAAACACCCAAGCTATTTTAACATGTGTTAAAAACGGCATCGTTGACATTGGTGAAAATCGAGTACAGGAGGCGGAAAGAAAATTTAACACCATTGATACAGCGCTGGTATATAAGAAAAGAATGATCGGCCACCTTCAAACCAATAAAATCAATAAAGCGCTCCGAACTTTTGATACAATTGACTCTGTAGACAGCCTGCGGATTGCCGCACAACTGGCAACAAAACAGGAAAACAAAAAAGAGAAGATTCCCGTGTTATTAGAGGTAAATACCAGCGGTGATAAAACAAAGTTTGGATTTGATCCAAACAACGATCAAGATCTATTAGAATGCATAGCCTTAGACGAATTATTTGTAGAGGGGCTGATGACAATTGGTCCCACGTCACAAGAAAAGGAAAGCACAATTAAGTCTTTTGAGCTACTCCGAAAAATCAAAGAAAACATTAACCAACAGATAGATAAAGATAAAAAATTGACTGTCTTATCTATGGGTATGAGCAATGATTATGAATTAGGAATATTTGAAGGGAGCACAATGGTTAGGCTGGGTACAGCCTTGTTTGGGCCCCGGGAATGATAATCAATAAAACCACTGGATTATATTATTTGTGTGCCGGACCAAAAGCGTGGCATCTGGATATTGGGACATCTGAAATACAAGCAGGTCATGTTTTTAATTTTATGAATAAAATCCCAATAGTTTGGCCAAACAAACTCTCATCACAGAACTGTAATCCAACAAATATTCATATTATAAGGTCATTGGTAAGAAACCGAGATGTTGTAATTATAGACCGCATAAAAAGCGAAACTCCAAGCGTGAATATTGGGGGGCATGTCAATAGATCGGGTGAAAACTATCTTATTGGTGTGACCCCCTATGATAATTATCCTCAGTTTCCAGACATGTCAAATATATATTTTAAAAAATCAAATCAAGAGACAAAAACAGTACATACCCTTGGACCAAAACGGTTCAAGGGGGCAGAACTAAATAAAAAAATTATTTGGAGTGAGGCGGCAGGACTAGTCGTTCCCGTATTTCACTACATTGGTTTTAACATAAAAGGAATCGGCTTAAATGGCGCGAATTCATT
>ENA-UPTF01000394-UPTF01000394.1-marine-metagenome-genome-assembly--contig:-NODE-394-length-31012-cov-4.384936_pt1 | contig 31012 bp, 23 predicted proteins | sample MGYA00238166_ERZ767019 | MGnify/ENA primary metagenome ERZ767019 (study PRJEB28930, sample SAMN06266391) | marine metagenome | isolation source: Sea water from 250 m depth | place: Atlantic Ocean | study... | reverse complement strand
GGACTGAGATTAATCGCCGGATATATCGCCATCGAGTCACCGCTATGAACCCCAGCTCGCTCCACATGCTCCATGATGCCCGGTATTAAAACTTGGTCGCCATCACAGATAGCATCTACTTCGCATTCTTTACCTTCCAGGTAGCGGTCTATCAGGACAGGTTTATCCGGAGACATATCGACCGCTGCAGTCAGGTAATGAATAAGCTCAGTGGCGTTCTGGACTATTTCCATCGCGCGGCCTCCAAGAACATAACTAGGGCGCACCACGGCTGGATACCCAATGTTCTGAGCGACTTGGAGAGCTTCTTCTACAGATGTAACAGCTGCTCCGGGAGGTTGAGGGATACCCAACCGTCCCAGGAAATCTTCAAATTTGTGACGGTCTGAGGCGACGTCTATCACTTCAGCGCTTGAACCAAGAATAGGTAAGCCGGCGGCCGCGAGTGATTGAGAAAGGTTAATCGCAGTTTGTCCTCCGAATTGCACGACCGAAGCAGGGGACTCGTGATCTACTTCCTCGTTCTCGAGAATGTCTCTCACTGCTTCTTCATCTAATGGCTCAAAATACAGGCGGTCACTGGCATCAAAGTCAGTAGACACCGTTTCTGGATTCGAATTAATCATTATGCTTCGCACGCCCGCTTCCGAAAGGGCAGTGGCAGCATGAACGCTGCAATAGTCGAATTCTATGCCTTGACCGATTCGGATCGGGCCACTGCCTATAACAACCGCTCGTTTCCCTTCTAAAGGCTGCGCCTCATTCTCTTGGTCATAAGTGCTGTAATAATAAGGGGTGACGGCCTCAAATTCAGCTGCGCATGTGTCCACTGTTTTATAGACGGGCCTGAGACCCCACTCGTGGCGTTGATTACGCACTTGTTCCGGTAGCATGTCAGCCAAAGTCCCAATCTGGTTATCGGAAAAACCCATTCGTTTAGCAGACCTGAGCAAGCCAAGGTTGAGTTCCTCCCCCAACAATCGGCGTTCCATCTTGACTGTGCGGTCTAGGGCGTTCAGGAACCAGGGATCGATATAGGTGTGTGCAAGCAACTGATCGACAGTTGCACCCTGCCGGATGGCTGACATCAATCCCCAAAGTCTCTCGTCGTTGGGTCCCAAAGGTAAATGATCTAAATTCAATTCCTCTTCTGTCCGCCAGGCTGGGTCTTCCCAGAGTAAGTTGCGGCCATTAAGCTCCAATGAACGCGCACCTTTCTGCAGTGCAGCTTCGAAGGATCGTTCAATTACCATAACCTCGCCGGTAGCCTTCATCTGGGTTGTAGTACGGCGGTCGCCGTGAGGGAACTTATCGAAAGGCCATCTAGGGATTTTAAGCACACAGTAATCTAGTGCCGGTTCGAAAGCGGCAGTGGTCTGTTTCGTAACGGCGTTTTCGATCTGATCCAAAGTTTTGCCCACAGCTATCTTGGCTGCGACCCTCGCTATGGGGTAACCAGTGGCCTTGCTGGCTAAAGCCGAGCTACGACTGACTCTTGGGTTCACCTCAATAACGTAGTATGGAGACTCTGGATTCCATTCTTGACCCAACGCCTCACAGACTTTGGGATGCGGCTGCAGTGCCAACTGGACATTGCATCCGCCCTCAATGCCAAGACCCCGAATTATCTTTAGACTGGCCGTGCGGAGCATCTGATATTCCGGATCGCTCAATGTCTGGCTTGGCGCCACAACGATGCTATCGCCGGTATGGACACCCATCGGGTCGAGGTTTTCCATGTTGCAAATTGTGATGCAATTATCGGCTGCGTCCCTCATCACTTCGTACTCAATCTCTTTCCAACCAACTAGCGAGCGTTCTAACAAGATCTGAGAGATTGGGCTGGCGGCCAGTCCGGACCGGGCAATGTTCTCGAATTCCTCTTCAGTATTAGCGATACCACCGCCGCTCCCACCTAGAGTGTAGGCTGGACGGACCACCAGAGGAAGGCCCATACGATTAGCAACTTCCCGTGCCTCTTCAATGGTGTTGACACTTTGATTTTCTGGCTCAGGTTCACCAATATCGTGGAGAAAAGTCCGGAAAAAATCTCGATCTTCAGAACGCCTTATTGTTTCCAGAGGAGTGCCCAGCAAGTCCACGTCATAGCGTTCGAGGACGCCAGCGTCAGATAGGGCCACTGCCAAGTTTAGGCCGGTTTGACCTCCGAGAGTAGGAAGAATACCATCAGGCCGCTCCCGTTCAATAATCCTCTCCAAAACCTCTACGGTAAGCGGTTCAATATAAACACGGTCCGCTATATCTTGGTCTGTCATGATAGTAGCCGGATTCGAGTTGACCAAAACGGTCTGAACCCCTTCTTCACGAAGGGATTTGCATGCTTGGGTACCAGCGTAATCAAATTCAGCAGCTTGCCCAATGACAATTGGGCCGGAACCTATCACGAGCACCTTTTCTGGTTTGTTGGGGATGATCGTCTCCCTTTCCGCAGTGCTCTGCGGGCCCGGCCCCTGTGAGGCTCGAGATGAATTCCTACCAATGTTATACCCAGTCAGTGCCCTTTGGCTATGCAACCACCAGACACTAACCGGGTTCGACACAAGCTAGCCGGTCGGTAGCATGCCCGGCAATTCAATCAACTGCCGAGTATGCAGTGAATTCAACAGTTGAGATACGAATGATCCGAAGAGTCTGCCATCCCAATCAGCGGCATCCTCTCCATGAACCGTCTGTTCTAATCGAGGCGGAACCCTCAGGTTCACCATCCCCGGACCTTCAGGTTCGATTTCTAGTCGTCCTAAAGGAAATAAGGGCTGGCCTTCCATCTCCGGGTCCATCGCATTTATCACTAGGTCCCAGTGTTGCCCTAAAGTCCCTTTAGCTGCCCTGATCTTGTAAATATACTCACCACATGAGTACTGGGACGTTTCCTCCTCTAGAAAAGAGGCAACGTTATTAAAGTCTACTGCCACCGCCACATCCACACCCCCCTCCAGCAGAAACATGGCGAATGAAGACAAAATAATCCTCCAAAAATCAACACGCCTGTTGGGGTTGGAATACGTAGGTCGGGCTTTTTAGTTTGCCCTATCTTTGGATCGCCGTTGTACTAATTGTTCCCTCCTTGTTTCGAGAGCGCATTTACCCTCGATATTAATCTGTTCGGCTTCTTAATCTCTTGGGCCTAGCCATGGAAATCTTCGACCATTTCTATAAACTGGTCGAAGAGATATTCGTTATCCCTGGGTCCAGGTGAAGCCTCCGAATGATATTGTATGGTAAACAGCGGTAGGGATTTATGGCGAAATCCTTCCACAGTTTGGTCATTTAAGTTGATATGTGAGACTTCCAAGCCTGAGGGCAATTTGTCAGGGCTAACAGCATAACCATGGTTTTGGGCGGTTATGTAAACACGCCCGTTAGTCAAGTCTTTTACTGGATGGTTCCCACCGCGGTGGCCAAATTTCAGTTTGAAGGTATCAGCCCCAAGAGCACGGGCAATTAGCTGATGCCCTAAACAGATCCCCATGACAGGGATCTGGCCCAACACTTTTCTCGTGTTGTCAACTACATAGTCCAACAACTTAGGGTCACCGGGTCCCGGGGAGAACAAGATTCCAGACGGATGCATGGCCAACAGCTCTTCCGCAGAGGTGGCCGCCGGCACCACGATCACCTCGCAACCGCGGCGACGTAGTTGTCGTAGAATGTTGTACTTTAGACCACAGTCAGTAACTAGTATCCTATATTTGGATTCAACTAGGTCATCGTCTCCGGGGTTCCAGTTATACTCTTCCGGTGTGGTGACGGTAGCCACATAGTCTCGGTCGTCGTAGGCGGGCGAGTCCTGCAGCCGCCTCAAGCTGGCGTTCGGATCCCCGTTGGTAATGATGCCCAACATCACTCCTTTAGACCGAAGCCGTCGAGTGATAGCTCTGGTATCAACCTCTGCAATTCCAGGGATACCCTGACTAGCCAAGAACTCGTGTAATGTACGGTCACTACGGCCGTGGCTGGGCAGTTCACAGTTCTCCCTAACTATCAATCCACCTACCTGGATCCGGGCCGATTCAAAATCTTCGGGGTTAATTCCATAATTGCCGACAAGCGGATATGTAAGAGTCACCAGTTGCCCGGCATATGACGGATCCGTTAAGACTTCCTGATAGCCGGTCATACTAGTATTAAACACTACTTCTCCGAGGCCATCAGCCTCGGCGCCAAAGCCCACCCCTTCGTGTATTGAGCCGTCTTCTAAGACCAGATAAACTGCCTCGCGCAATTAATCACCCATCCTAAGTAAGATACTTTATCGCCAATTTCCACCCATCATGACCTGTTATTGCCTAAGCTTAGTTCATAGAAGTCTTCAGGTCTGGGTTCTGATAAACAATCCGACCATTAGCAAATGTAGCCATCGCCCGGCCTCTGAGATTAGTCCCTTCCAATGGGGTGTTCTTACCCTTGGACTCGAACTCAGACGTGTCCACCGTCCATTCCTTTTCTGGATCAAATAGGACTACATCCGCAGCAGTTCCCGGCTGCAACGATGCTAGGTCAGAATAGCTCCCTCCGAGGATTCTGGCAGGTCCCACGGTCAGCCGGTCGATCAATGGTCCCATACCCAGCTTATTCGTATGGACCAACTCCAGTAACGATCCTAGAGCGGTCTCGAGCACGCTGATCCCGAAGGCGGCATCCTCGTATGTAACCTGCTTACTAGTTAAGTCATGTGGCGCATGATCGGTGGCAACGCAGTCGATGACTCCGTCAGCCAACGCGTCTATAAGCGTATCAACGTCACTCTGAGATCGGAGCGGCGGGTACACCTTCGTGCTGGTGTCATACGCCATATATCCGGCTGCCTCAGCCGGTTGGCCTTTTCTACCCAACGCCCACTGGTCGGTAATAGTCAGATGGTGAGGACAGACCTCAGCTGTCACCCTGAGTCCTCTAGACTTTGCCTCTCGAATCAAAGGTACGCTGCCAGTAGTGCTTAGGTGTGCCACATGGAGTCGCCCGCCGGTGGCTTCGGCCAAAGCGATATCTCTGGCGATCATTGCCTCCTCCGCGGCAGCCGGTATGCCATCCAAACCGAGATGGGTCGCCACTGGACCCTCTGCCATAACGCCGTTACAGGATATCGATCTATCTTGGCAGTGATTGCTTATGGGTAACCCTAGATCCAAACTATAGAGCAAAGCCAAGCGCATAAGATTGGCATCGTACACAGGATCGCCATCGTCACTGAAAGCCACTACTCCCGCGCTGGCCAATTCTTCCATCTCTGCCAGTTCATGCCCTTTCCGCCCTTTAGTAACACACCCTATAGGTAAAACCCGGACCGTCGCGTTTTGTTTGGTCCGCTCGTGGATGAATTCAACCACTGCGGCATTATCGATAGGAGGATCCGTATTCGGCATAGCGCAAAGGGTGGTAAACCCCCCTTTTGCCCCCGCTTTGGATCCGGCAGCAATAGTTTCTTTGTATTCGAACCCAGGCTCTCGTAGATGACAATGCAGGTCTATAAAACCAGGGCAAGCCACCAAGTCGGCTCCATCGATTACAAGACAACCTTCTGGTATCTCCTCAAGGCCAAGTTTGCCAGCACCAAGAATTTTTCCTTCTGAAATCAACAAGTCCCCCACTTCGTCTGACTTTACGGCAGGGTCGATCATTCTGACATGACGAATCAAAGTCTTTTCGTTTTCCACACACCTCTCCTGTTATGTGTCTATAAAGCGTCTGACCTTAAACGTTTTACCCGGATCCAACGGTCAGCTTGTACAGCAGCGCCATTCGTACGGCGACTCCGTTAGCCACCTGGTCTTCGATCACGGAGTTTCCTCCGTGAGCAACATCATTACTGATCTCAATTCCTTCATTCATCGGGCCTGGGTGCATCACCATATTGCCGGGTTTGGCCCGCTCCAACCGAGATGCTGTGACCTGCCAGCGGCGGATGTACTCCCTCAAACTTGGTAGGAATCCAGCCTGTTGCCGCTCATGCTGCAAGCGCAAAGCCATAACTACGTCGGCCTCTTCGATTGCCTTGTCCAAATCAGTCTCAACCTTCACGAAAGACGCGAAGTGAGACCTCGCACTACCGTTAGCAGACGGGCTAAGGTCTGGAGGAATCAGAGTACTCGGCCCTGATAAAACTACCTCAGCTCCCATCTTGGCGAAGCCCCAAATGTCTGAGCGGGCGACCCGACTGTGGAGAATGTCTCCGACAATCACAACCTTTTTTCCCTCGAGACTACCAAGTTTATCTTGGACCGTGTACAGATCCAGCAATGCTTGAGTGGGGTGTGCGTGGAGGCCGTCGCCAGCGTTTATAACGCTTACTTTGTCCAACTGCTGGGCTAGCAAGTGAGGTGCGCCCGAATGAGGATGCCTTATGACGATCGTGTCCACACCCATGGCTTGAATCGTCAATCCAGTGTTCAACAACGATTCCCCTTTCTCAGTGCTGCTACCAGATGCAGACATGTTGATCACGTCAGCGCTCAGCACTTTACCTGCCTCTTCAAACGATATACGAGTACGAGTGCTAGCTTCATAGAACAGAGTCACTACCACCTTGCCCCGAAGGGCAGGTACCTTCTTTATGTCCCTTCCTAGCACCTCTTTCATGCTGCGCGAAGACTCTAAGACCTCCAAGATCTCATCTTTGGAGAAATCGTCTAGGTCTAATACATGCTTTCTAGTCAATGCCCCCTGGATCAATTTTGTACCCATCTCCAGTGGTTCTTCAGTTTTCGAGAGGCTCATATCAGCAATTCCTAATTTCTACCATCTGTTTGACTATTAACCGATCCATCTTGATCAGCAAAGTCGCCGAAAACCAAGGCAACTTCATCAGCACCATCGGTTTCCAGCAACCTGACTTTCACACGCTCTTCTATAGCCGTCGGGAGGTTCTGTCCCACGTAATCTGCTCTAATAGGTAATTCCCGGTGGCCTCGGTCCAACAATATGGCCAATTGAATTATTTGAGGGCGACCGAAATCCACTAACGCGTCCATAGCGGCGCGGATTGTGCGACCCGTGTACAAAACGTCATCGACCAGAACCACGCGTTTGCCTTGGATACCAACTGGGATATCCGTTGGCTGGATCTTGGTCTGTGACTGGTCACGAACCGTAAGGTCGTCCCGGTAGAGGCTGATATCCAAAGAAGCCACCGGAACATCGACTCCTTCAAACTTCGCCAAATTGTCCGCGATCCGGCGCGCCAGATGAACGCCCCTAGTGTGTATGCCAACTATTACCAGATCGTCTGCGCCGCGGTTATTCTCAAGTATCTCGTGAGCGACTCTCGTCAAGGCTCGCCGCACATCGTCTTGACTCATGATTTGTCGTTCTTGCATTCCCATACCTGTGAAAATTATCGCCACCCCTCCAAAAAAAAACCCTTGCCTTTAACCGGCAAGGGTATGAGCGACTCACACAGTAGGTGCATAGAATGCATGTTGCGGAGACTCGGGACGCTCTACTTTGCCGGCCTCACAGGACCGTCTTAAAAGTGTGGCAGGTCTGACGTAGGCCTACCGCACGACCCCAAGGGAATTTGATTGTTCCGTTATCTTAACAGAACCCTAAGTATTTTCATAAGGAGGATAGCGCCTCGATTCTTGTTTATGCTGAAACCCGTTTCCGGTGGTTGGTTACATAATCAACCAGTAGGTATTCGCCGAGGTTGGCAGCGCTGCTATAAAAGGCACGGCCGCTGTTGATGCGGGTCATGCGCTCAACGAAATTGACTAGCTGATAGTTGTTCTCCAGCATGAAGGTATTAATCAAGATGTCTTCCTGAGTGCACCGACGCACCTCTTTGAGAGTTTCCAGTTCGGTGCGGTGGCTGGGCGGGTAAGCAAAAAACGACCGATCTCCTTCTAGGTGAGATGTAGGTTCTCCGTCAGTTACAACTAGTATCTGTCGGGTGCCGCCCTTTTCTTTGGACAACAACTTCCTGGCGAGTATGAGGGCGTGATGCAGATTGGTACCTGACATCCAAGCGTTCCAGCTACATTTTGCCAGCTCATCTTCTTTTATTTCGCGGGCATAGTCCGAAAAACCAACAATATAGAGACTATCTCTAGGGTATTGACTACGCATAAGTGCCATCAGAGCCAAGGTCACCTTCTTGGCTGCCTGCCAGTTGTTAAAAAGGCCCATCGACCGACTTTGATCCAACAACAAGACGGTTGACGAACGGGTCATGTGCTCGTTCCGGTAAACTTCAAAATCCTCAGGACTTAGACTAACCGGTACTTTAGGGCCGCCTCGGAGTACCGCGTTCTTCACTGTAGACTGAAGATCTACCTGGAAAGGGTCTCCAAACTCATAGGTCTTAGTTTCGCCTAGCAAGTCTCCGTTGGCACCACGAGCGTCCATCTGATGATTACCCATACGGTCTTTCTTAAGGCGCGTGAAAACCTCTTTTAAGGCTTTCTGACCGATACGGCGGATCCCTCGCGCAGTGAGGTTCATTTTCTCATCGTTGGTCACATAACCAGACTCTTGGAGCATCTTCCGCAACCGGTCTAATTCGTCATAGATGCGCCGGGCATCGTCACCCAAGAGTTCGGCTAGTTTATCGGGATCAATATTGTCCATGTTCCCAGTGCGCATAGCATCCTGGAGAGACTGTTCAAGTTGGTCCAATTCCTGGAGATCGCGCATCATCGCCCTAGCTTGTTCCATGGTCAAACTGTCATCACCCAGAAATGGATATTGACGACGTAGGTCATCCATTGGCATCAGTTGTTCCATAAGGGACGCGAACTGTGCCATAGCTTGCTGAGTCTCTGGGTCTAAAGCCTGGGCCAGAGCGTCTTCCATTTCACGGCGGGCTTCGGGAGACATACTGTCCAGCATGGACTGAGATTGGGCCAACTGCTCACGCAGTTGATCCATCATTTCTTCGAAATTCTGAGGCGGGTTATCTCCGAACATACCACCGAATTGCTGCATAAAGCCGTCAAAGTCCGGCTCCTGACCAGACAGCTTATCCTTAATCATCTGGTTAATCTGTCTCATCATCTCCCGGGTCGCAGCCATGTCTTCCGGCGACATTCCCTTTAGCTGGTCCATCATCTGCTGACCCATGTTTTGGGCCATCTGACTCTTCAGAGAGTCCAAGAGCTCTTGGAACTTCTTCTGGGCCTCCTGGTCCATGAAATCGTATTCCAGGAGCTCTTGGATCTGACCACTTAGACCTTCAGGAAGATTATCCAGCTTTTCCTGGTTGTTTTCTGCCCGTCTCTTCAGTAAGTCAAGCAGGCCCTGCAGCTGATCTTTATCTTCTCCGTCTTCAGCATCAACTTGATCTTTGGCTTCATTTAATCGGCGTTTGATACCTTCTTGCTCCGTTTGGACGATGTCTTCCAGACGTTCTTTTAGGTCATCTACCACCGAGTCCATATTATGTTGTTGAAGCTGCTGACGGCGCTGATTTTTGAGTTGATCCATCAATTCGCGCAGTCCTGGCATCTGTTGTCCATCACTGCTCTGAGGCCCCTGTCGGATCATATCCCGTAAAGCCTGCATGACGTCGCCGTGGTTGAGGATATCCTCGGAGAGCAAGTCCATCAACTGGTCAGCGTCAAGCTCAAAAATCTGCTGGCTGCCATCCCACTGAGAGTACCTATGTGTGCGGTAGAGCATCGCGCCTTCCTAATTCGAGGGGCGGTGATTTGGGCCCATCATACCTGGGGTTTTCTAGCAATAGCAAGGAAGAAGAATCTATCTAGATAACGTTTGCGCCAAGGATGTGTTTGAGATGGGAGAGCGCCCAATCATGAGCGTCAGAATTGAAACTAGCCACACAATCCTCAGGTACATCAACATGGTAATCTCGGTTACGCGCATCCGATGCGGTGTAGAGAACACATATGTCAGTGCAGACACCGCATATTATGACCTTATCTGGCGTTTCCGCGGCTAGTTTGGCTTCCAAGGGTGTATTAAAAAATCCACTGTAGCGATTCTTGGGAATTACATTGTCCGTAGTTACAAATTCCGAAAGTTCCGAAATTACTTGAGGTTCTTCTGTCCCTTTGACGCAGTGGACAGGGAACATCTCGAACTCGAGGTCATCTGGATCGTGATGGTCCGACAGGAACAATATCTTTGAACCCCTTAGTCGCTCTCTGTTCAGCAGAGAATGAACGCGAGGAATTATCTGTCTGGACTCATCTCCGCAATAGAGGTTATGACCAGGTTCGAGGAACCCCTTAACCATGTCGATAACCAGCACGACGCTTGCCATGTGCTATCTCCGTAGCTATAGGTTTTTTGAGAGGATGGAAATAAGACTGCCAATCTAAGAATGCATTGCGAACTGCGCATCCTCTGCCAGCATGCTGGATAGACCCATAACCTCGAAGCAGTCTTGCAAACTGGCCATATCCTCCAACAAGTGTGAGGTAGTTCCTTTTTCCTTCAACTGTGCCATAACCTGCTCTACAACATGAGCCACTGACAGTAGGGCGCTGGCCGGATAAATGACTATCTTGAATCCGAATTTCTCCAATTCAGACGCCGATATAAGTGGTGATTTACCTGACTCAACAAAGTTGAACAAGAGGGGGACGTCAAGATTCTTCCCTACTCTCTCAACCTCTTCTGAAGTTCGTAGCGCTTCGACGAACAAAGCGTCTGCCCCTGCTTTTACGTAGGCATCGCAACGGTTCATAGCGTCATCCCATCCAGTTACAGCTATAGAATCGGTGCGGACTATGATTGTGAAATCGTCGTCGGTACGGGCGTCGACCGCTGCCTGTATTTTCTGGACCATATCTTCTGTAGAAACGACTTTCTTGTCATCCAGGTGACCACAACGCTTTGGCATCTCCTGATCTTCTATATGAATGGCGGCGACGCCAGCGCGTTCGTACTGCCGTACCGTCCGCCGTACGTTCAATATCCCTCCGTATCCAGTGTCGGCATCAGCGATCAATGGAACGTCCAATATGTCTGCCATAGATGCTGCATTCGCCACCATCTCCGTCATACTAGCAAGGCCGAGATCAGGGCGACCCAGTTGGGCAACCGACGTCCCTGCTCCTGTCATGTAGACGGCCGGAAAGCCAGCATTTTCAATGAGCTTAGCCGTAAGACAGTCATAAGCTCCAGGGGCTTGGATGATACCGGGATCATTAAGCAATTGCCGAAATTTGGTGGTGGTTCGCATTTGGACCTCCAATCATAGTACGGATGCAGAGCTACGTCGTGGGACATTATACAGGGCCATACCCTGATGGTTCAGGAGAGTACCCAGAGAGAACTGCAAGAATAATCTAAGCGATCATGCCGCCGTCGATGGTCAGCACTTGACCGGTAATGTAGCTGGCACCATCACTGGCCAAGAAAACAACAGCCTCGGCGACATCTTCGGGTGTGCCAAAACGGCCCATCGGGATATTAGACAATATCTTTTCCTGAGTTTCCTCATTCAGTTCGTCTACCATTGCCGTGGTGATGTAGCCTGGGGCCAATGCATTAACGGTCACGTTTCGAGATGCGACTTCTCTGGCAACTGCTTTGGTCAGCCCGACCAATCCGGCCTTGGCAGCGGCGTAGTTGGCCTGACCAGGGTTACCTGATAGACCCACCACTGAAGACATATTGATGACACGGCCAGACCTTTGCCGGATCATATGGGTCATGGCGAATCGGGTGCACAGGAAGGCACCACGCAGGTTCACATCCATTACGCTGTCAAAGTCTTCTGATTTCATCCTAATCAACAGTTGGTCCTTGTTGATACCGGCATTATTGACCAGAATGTCAATACTGCCATAATAATCCACCAGTTCTTTGACCACTCTTTCGGCGTTATCTTCTTGAGATACGTCCCCACCAACCAAGAGAGCGTCTCCGCCTGATTTGTTGATCGAGTCGACAATAATTTCGGCAGCCTCCGAGCTAGTGTGGTAGTTCACGCCGACCTTTGCTCCAGCTTGGGCTAAGCGACAGGCTACAACGGCACCGATTCCCCTTGAAGCCCCTGTAACCAGAGCTACCTTTCCGTCTAGTTGGATGCCGGCCATATGTCTGGGTTACCTCGCAACGCCGCTGCCTGCGGCTTTGGCTGCGATCATATCATTCATGTTGGCTAGGTCTTCTCGCATAATTTCGACCATCCCCAGATCCACGTAGCGAACAGCTGTACTCACCGCTGCCGAAATCTCGTCAGCCTTACTAGAGCCGTGGCCGACTATCACCGGACCTTTGACTCCGAACAGCGGGCCGCCGTTGGAGCGGGTACGGTTAGTCAATTGAACCATCTCAGCGGCGAATTTCGCTAGTGTAGTCTCGTCGAGAGAGGAACCCAATCGCTTCTGGGCATACGCTGCGAACGACCGGCCTAAGCCTTCGGTGAATTTTATCAATATATTGCCGACAAAGCCGTCGGCAATAATCACTTCGGCTTTATCAGTAAAAAAGTCCATCCCTTCGACGTTGCCAACAAAGTTCACACCGCTCTGTTGAAAAACTTGATGAGCCTCTTGGACTTGTTTGTTCCCCTTGGTCGATTCTGAGCCGACGCTGAGCAGCGCGACCCTGGGGTTTTCTATTCCCATGTATGTGCGAGCCCAGGATACGCCCAAGGATGCAAAGTTAAGTAGAAGGGCAGGGCGGCAATCTATATTGGCGCCAATGTCCACCAATACCGTGTTTGGGGCCAATCCTAGAAAAGGGCCTCCGATACAAGGGCGATCTAGACCTGGCATCAAACCTAGGTTTAATACCGCGCTGGCCATCGAGCCGCCTGTAGAGCCCATAGAGACCATCACATCGGCGTCACCACTCTTGACCAACTTAGTCGCGACTACTACCGATGAGCTAGGTTTGGTTCGCATAGCCTGCAAAGGGTGCTCATCATCCCCTACCTTGCCTTCGGATGGAACCACACTGACTGTAATTCCTGTAGTGTCATGTTTAGCTAATTCGTCTTCGACCAAACCTCGATCCCCAACAAGGACGATTTCGGCATTATTGGCCTTAGCCGCGTCCAGCGCCCCTTTTACCGTTTCGACTGGCCCGTGGTCGCCGCCCATGGTGTCCATCGCAACCCTAACTGGTTGAGATCCTACGTCCATCGTGTTCTGCATGTCGTTCCTTCCTCGTCCTTCTAGAACCTAAGGCAGACTGCCTGAAGGATCGCCAAAGGGTTATTTATTCGCGAATTATTGTAAGACCTGCTGAGCCCGTTATGAGTTCTTGACCGGTGGCGAGATTGTTAGCACCCACCCCATAAGTCAAGGTCGAATCTTGGTCTTTAGTTAGCGTACCCCAAGTTCCTACCTGATCTCCGAGGTAGGCCGCGCCCTTAAATCTAACCCGTAAATTACCTGTTTGAAGCCAGTCTACTCCGTGCGCGGCAACCATCATTTCCGAGATAAATGCTAGAGTGAGCATTCCGTGTGCGATTATGCCGCCAAACTGAGTCCCAGCAGCAAAATCAGGGTCCAGGTGCAACGGATTATCGTCGCCAGATGACCTAGCATATGCGTTCAGACGTTCCTGGTTGATATCCCTTGATATAACTGCCAGATCGCTTGCTATACGCTCAGGATTCTGGTCTTTACCGTCCCTTGCAGGTGTCTCAAAAGAAGCCTCACCGGGAACGAGTACGGTGCTCTTTGATTTGATCGCTATGGACCCATCAGACTCCACGGTGCAGACCACAGTCACGAACTCGAGTCCAGCGCGTCGTCGAGGTTTCTCAACCAAAGCCCGGGCCTTAACTTCGCTACCAATTACGACAGGAGTTACGGTCTCGATTTCTTGAAGGCTGTGGATCGCGCCTGGTGGCAGTGCCAACTCCCTAAGGAGAGACCCCAAAGCAGAAGCTGCCGAGAACAGAGGAGGAGCGATGCCGGCCTCGTTATATATAGGCGAAGAGTCGCCCACGGAACGCAGGTATGTCTCAACCGAATCTAAAGTCGCATCTATCGAACCTAGATCAAGTTTCTGTTCAGCCTCAGCTTGCAATGCCAGCCCATCCAATACACACGGTTTCATCCTGCAGGCCCGATTATACGCAGGGCTAGTATGACCGGCAATATTATGTACACCCAGCTTAGGGAAGTTTGAGACAACTGGCAGCGTGAGGCTTAGGTACCTGGGCCGAATGTTTCTAACGCTAATCCCGCTATGTGATCACCAATGGCAAGCGAGGATGTAGCTCCCGGGGATGGCGCATTCAATACGTGAATTGCGTTTTGACCCTGTATTATGCTGAAGTCGTCCAGTAACGAGCCATCTCGAGCCACAGCTTGTGCACGTACTCCGGAGCCGCCACTATCCAGGTCAGTGTCCTTTATCTCCGGTATCAATCTCTGAAGGTCGCGCAAAAAGACCCGTCTGCTGTAGGACCGGTAGATTTCACCCATGCCGATCTTCCAATACTTGAAAGCCATCTTCCAGAATCCTGGATAACCGAGGTTACCCAGGCTCTCAGCAAGATTGAAATCACGCTTCCGGTATCCCTCTCGACGAAGGGCCATAACCGCGTTAGGACCAGCCTCTACATGGCCTTTAATATTACGAGTAAAGTGGACGCCTAAAAATGGAAACTGCGGGTCTGGCACTGGATAGATTAACCCGGACACCAGATAGTGGCTTTCTGGCCTCAGCGTGTAGTATTCACCCCGAAACGGGATAATCCGCACGCCTACCTTTTCTTCGGCCATGGATGCCACTTTATCAGCGTACAGTCCTCCACAGTTAATGAGGTGTTTGGCTTGGAGTGTGCCCTTAGTCGTTTCTAAAGCTACTGAGTTGGGAGCGCTTACAATATTCTTTACCTCGGCTCCCAAGAAGATATCTCCCCCTGATTGCTGAAATTTATCAGCGAACGCTGCTGCCACTTTGGTGAAGTCTACTATCCCTGTGTGTGGCGCCCACAAGGCCCTTATACCAGCCGTATGAGGTTCGATTTCTTTCAGTCTTTCCGGACCTACTATTTCCAGGTCAGGCACCCCATTCGCCGTTCCTCGTTCATATAGGTCCTGTAGACGGCCAAGTTCTGATTCCTCTAAAGCGACGATAACCTTACCGCACTGCTGGTATTCGATTTCATTCTCTTCACAGAACTTGACCATATTGTTCAGACCTGCGACGCAAAACTGGGCCTTATGAGATCCTGGACGATAATAAATTCCAGAATGCATCACTCCACTGTTGTGCCCGGTCTGGTGATTCGCTAGTCCGTCTTCTTTCTCAACGACAGCCACCCGCCATCCGGGAGCTCGCTCCAACAGCTGCATGGCGGTAGATAGTCCCAAGATACCTCCGCCGATAATCGCTACATCATACTGGCTCGATTCCATATGTCGCCTCGTGTCTTCCTTTTGAACCTTGTGATTCCAGTCAGTTCAGCCCAAGGGTAGTCCGCCTAGCTGGGATGGTCAAGGAACGCCTTCTAGGTTCTATTCTTGACCCTTGGGCTCCCATGAAGTAGTTTGGAAGGTACTGCTTACCAAACGATCTGCTAATTAGTACCGTAAGTTTGCCCAGGCCTCTACTTATCGTCCAGGCTTGGCCTTACCCCATAAAGTAAATGGAGATCCTTATGCATTTTGGCGCATTTATGGAATTCGGTAGCCGAGCTGGAATTAGCGAGGCCCAGTCATTCCAAGAAGGTTTCAGAATGGTCGACGCGGCCGAAGAGATGGGTCTAGACGGCGTCTGGCTGGCCGAACTCCACTTTAACCCCACGCGGTCCGTACTCTCATCGCCCATCGTCGTTGCCACTTCCATTGCCACCCGAACCAAGAGACTCCGGGTTGGCATGGCAGTGTACGTACTCCCGTTGAGCAACCCTCTACGCATCGCAGAAGAAGTAGCCACTGTCGATCATATCAGCGAAGGGCGATTCGAGTTCGGTATCGGACGTAGCGGGTTCGCTCGTTCCTATGATGTGTTCAGTATCCCTTACACTGAGAGCCAAGAACGGTTTGCTGAATCACTCAAGATAATCCTTAAAGCCTGGGAAGGAAAAGAGTTCTCCTATCACGGCGATCATTACACTGTAGATAACGCCACGGTGTCGCCCGTTCCATACCAACAGCCCCACCCGCCATTGCGAATCGCCGCTAACTCAGCAGACACTTTTATAAGGCTGGGCGAAGCAGGTCACCCCATATTCGTCGGTCTGAGGGGCATGGACATTCCGGAACTTCGTCAGAACGTAAACCAGTACCGTCGCAGTTGGAAGGACGCCGGTCACGAAGGCGAGGGCGATGTCTCTTTGCGCATACCAGTGTACGCCGGTGAGACTATGGAACAGGCTATGGACGAACCTTTTGACAGCATCAGCAGTTATTTCGGTCGTATGGGAAGCCTTTACCGTGAACGGGCAGGAAAAGCTGGCCTGGAGACGACCGAGTTGGCCGACGGCCGGGCAGAACGGATAGAAGCCCTTAGTTATGAAGACATGCTCGAAACCAAAATCGCCTTTGGGACTGCGGACAGCCTTATAGACCGGTTCACGCAACTGAAAGAAGAGCTAGGGTTGGACGGGATTGTTGCCGAGCTAAACGCAGGCGGTCTGATACCGGAGGAGCGAGTACTTCGCAGTCTCCGGATCATAACTGAGAAGATCATGCCGGTATTCAAGTAAGATCTTAGGAAAATCACCAGGTAGGGAGTCGGAAGAGTTGAAGCTAGCGATATTGGATGACTATCAAGGCATCGCGAAAGACATGGCAGATTGGTCAAAGTTGCCCTCTGGAATTGAAGTTGAGTTTTTCCAAGAGCATCTCGTAGATGAAGATCAGCTAGTGGAACGATTAAAAGATTTTGAACTGGTTCAAGGTATGCGAGAGCGCACACCATTTCCACGGTCAGTTCTGACCCGGCTCCCCAACCTCCGATTATTAATCACCACCGGCCGCAGGAATGCGTCCTTCGACATAGAAGCGGCGAACGAGTTAGGGATCACGGTCTGCGGTACCGATGGTGGAGGCGAAGGCACAACTGAACTAACTTGGGGTCTCATATTATCCATGTTGCGGCATATCCCAGAAGAGGAACAACGATCTCGAGCAGGGAATTGGGGCACCACCTTAGGAGTCGGTGTCAAAGGCAAAACGTTAGGCCTTATCGGATTAGGCCACATCGGCTCCTTGGTAGCTAAAGTCGCAACCGCTTTCGACATGAGAATCATTGCTTGGAGTCAAAACATGACTCGTCAGCGCGCAGAAGAGTGCGGGGCCACTTTGGTGGACAAAAAGACTTTGTTCGAAGAATCTGACATTGTTTCAGTTCACCTAGTTCTCAGCGACCGAACTCGGGGTTTGGTTGGATCCTCCGAGCTGGCATTGATGAAGCCTTCGGCCTACATAGTAAACACCTCGCGAGGACCAATCATAGACGAAAAAGCCCTCATTGACGTGCTAGAGCGAAAGGCTATCGCAGGAGCGGCGTTAGACACGTTCGATGTCGAGCCGTTACCTCAAGGACATCCGCTTTTCAAAACGCCAAACACTCTGATATGCCCTCATCTAGGCTACGCCATTGACGACAGCTACCATGCTTTCTACACAGGTATCATTGAAAATGTTAGGGCATTCACCAGCGGCGAACCCCTCAGAGTCATTAACGAAACCGTGCTTACCTCTTCACAATTCCGCGGCTACCCGTAGGGTGTTTCTTTGAGTACAACATTCACTAACCGTCGCGTAGTACACCACCCTCCTCTTTGGAAAGAGGTATTCTCACGCAATAATTGGAGCCATCTGGTATGAAAGCAGTCAGATTGAACGAGTTCGGCGACGTAGACAAACTCTTGATCGAGGATGTTCCAGAACCTCAACTCAGACCTCACCACGTGATGATCAAGGTTGATTCAGCTGGAGTAAACTACGCCGACGTTCTTCGAAGGAGCGGAAACTATCCCGGCCCCGGTCTTCCTTCATCGATGGGACTAGAAGCTGCCGGTACAGTCACAGCCGTAGGTTCCGAGGTCAGCGGAATATCTGTAGGACAGAAGGTTATGGCCATGGGCCCTGGTAGCCAGGCTGAGTATGTGGGAATCAACGGCAACTTGGTGTTCCCCTATCCTGACTCTCTTGATCCTGTGGAGGCAGGAGGCATACCAATAGTATTTCTGACCTCATATCACATTCTAAAGAGCAGGGGCCACATGCAACAGGGAGACATTGTGTTGGTTCAAGCAGGGGCTTCGGGTGTAGGCACGGTCCTTATCCAGCTAGCAAAATCCTGGGGCGCTAAGGTTATCGCCACTGCGTCGACCCAGAATAAGTTAGACCTCTGCAAGTCCCTCGGAGCGGATATCACCATCAATTACACGGAGACCGACTTTGAAGAGGCAGTCAAAGAGGAGTCGAACGGAGAAGGAGTCCAGCTAGTTGCCGAATGTGTCGGAGGAGAGGTGCTAGAAAAAAGCGTCAGATGTCTTGCTTCCTACGGGACCTTAGTCAGCTACGGAAACGCCTCTCAGACTACCGCCAATCTTTTGTCATCAGATATCACATCCAATAACCGAACCGTTATCGGGTTTAGTATGGGTCGCTCTCCGGCCGGCACCTTAAACCACAAAGCTGCCATGGAAGAGTTGTTTCCAATGATTGACGAAGGCAAAGCCAAGCTAATCATCGACCGGGTATTACCACTAGCCGAGGTCGGAAAAGCCCATCAGCACCTGGCCAGCCGGGGCGCCCACGGCAAAGTTATTCTTACTCCTTAAGGATGCTGACTACTCTGCCTTTTCCCAAATGGCTTCGAGTAACAGCCCGGGAGACATGGGTGTTTCCGACACACGAATGCCGATAGCCTGGTTGATAGCATTAGCTATAGCTGGGACCGGGGGAATTATTGAAACCTCGCCCACCCCCCGGACACCAGTGGGGTGGTCTGGGTTTGGAACTTCTACAATCAAGGTATCTATCATTGGCAAATCTTTGGCGATCGGCATTCGGTAGTCCAGCCAGCTGGAGTTCAACATACCTCCCTTGTCGTCAATTACATATTCCTCGTTCAAAGCCCAACCGATGCCCTGGACCGCACCGCCTTGTATCTGACCTTCTACGTATGCGGGATGGATCGCTATGCCAGGGTCCTGGAGGGCGGTATACCTTAATATATCCGTCTTGCCGGTTTCAGGATCTACTTGAACGTCGACGATATGCACCGCGAAGCCCGGGCTTTCCCCGCCCCAAGCACCAGCAGCCCGGCCAATTAAAGGGCCTCCGGTGGAGTTTTGCCGGGCAGCTATCTCATTTAACGTAAGCTGTTGTTCCGGATCAGATCGGAGACTAAAAACACCGTCTATAATCACTACTTCTTCTAACGGAACATCCCAGACCAAAGCAACCCGGGCCTCTAACTGGCTCAGCAGGTCTCGAGCTGCCTCTAACGATGCCCAACCGGTCTTATAGACAGCACTGCTGCCGGCGCTGATAGCTGTGTAGCCGATGCTATCGGTATCTCCGACGGAAGGATGCACATCTTCAGCAGAAATGCCCAGAATCTCAGCTACGTGCATAGCCGCAGCAGTCCGGCTCCCAGCTAGGTCTGCTGAACCCTCAACCAATCCGACGCTACCGTCCTGCTGCAAGCTAACCACGGCACTGGCAGGTCCAGTAATGTTTGCACAGACCGCTGTCGCTATGCCACGGCCCCTATTTGGTCCGCCTATGGGAGCGTTGTAATGTGGGTGGTCCTTGGCGGCTTGAAGTGTCTCCACATAACCGACTTTTTTATATGGAATACCGGTTACACGACGCGTACCCTCTTTGGCGGCGTTCAGAATTCGTAGCTCGATGGGATCCATTGATAGCTTAGACGCTAACTCATCAACCAGAGTCTCCCCAGCAAACCCGGCAGGCGGGCCAAGCGGGGCGCGGTAAGGCGCTACTTTGGGTTTGTTCACAACCACGTCATAGCCCTCAGACCGGACGTTGGCGATGTCATAAGGTGCGAAGATAGTTAGAGACGCCAGATTGACCAGAGCCCCGGGGAAAGCGCCTGATTCATAAACGAAATAAGCGCTAGCCGCGGTGATCTTACCGTCCTTAGTCGCCCCTAACTTGGCCTTGATATAGCCACCCGCAGTAGCACCCGTAGCCTCGAATACCTCGGTCCGAGTCATAGTGATCTTAACCGGGCGACCAGTTTTTTTGGACAACATTGCGGCTACTGGCTCAACGTAAACTACCAGTTTTCCGCCAAATCCGCCTCCCACTTCCATAGGCACCACTTTGACTTTCGAGACGGGCATTCCAAGGACTAGTGCTGTGAAATCACGAATTGCGAAATGTCCTTGGGAACTACCCCATATGGTCACCCGTCCATCACGGTCCCAACGGGCCGTAGCGCTGTGTGGTTCGATGTACCCTTGATGCACTGGTTTAGTACGAAACTCACGTTCGACGACAACGTCGGCATCTGTGAAGCCTTGCTCTACATTGCCTGACTCGAAAACAAAATGGCTCGCTACGTTGGTCGGTGGACCGTCATCGTCGTCATCACGAAGGCCTCCTGGACGAAAGAACTCTCCTTCTGAACGGAACAACCGATCGTGCAATACAGGCGAACCTTGCTCCATAGCTTCTCTCCCGTCCAACACGGGGGTTAATATTTCGTAGTCGACGTCGATTAGTGAAAGCGCATGCTCTGCCGTGTGGACGCTGTCCGCAGCCACGGCGGCTACAGCATGGCCCTTGTATAAAACCTTGCCACTGGCCATCACGTTGTTACTAAGGAATTTAGGATTAAGCGGAGATCCTTCGAGCACGTCCGTCGGTCGGCCCGACAGTACAGGCATATCATCAGATGTGACAAACGCTTTCACGCCTGGCAATGCCAGGGCTTTGGAGGCGTCGATAGATTTTATCTTGGCATGGGAGTGAGGGCTTCTCAGTACCTTGCCGTGAAGAAGCCCAGGTAGACTGATATCGGCGCCATAACGAGCCTGACCAGTGACCTTATCCGTAGCGTCGTGTCGAATAGGGGTGGTGCCGATCACTCTGAATCCGCTGCCACTGGCTAACGATCTGTCTGTCATATCAGAGACCCTCTCCTGAGATAAATTAAGTAGCTATTCGTAACGTAGTGCCTCGGCAGGATAGATACGTGAGGCCTGGCGCGCCGGCATAAAAGTAGTAGCCAGTGAAAACACATAGGCGATGGCTATTATGATACCTATCTGGATCCAAGGGATGGAGAACTGGATGGCCTCGAAATCCTCTTGTATGTCTTGGACTATGTTCCATGAAATGATCGTTCCCAGCCCCAATCCGATTGCGATTCCCATCAGCACGACAAAAGACGACTCAGTGATGAAGCTAAATTGAACCATCCTTCTTCGATAGCCTATCGCCCGCAACACACCGATCTGTTGCCTACGCTCCACAACCGCCCGCAGGCTGACCACTCCCAGAGAGACGACCCCTACCAACAAACCCAAACCCATAAAGCCAGTGAATACATAATTAAATGCCCGGTTGGCGGAGGCGATTTCTTCCACTAGGTCAGACAAAACATCGCTCTCCATTCCGTTCTCCCGAAAAGCCGATTCCAGGCCATCAGACAGTAAGTCTACATCAACCCCCTCGGCAGCCTTGAATCGGTAAGTGGTCGTCGGTATGGAGATCGGTATGGCCTTATCGATTTCGTTCCTCGATGCGATCATGCCAACCCCTAATTCCCCGAAAGCATCAGTAAGACGGTCCAGCACACCGACAACGGTCAGCCGGATAACCTGTCCTGTCCTGGGCTCTCTTACCTCAACATCGATGGCTTCCATATCGGTATCATCGTAGTAAATCCCTTCAAGTTCGAATGATATATCGTCGTCGGAAAATCCCTCCCTCGACGGTACCGCCAGAGAGTCGACAACCACCAAATTAGAGTCTTCCCGAATCGCTGCCCAAACATCTTCCTGAGTTTCGTACCCGTTAGCGAACAGTTTCAGATTAGCTCCAGTTTCCCGCAAAAAATTGTCGTCGGCGGCTCGGACAGCATACATCTGCCACCGCTGTTCGTTCGCTCCGACCTGGCGAATCTCCACCGGAAATGTGGTGTATCCACCAATGGTCGTAATATCCTCGTTTTCCAAGTTCGACTTTTCGCCGATCGCCAAGCGTATATCGTCGATCGGGGTATTACTGTTGACCGAAGCTTGGATATCCCATCCTCCGGCTGCTCGCTCTGAATCACCCACTGCAGCGCTAAAAGCCTCGGTTAAAATAGACATCACGATCAATGTAAAAATAACCAAGGAAAACATGGCCAAGGTCAGTCCAGTTCTGAATTTGGCCGACATTGGATAAGCCACGGCAGTAACCAGCACCGGCCTTAGCCGACCGAAAGGACCGGCCACATACGAGAGGAACCGCAATATCAAATCGGCGTTATACATCACCGTCCAGACGGCTGCCGCCACCATCACGATCCCAGAGATGAAGAACATCTCTATACCGCCATCGACGTCCCCGAATACTGATCTCAAGACCCTAAACGGAAGGATCCAGAAGATCAAATTCGCTACGCCCATGAACGTGTAGGCGGCCCGGTCTCCCGAATCTTGCCGAAGTCTGGTTCGGTGAGAAAATGTCCTGATTGTTAGGCCGATGCCTATAATGACCAACGTGACACCGATTCGAAGCGGCGCAGCCTCGTCAATCCATGTCCCCAGCCATGTGAATATAATCCCGATCACCGCAGTTAGCCAACCATGACTCATGGGGATCAACATGATCGCCACTAATCCACTTAAGAAGCTTAGAGGGGCGGTGACACCAGTCCATACAGAACTAAGCAACAATCCAGTACCTTTAGGCACATCCATCTTGACTAACGCCCAGATTCCCATACCGGCCAGAACTACCGGCCGATAGAACACCAGGGGTATAGCCAAAAGGCGGGAGCCGAAAGGGGTTGCAGATTGGTGCTTAGGGGGAGGTAGTCCCCTTACCGCCGCTACGATATTTAACCGGCTGACCTGGTATGCCGAGATTCCAACAGTTCCAAGGGTGATCAGCATCCCTAGACAGTAAGCGACTATCGCGCTCCTGATTTCGAAGTGGGCGAACATTGTGAAATTGTCCGGAGCTCCTGATCCCCCAGATGCAAAGATTCTGTTCACCGTAAATACCATGACAAAGCTGGCCCCCAGGCCTAGGGCTACTCCCACAGCACCCGAAACTATGGAGTAGGCAGTGCCCTCAAAGATAAACATCTGGATTAAGTGGCGCCGTTTGGCGCCTACGGCCCTGGCCATACCCATCTCAGACCGCCGGGCGGCCGCCAACATGACAAAGATCAAAAATATTAGCAACACTCCAACCATGATGGAGAACAGGCCCATGATAATGAAGATGCTGGTCACTCCAGAACCGGCCCGGTCCGCTTCATCCAGCACCTGTTTCTTGATATCTAGAACTCGAAACTCGGCCAATTCGGCAAACAATGTGCTGACCTGACGCCCTACTTCGTCTAGGTCGGCCTCACTGACTGCCCTCAAAACTACTTCTTGTACGTTTTCGTCAGCTAGAGCACCTATGAATTCATCGCTCATACCTCGCTCATCTAATCCATCAACCAATGCACTCAGATCTCTTGCCTGCGTTCCACTCAGCGTGGGTGCAAGAATGTCTAGCTGGTAAACTATTTCTTGCCGGTTAAGTAAGGCCTGCAGTTCGACAGCTTTGGCCTCATCCGTGAACATAACCCTTAAGTCATCCGTAACCTCGTCGCTAACCTCTACTCCCTCGAAAATCCCTCCCAAATTGGAGACAGCAACTGAGTTAATCAGGCCTTCTCTGCCAAAAATCTCTTGAGCCCGATCGAGTCGTACAATCAGCGTTGGGCCATTGCCTGCTAGCCCGCCACTGTCCACTACACCTTTGACTAGGAACGTGACGTTGGAGTCTGCCACAAAAGTCACCAACTCATCACCAGATACCGCGTCAAGTTCGTCGGCCGCTTCTTGGTTGATGAACGTATCGTTAGGACCCAATGATTCGATCCGGATTTCCTGGCCATTGGTCAGATTGAATCGGCCAAACCCAGCCAATGAACTCGGGTCAACACCAGTAACCTGCATCTGGCCTTCGCTTAGTTGGGTCCTATTGTTAACAGTGGGTGCGAATTCGCCGAGGCCCGGTGCCAAGCCATCGATCAACTCCATATCAGCCAATTCTATCTTCAGTTGTTCGTAGCGTTGCAGAGAAAAGTAATTGAAGCTGCCGATCGTGTCTGAGTCATCAGCGCGAGCAGAAACGATAATGGCGTCGATTGTTCCCAGGGAATCGGTCGCATTCTTGCGAATGGAGAAGGTAATGGAATCTCCGGTACCGAAAGCGGCCGCCATGATCAGGGTACTGATCATTATCCCAAAGATGATGAGTATCGTCTGTGATTTGCGTCTAGGTATGTTGCGGAGGGCCAGTTTAAGCATCACGCGATTACGTAATGCAACGCCTCCTACTCCAGCTACAATCGGCAGAAAGACCGCCAACAGAGCGACCATTATGATGTCCATATCCAAGCCGAAAAGTTCTTCCATGTTCGTCCTGGATCTTAGCTACTGTGGTCGGTCGTCGCCGGCGTCGACGATCTGACCATCGCGCATTCTAACAATACGGTGCGCACGATCACCGACATCATCCGAATGGGTGACAATCACAAAACTCTGACCATTTTCAACGTTGAGTTGACACAGGAGATCCATGATTCCGGATGCGGTTTCACTATCCAGATCTCCGGTGGGCTCGTCAGCCCACACTATGTGCGGTTGGTTGACCAGAGCCCTGGCGATGGTTACTCGCTGGCGTTGGCCACCAGACAACTCGCCAGGTAGATGCTGGGCCCTCTCGCTGAGCCCAACAAGCTCTAACAATTCTAAGGACCTTTTTCTCGACTCCGCAGGACTTACACCTGATACCAACAAGGGCAACTCTACATTTTCCGCCGCGGACAGAACAGGAAGCAGGTTGTATAGCTGGAAGACAAATCCCATGCGGCGAGCGCGGTAGTCGCTGCGTTCGTCATCTGGCAGGTCGTGGAGCACTACTCCGTCAATCGACACTTCGCCCGCATCAATCTCATCCAAACCCGAGAGGCAATTCAGCATGGTGGTTTTACCACAGCCGCTCGGACCCATTATGGCAACCATCTCGCCACGTTCGACGCTCAAATCAACACCTTTCAAGGCGTCTACTTTGACTGTACCAGTGTCGTAGGTTTTATAAATACCAGTGGCAGAGATTATAGAATCGGGCATCTTTTGGCGGGTTAATTTACCTCATCTGACTCATATAAATTATATCTGAACAAAGGCTACGATTGTACACCATGATTCGAGATTCTCACGGTCAATAGATAAAAATTTGGAAAGCGGTTGAGCTATAACCCGCTTACAATCCTAGCTTTAACTTGTTCCAACAAACTCCACATCCGGCTCCATACCAAACGGCGTTCAGCATTGGCTAGATCCCGACCTACATGACCGCGAACACTGATCACTGCTTGACCAGCTAGAAACCCCCAGGCTCCTTGCTCACCCTTGATCCAACCAATCACTTTGGCCTGGTTGCCATTCACCACATCTATCAATAACTGGTCGATGTCGCCATCTTTGAAAGAAAAGGCTTCAGTCATAAAAGGTGTAAACCGCAACATTCAGATCGAAAACGTCTTTCGAATAGTAGATGATTAGAAAGCATATCCTGAAGAAATCCAGCAGTTAAAGTTCGAACTCTTTAACATCTGGAGACACAGTCAACTTAGCCCCGGTTAATTGCTGAACCTCTTCAGGTGTCCAATCTGGGGCCACTTCTTTCAGAGTGAGACCTTGACCGTCGCACTCTATTACTGCAAGATCAGTGACGATTAAATATACACACCCCCTGCCAGTCAACGGGAAAGTACATTCCTCGACTATCTTGGGTTCGCCATTCCGGTCTGTGTGTTCCATCGCGACGATTACCCCGCTGGCCCCGGCTGCCAGGTCCATGGCACCGCCAACGTTGCCCACGCCGCGCTGCGGTAGCATCCAATTTGCCAGGTCACCAGTCGCCGATACTTGGTGCGAACCCAAAACGGTCACATCCACATGTCCTCCTCGGATCATGGCAAATGCTTCTGCCGAATCAAAGAACGACATGCCTTCAACGCTCTGAAGATACTGGCCTCCGGCATTAATAAGATCGATGTCTTCTTCTTCTGCTGCTGCGATGGGCCCGCAGTTGAGGATGCCACTCTCACTGTGGTAATAGACGGTCCGGCCCTCAGGGACAAAGCTAGAAACCAGGGTAGGAATCCCTATACCCAGATTCACATATGCACCGTCTGGTAGCTCTTTAGCCACTCGCATAGCAACTATCTCTCTGGGTAAACGCTCTTTGTCAGACAACGAAGTCATTTGCTGGCCCCTCCGTTGGGTCATAGATAGGCGGAAAAATCTGTTGGCCGCAGGACAATTCGGTCGATAAACAATCCGGGAGTAACTATCTCTTCAGGATTTAATTGTCCTGGCTCAACTATCTCATCAACCTCCACTACGGTCGTATGCGCAGTGGTTGCCATTACTGGGTTAAAATTTCGAGAGGTTCCTTTATAGACCACGTTTCCTAAGGTATCTGCTTTGTGGCCTCTGATGATGCAAAAGTCGGCCTGCATACCCATCTCAAGAATGTATTCCCTTCCGTCAATATCTCTCGTCTCTTTGCCATCTGCCAACAGCGTCCCTGCTCCGGTGGGAGTATAAAAAGCAGCCACTCCCGCACCCCCGCTACGCAGTCTTTCGGCCAAGGTACCCTGTGGCACTACCTCCAATTCTGTCTCGCCCTGGTTAAATGCATTCTCGAAAGCGCTGGGTCTGGATGCCGATGGAGATACTGGGTACGACGCCGTCGCCTTAGCAACTTGGTGGTTTTCCACCAGAATACTGTGGTCGATTATGTTCGGGCTTCCGAAAGCGCTAACTCGGGCTACCCCAGCCGTGTTGCTAATCAGTTTCAGACCTCTCACACCAAGGTCTCGAAGCCCTGTCATTAGGTAATGGGCCATGCCGCCTGGACCAGCAAATCCGTCCACATTCACTGTTGCCCCTTCTGGCACATCGGTAAGGGCGCTAATGGCGTCTGGAAACACTTTGTCCGGCATTATTAACTCAGGGACATGGAACTTCATTTCTTTCACATCCGGTGAGATAGAAAGTGGCGCATGGGTGATTTCTACCACATCTTCAACGGTCCATCCTGGAGCTGTTTCAACTAATTCCAACCCATCGCGATTCACCTTGATCACCCCTGCCGTGGTGATGATTATGTCAACCTGCTTGGCTCCGTCTACCGGGAAGCTACATTCCATGACGATATTGGAACGATCTGATGAGTTGTTATGAGGCATGAGTGCGACCACCTTCGAGGCCCCATAGGCCATGTCAACCGCTGAGCCGGAGGCGAACAGATCTGGGGTTTCCTCTGTAGTCCAATGAACAAAATCGCCGTTAGAGGCAACTTGCGAAGGTTGAATCACCGCAACATCCGTATGACCACCGCGAAGGATCCCCCCTATGTCAACGATGCCAGCAAAGCTGCCGCCGGGCGCCATAGCCACCGGGTTACCGCCCGCATCTAATGCATCCGAGTCCATGTCAGCGCCGTCGTTACCCAGCAGACCACTATCGGCTATAAACCAAACCCCACCAGTAGGAACCTCGCTCGGAATATAACCAGGCAAACCCATACCCAAGGCAACAACTGCTCCTGGGAATAACTCCTGCGCGGCGCGGCAGGCCATGGCGGTCGAATCGAGTAGCGTTCCGGGCATCTGGTACTGCTCTCCTTTGACTAATCAGCCAGGACCAATCGGTCGATGAATATGGCCTGCGTAATAACCAACTCAGGATCTATTCCCCCGGGATCTACAACCTGATCCACCTCGGCCACTGTTACTTTTGCTGCCATCGCCATTGTAGGGTTCCAATTGCGGCCTGTACCCTCATAAACCAGGTTGCCCAGGGTATCGGCTCGCTTCGCCCGTAACAAGGCAAAGTCTGCCTTCAATGCGAGTTCCAGAACATGTTCTTTACCGTTAAAGATCCGTTGTTCTTTTCCGTCGGCGAACCTAGTTCCGGCACCTGTGGGTAGAAACACTCCGCCGATGCCTGCTCCTCCGGCTCTCATCCGTTCCACCAAGATTCCTTGGGGAACGACCTCCAACTCTAACTCGCCCGACTCCCATCGTTCTTTCACCACACCGCCCGACTCTGGGTGGAACGGCATGGGAGAGACCATCTTCTTTACATGGCCCCCCGAAACTAGATCAGCAATCCCAAATGTTCCTGGCTCTGCTAACCAGGCCCCTTGGCAAATTACGGTCAGTTCTGATACACCGGTTGACGCAAGACCGCGGAGGAGTGATTCAGGTTCTCCTGAACCAGCAAAGCCTGCAATTAACACGGAGGCACCATTCCCTATACCGGCTAAGGCAGACTCGGCGGTAGAGTAAACCTTGCTGTTTGCCGCAGTATTTTCTGGATTGCTCGTCATGAGGAGAAATCTGATTCTCAGTTTGTCTAAATTGCTGGGTATGCACAGCAGCACCGCATTATAGCCGCCGGTGGCTAGATATACCAAGACACCTACGATACTCGGATGCCGGTGATCGCTAGATGCCGAGTGGATTACAGCTATCGCAGGCTCGGCACGATACCAAATTGTGGACTGAACGCTAAACAGAACACGAAAAAACCGCCCCGTAAATTACGAGGCGGTTTTAAATGCTTAGCTGGGTGTCCGATGTCCGGGGTGAGTTTTACCCTCCCCTAGAAATCCATCCCGCCGCCAGGAGGCATGGCCGGCATAGCTGGTTTATCCTGGGGAATTTCGCTAATCACCGACTCAGTGGTTAGCACCATGGCAGCGACGCTGGCAGCGTTTTGCAAAGCAGAACGAGTTACTTTGACCGGGTCGACGATGCCACGTTCCATCATTGGACCGTATTCGCCGATGTCCGCATCGTAACCGTAGTCGTCAGCCTGCTGTTTGACCTGATTGAGGACAACCGCACCCTCAAATCCAGCGTTCTCTACAATCAGCTTCATCGGCTGTTCTAGAGAGTGGCGAATGATGTTGACTCCGACCTGTTCATCCGTCGGAACATCTTTCAAACCGTCCAAGCCGCGGCTGGCCCGAACTAGGGCAACTCCACCACCTGGAACGATGCCTTCCTCTACCGCAGAACGGGTAGCAGAGAGGGCGTCTTCAACTCGAGCTTTACGCTCTTTAAGTTCAATCTCGGTGGCTGCCCCAACTTTGATGACAGCGACGCCGCCAGACAGTTTAGCCATCCGCTCTTGGAGTTTTTCCCGATCGAATTCGGAAGTTGTATCTTCGATTTGGGCTTTAATCTGGTTGATCCGGCCCTGGATGTCGGCCTCCGATCCTTTACCCTCTACGATAGTAGCCTCATCCTTGGTGGCTTGGATCGTCCGAGCAGAACCGAAGTCCTCGATGGTTGCGGTATCAAGTTTTTGGCCAGTCTCTTCACTAATGACAGTGCCGCCCGTGAGGATGGCTATATCCTCTAGCATAGCCTTCCGGCGGTCTCCAAAGCCAGGGGCTTTGATGGCCAAAACACTGAGAGTGCCACGGAGTTTGTTGACAACTAGGGTGGCTAGCGCCTCTCCATCTACATCCTCGGCGATAATTACCACATTCTTTTTACCGATTTGAAGTAGTTTCTCCAAAGCAGGAAGCATGTCCGCAACGGCTGAAATCTTCTTGTCGGTTATAACGATTGTCGGGTCCTCCATGACCGATTCCATGCGGTCAGGGTTGGTGATGAAGTAAGGAGAGATGTAACCGCGATCAATCTGCATCCCTTCTACATACTCGATCTCGTCGGCCAAGCCCTTCGACTCTTCAACGGTGATCACCCCGTCTTTGCCGACCTTCTCCATAGCTTCAGCTATCGTTTCACCTATGGCTTCTTCATGGGCGGAAAGGCTAGCAACCTGGCCTATGCGTTCCCGAGTCTCCACGATCTGAGCCATAGACTGAACTTCCTCTACAACCGACCCGACGGCCCGTTCGATGCCACGCTTAATAGCCATGGGATCTGCCCCGGCCGTGGCCGCCACGGTCCCCCGCCAGTCGAAGTCCTTCGCCATCATAACGGCCAGGGCTGAGAGGACCACCCATCCGGCCCACGATCGCCAGCGGGGTCCTGGGTAGGTGGGATCGGGTTCACTCGTCGCTCGCGAGGTTTTCCCGTTGGCGTGTGGGTTCGGTAGCATGTTGTCGTTTTTCACCACGTCGCGGTGACAGTTCGTGAGTGCTCCCCCTCCGCCGCTGGATCACTACTAACGGCGTCCCTGCGCTCGTGGAAGCACACGCTTGGCACGCTCGCCGGCCGTGCGGACATCATCGGTATGTGCTCTTCGTTCTCGACCATGCTAACTCGAAGACCTGGAAGTGCTTATCCGGATACCACGGGTTGATGGCGAGAAGGGTTATGGTGACGTGGAGCGCGATGGCTCCGAGAAGTAATGTGGTGACTGGGAGTCCGGTTGTGTGGGATTCCTCGGAGAGGAAGCGTTGCACCCGATAAATCGTCACCACCGTGCCACCCACCGTCCCGTCGGTATCGATTCCACGACAGGGGCTAACCGGAACGCTGCCAACTCGCCCTTCGTCCAGCGTTGCGCATGGGCGCCCCCGACCTGGCTCCTAGGGTCGAAGGGCAGGACGACAACCGGGTATTCCCCGTCGCTGAGGGATCGCTCGAAGGGTGCCGGGTTCCAGAGCCCTTGGGCCGCGAGGGAGGTCGTTATGAACGGGTGAATGAGCGCGGGCTGTCCGCATGCTCGCACCAGCCCGGCCTCTTCGGCGATCATCCGGGGTTCCCCGTTGAAAAGCGCGCAGAGGGCAGGAAGCTCTGCCTCAGTGCGCGTGAGCCTCGTGATGTTGGTGGCGAGAGCGCCGGCCGCCCCGAGGTTTGCGCCCACGATCTGAATGGCCAGCAACCACCCCCAGAGTCGGGAGCGGACGACCAGAGT
>ENA-UPTF01000393-UPTF01000393.1-marine-metagenome-genome-assembly--contig:-NODE-393-length-31056-cov-10.478550_pt1 | contig 31056 bp, 28 predicted proteins | sample MGYA00238166_ERZ767019 | MGnify/ENA primary metagenome ERZ767019 (study PRJEB28930, sample SAMN06266391) | marine metagenome | isolation source: Sea water from 250 m depth | place: Atlantic Ocean... | reverse complement strand
AAATAGCATTTAAATTTCTAATCTGTTGCTAAAAATAAATAAATGATATATTTAAACGGAGGTTAATAAAAAATAATGGTAGAATATTTTGTGAATGGCGGCCCCTTTATGTGGCCAATACTATTACTGTTGATTGCTGGGCTCGGTATTTCCGGAGAACGGTTCTATTCGCTGATAATGTCATCAACAAATACTAAAGAATTTTTTGATGACGTTATTAAATCTTTGGATAATGATGGCATTGATAACACCATTGAACTTTGCAATAATACCCCGGGGCCAGTAGCTGAAATTTTTCATGCAGGTCTTTCAAGGTTTCATCGTGGCCTTCGAGAGGTAGAAAAAGCGGTCCAAGATGCCGGTGGTTTGGAAATGTCTTTCCTTGAAAAAAATATGATTTGGATGAATGCAGTCATTACTATTGCTCCAATGCTTGGCTTTACCGGAACAGTGGCTGGTATGGTTAATGCATTTGATGCTATAGCTGCTGCTAATGATATTTCTCCAGCTGTTGTTGCTGGTGGTATATCACAAGCGCTGCTCACAACTGCGTTTGGTTTGATTGTCGCAATGATTATCCAGATATTTCAAAACTTTTTTGTTTCTATGATTGATAAACTGATATTAGATATGGAAGAAAATTCAGTAAAGTTTATGGATCAGCTACATTTGGAATATGAAAAGCTGGCTCAAAGCTAGAATATCCTTAATTCACTAAGGTTTTCCTTTAATTTAAATGTCAAAAAGAAGATTTAAAGGAGGTGAAATCCCCACTTCCTCCATGGCAGATATAGCTTTTTTACTGCTTATATTTTTTCTTGTTACTACTACCATCGATATGGATAAAGGCCTAGGAATTATTTTACCAGCAGAAGGTGAAGAGCTTGAGATCAAAAAAACAAACATTCTTAATTGTCTCATAAACTCCCAAGGTAACGTTCTACTAGGTGGAGATCCAATAGCAATTAAAGACGTTAATCGTGAGGTTCGACGCAGGCTTGCCAAGAATGATAAATTAATAATATCAGTAAAAGCTCATGAAAAAACAAAGTATGGAGATTACGTAGCAGTGATTGATCAATTAAAACGTGCCAACGCAACCCGTATTTCGATTGCCGACTCAGAATAGTGAAACTTAACAGAAAAGTGAAAATCAGCAGTGATATCCCTACTGCATCCATGCCAGATATCATTTTCATGCTACTTATATTTTTTATGGTTACAACTGTGTTACGTGAGTACTCTGGCTTAGATGTAGAATTGCCAAAAGCAAAACGTATACAAAAATTAAAATCAAAAAGACATACAGCCCATATTTGGGTATCAAAACAAGGTCAAATTTCAATTGAGGATAAATTAGTTCGTTCTGGTAATGTACGCCATATAATGTACACTAAGCGGGCTGCCGATCCGCAACTCACTGTATCTATCAAAGCAGATAAAGCAGCACGAATGGGTTTAGTTTCTGATATACACACAGAACTGCGGAAAGCGGATGCTCTTATGCTTAATTATTCGTCAAAAACGGCTATAGACTAATAAATCATGTTATCTGGACAAGCAGCTTTAACTATAAAATACAAATACCCTATCACAATAAGGTTAGCCACCCTAAGCAGTGTGTTGCTACTAATCTTTACATTTTTAATTTATCCAAGATATTTGGGTATGCTAGAGCTTGAAGACGTTGAACTACAGGAGATTCTGATCGAAAATATACCTCAAACTCAACAAATTGAACGCCCTCCTCCTCCTGCACGACCATCTGTACCTGTAGAATCTGAAGATGAGGACATTGCAGATGATTTAACAATTGAAGAAACAGATTTAGATAATTTCGAAGCATGGGATGCGCCGCCGCCGCCGCCGGAAGGACCGAGAGTGAAATTCATACCTTATGATGATCCACCGCAACCTCTTTCAGATATCAGACCTGTATACCCTGAAATAGCCCAGGAAGCCGGCATCGAAGGAACAGTTGTTGTACAGGTATTCATTGATAAAAAAGGGCGTGTTCAAGACACCGTAATATTAAAAGGAATCCCTAATACTGGTTTGGATGAAGCAGCGATTTCAGCAATCCGCAAAACACGTTTTAGACCCGCGAAACAACGTGAAAGACCTGTTGGCGTTTGGATATCAATCCCTGTTAATTTTAGATTAAAATAAAAAAAGCCCTTAATAGGGCTTTTTTAAATCTTCAAGAATATAATTGCTGATACGATTGTTCCAGTAATCGCTCCACCATAGCAAAGGATAGATATCAGAGTGCTAATGGATTTCAGTCCCACATCTACAAGAGTAAAACGGAAGCGGTGGGCCCAGTGGAATAGCGGCAGGCTAATTACTATAAAAAAGATTATCTTTACATAGTTATTCTGGGACACGGCTGTATGAATTCTTTCGAAATTCAGAGGATCGCCACCAGCCAATCCAAACGGTATCAATATACCCGTTATGATGATCAGGATGGGAAAAATCATAGCAGCTACCATGCCCCCAGCTGAAAACAGTGACCACCAGATCGGTTCGTTAGACTTCGCCATCTTTAGACTCCCAATACCAGCAATGCAACAATAATAGAAACTACTACCCACCCAGCATAAAAGATGCCTGCTACCAGTCCTTGAGGAATCCGATCCTCTCCTCTGTAGAGCACAAGGATTTTTGGTGTTAGGTTAAACCATGTGATGGTGTGATACAGAACAAATACGAGTGTAATGAGATGCAGCACAACGCTGCTGGGAGACTTCAGAGCAGCCATGAAATTGGCATATGCATCAGCTCCTTGCGTCAGTTTATAAACCAAAACCAGTAGAAAAATACAATACCCAGCTACGAACACACTGGTTAGCTCTCTAATCATGAATAAAATGTACGGTCTGCGCTGTAGCCACCATGTGTTTGGCACGAGTCTGTGGTAGGTACTCATTTCTTTTTTCCCCACGGGATCAAAATATCCTTAAACCAGTCAACGGTGCTAGATACTTTTGCTCGCTGAATTGCTGCTGCCGGATCTACATGTTTAGGACAGACGGCACTACACTCACCTACAAAAGTACAATCCCAGATTCCTTCGTGACTGGCAATGAGTTCTTGGCGGGTATCTCTACCCTGATCCCGAGTGTCCATATTGTACCTCTGGCCAAGGGCTATGGCTGCAGGTCCAATAAAAGATGAATCGAGAGCATAGACTGGACAGGCAGCATAACAGAGCACACAGTTAATACACATGGAGTACTGCTTGAATTGAGCCAATTCAGCGGGGGTCTGAAGGTATTCGCCTTCATCTAATGGCTTCTCTTCATCTTCATTCCGAATAATATATGGCTTTATATCTGTAAGTTTTGTCATGAAATCATCCATTTCGAATATAAGATCTCGCTCTACCGGAAAACCGGTTAATGGTTCTATTCGAATTTTATCTGGGTAGTAATCCTTGAGGAATGCTGCGCAGGACAACTTCGGAACATTGTTGATCATCATGCCGCAACTACCGCAGACCCCCATACGACAGGACCAGCGATAGGAAAGCGTTCCATCGATCTCATCCTTAATATAATTGATTGCATCTAACACCACCCAATCTTCACGAAATGGGACTTTGAATGTTTGAAAGGTTGGCTCGCTCTCTTTTTCAGGAAGGTAGCGGAAGATTTCCAATTTCATAGTTTCTGCCATTTCTTAAACCTTACTCTTCCTTTCCATAAACTCTCTCGCCAGGTGGCCATTTAGTGATCACAACATTTTTATAATCGATGCGTGGTTCGGTATCATTTTTGTAAGCTAAAGAATGCTTTAAATAATTTTTATCATCCCTTTCCGGGTAATCAGTCCGCTGGTGAGATCCCCTACTTTCCTTTCTTTCAAAGGCACTGTAGGTTATAGCTTCTGCAACATCCAACATGAATTCTAGTTCCAGCGCTGAGGTAAGTTCAGTGTTAAAATTTAAACTTTTGTCCTCTATTATAAGATTAGAAAACCTGTCCTTAAGCTCTTTAATTTTATTGCATGTTTCCTTCAAGCTTTTCTCTGAGCGATAGATGCCTACACTCTTTTCCATGGTTTCGTTCATTTCTTTCCTAAGAGAAAATATTCTTTCAGTCCCCCCTTCTTTTCCAAAGAAGTTTTTGCGGATACGTTCCTGTTCATCAGCAGCTTGCTTTTCTAGAGAAGCCGTGTTGAGACGGGGACTCTCCAATGCAAACTGGGCCGCTGCATTACCTGCGCGACTTCCAAAAACTAGAAGTTCCGTCAAGGAGTTCGATCCCAAACGGTTAGCTCCGTTAATAGAGACGCAGGCACACTCTCCGGCCGCATAAAAACCGGGGAGGGCAGTTGCCCCTGTGATGTCAGTGTCGATACCTCCCATCATGTAGTGAACGACGGGTCTCACTGGGATTGGTTCGTATACAGGATCGATTCCAGCATAATTTTTTGATAACTCCCGCACGAAAGGTATCTTTTTATCAATTTTCTTTTCCCCTAGGTGACGGACGTCGAGATGAACTACGTGACCATATGGGCCTAATATAGTTTTTCCTTTTTCTTTTTCTGCTACGAAAGCCTGGCTCAGGCGGTCCCGGGGGCCTAATTCCATGCTTTTTTTTACTGGATGCAATGAATTATTAATATCCACTGGTTTGCCCAAGTTGTAGTCTTGAAGATATCTATATCCGTCTTTATTCACCATAATTCCACCTTCTCCTCGGGCTGCTTCTGTAATAAGAATACCCGTTCCTGGAAGTCCTGTGGGATGGTACTGGATAAATTCCATATCTTTGAGGGGTATGCCAGCCTGGTATGCCATGGACATTCCATCGCCTGTTTTAATGGCACCATTGGTCGTGAACGGAAAAACCCGTCCGGCACCACCAGTGCACATTATCACCGATTTACCGGTAATTGCTTCCACTTTGCCGGAACGAAGTTCGATTGCAGCTACACCTTGGCACCGGTTATTCTCCACAAGAATCTTTGTAGCGAACCATTCATCATAGCGGGTAATATTGTTGTACTTGAGGGATGTCTGAAAAAGAGTGTGGAGCATATGGAAACCGGTTTTATCTGCAGCAAACCATGTCCGCTCAATTTTCATGCCTCCAAAAGGTCGAGTTGCCACTGTCCCATTAGTTTCCCGACTCCATGGACAACCCCAATGCTCCATCTGAATCAATTCTCTAGGAGCCTCTTTCACAAAAAGTTCCACCGCGTCCTGATCACACATCCAATCTCCTCCGGCAATGGTATCGTTGATATGGTTTTCCAGAGAATCGTTCTCTTTGATAACAGCAGCCGCACCGCCCTCCGCCGCCACAGTATGGCTCCTCATGGGATAAATCTTGCTAACTACTGCGACACTCAAGCTTGGGTTTGTTTCTGCAATGGAAATAGCCGCTCTGAGTCCTGCGCCGCCACCGCCCACCATGACTATATCGTGTTTTGTAATCATTTAATTTCTTCCAAAGAAATAAAGGTGCGAGAAATCATCTTATTAGTATTGCACAAAACAAAATTCGAAAAGCATAATTCATTACACAGCTGCAAAGCCTAAAAAAGGTTTGTATGTTTTATGATAAATAAGGAAATCAAATGCACGATGAAATTGATAGTCTATAATCACACAAAATTAATTACTACTAAACATATATAGAAATAGTTTATAACTCATAATACCTGAGGAAATAATATTTTGAACATCTTGGTAAAAAATTATTTATCTACTATCTTTCTATTTATATGAAATATGGTAGTATAGCTACAGGAGACAAAACTACTGCTAATGCAGCAATGGAAATTCTTAAGGACGGGGGTAATGCATTTGATGCAGCGGTTTGCGCTGTATTTACCTCTATGACATCTGAATACTCCTTAACTGGTGCTTGCGGTGGTGGCGTTATGCTGGCATATCCAAAAGATTCGGTACCGATAATTTTCGACTTTTTCGTACACACACCTGAAAATAATTTGCTTAAGAATTTAGAATTTTTTCGTATAGCAGTTGATTTTGGCCCAGCGTCACAATTTTTTCATATTGGGAAAGGTTCTGTTGCCGTACCTGGAAACACAATCGGTTTATTGCATATCCATTCTAGATTGGGATCATTGCCATTATCGCGCATACTTGAACCAGCTATAAGAACTGCCAAATATGGTGCGATTATTAATAATGCACATGAATATCTATTTAAAATTCTTGAGCCAATTCTTTGTCACACCAATACTGGAGAAATACTTTTCAAACCAAACGGAAAAACAATTAAAGCAGGTGAGAGGTTCAATAACCCAGATTTCGGAAATTTCCTCGAACAACTAACAGTTGAGGGTCATAATTTTTTATATAAAGGCGATTTTGCAGAAAAAATTGTGGATTTCATGGGAGATCAAGGACTATTAACAAAATGTGATTTATCAAACTATAAAGTAATCGAAAGAACACCTTTGAAAACTAATTTTCATGGTAAAACAATTATTACTAACCCCATGCCATCTCCAGGTGGTACGCTTATAGCATTCGCATTAAACATCATCTCTCAGAAATTTCCTAGGAAAGAAGTAGATAATCGATTATTAACTCTTGCTATGCGTTCAGCACAAATTGCACGAAACGAAATTATTTCAGCAAAAAATCGAAAAAATTCGTTAGCAAAAATATTAAGTCCAAGTTATATCAAGAGATATTCAGACATTTTTGATTCTGAAATATCCCTTAAACCAAATAACAAAAAACTTAGTTCTGGTTCAACTACTCATATAAGCATTATTGATTCACAAGGTAATGCAGTAAGTGTAACGACTACCAATGGAGAGGGTTGCGGCCATATACTACCAGGCACCGGTATTATGATGAACAATATGCTTGGAGAAGAGGATTTAAACCCCGACGGATTCCATAATTGGAAAACGACAAAACGAATGGAAACAATGATGTCTCCAACAATTGTAATTGGGGAATTAGGCCCCGAACTTGTACTTGGAAGCGGAGGGAGCAATCGTATCCGATCTGCAATAACACAAGTAATACTCAATAAACTCACAAAAAATATGAATCTTGAAGAAGCAATAGAGGCACCGCGAATTCATTTAGAGGAAAATATAATTCACTGCGAATCAGGGGTTAATACAGAAATATTAAGCTTCCCCTGGTCAAAAATACACCACTGGCATGAAAAAAACCTATTTTTTGGTGGTGTAAATGCTGTTACACCTACAAATGCTGTGGGAGATACGCGCCGCAGTGGTTATGGACTAGTAGACTGACTTTTGGATAAGGACTCCAAAACCAGCCATTTGAATAATTTTATTTGATCATCATCATCTAGCATAAATTCAGGATGCCACTGAACGGCCAAAAATGAATCAGGAATTTTGGTATCCTCTATTGCTTCTATTAATCCATCATCGGACCAAGAAACTGGTTTTAAACCACTGCCTAGATTGCGAATTCCTTGATGATGGGTACTTATTATTTCTGGGTTATCACCATCAATAACTTTATTTATTAAACTATTTTTTTCGAGCTTTACCGTATGGTGTGCATACTCCCCATTAAATTCTCCATGATTAACAGAACCATTTAATTGTACGTTCAAATCTTCATAAAGTGTACCGCCGCGAATCACATTAATGTGCTGCATACCAACACATATAGCCAACATAGGTTTTCTTAAATTATACATCGAGAGGAAAATTTTTCTATCAAAATTTTCTCGTTCTGGACCCATAACATCAGAATCCATTAATTCTGGATGATTACCATTATATGTATCATTAGGGATATCAGGACCTCCAACTAATAGTAATCCATCAATGGTTTCGGCAATTTCATTGATCGAGTTATCTTGATTAGGATAGTGGAGCGTAACTGGTATACCACCAGCTGCCCATATTGCATTGAAATAGCGGTCTTTTGAGCCATTCCACATTGCATCACCATGTTCAAAATAATATGGATTTAATCCTATCAGTGGTTTCTTCATTTTTTGGCCCTCAGAAATTCAATAAGCGGTTTTTGGTTATTATGGAAGTCGTCTTGCATATATATGGCTGGAATTCCTCGTTCTTTAACCATTTTGAAATATGGAGTAAATAAATCTTGTTCATTATCTATATGCAGACTTTCAGATCTTATCTTTAAACCATCGGTAGCTAAAACAGAAAATAAATTGATCCATTCCATCATACTTTTTCCAGCTGGTCCGATATTTGAAAGGTTTAGAATACATGCATTTGCATTGGCAATTTTTCGTTCATCTTGAGACCACCGAGAAAATATTTTCATTAATTGATCCCGAATGGAATCAACAGTTAGTAACCCGACCCAAAAAGCTGCGGGTGCCAATTCAAACCCTTTGGGCGGTCTATCAGTACCCCGAATTTCTAAAACATGTTTTTTAAAGCGAACATTAGTGAATATCTGATGCAGAGCAATATTTATTTTATGTTCATCTAGCAAACCAGATTTTTCTAAAGCTTGCAGCCACTGTTTTAAAGAACCATCAAACTTTTTTATATCGTTACCGATAGAAACAGTAAAAATTGATGGAGCATCTAATACTATATCTACAAACTTATCTAATAATTGATCTTTATTATGTATATCATGATCAAACAAATTTCCACATCTTGAAGGATCTGTATCATTCCAAAAGTTATAACGATGATTTGAATTATTAGCTGGATTTCCAGCCATAAACGGACCATTGGCAAACAGTAACACACAAAAAGGGGTTAAACAATCTGCAAGGAAAGCCATTTCTTCAGCATCTGTTTTTGATAAAATATCAATATTTACTTGAATGCTTGTTGTGTTTCTCATCATCCAAGGTCCGTGTTTACCTGTAAGTGAAAATAATTTATGCATTAACTCATATTTCTTATGATCAATAAAATCTATCTCATTAGGTAAATAGATTGGCTCAACTGATAAATCAATTTTATCCAATTGGTGATTAGTGAGGAGAGTCTTTAATCTTTTTTGGTGGTTATTTAACTCATTTTGCACATCATGCAGTGACCGTCGGGGGGTGGATGCCCATTCAATTTGACCTCCAGGTTCTATTGAATAATATGCTTTATACTTATCATTTTCTTGAAGATCAATTAAGTCCTTAAGTAAAGCAGAAGCAGAATATTCACTACAAGGATTTACCGGTATTCGTCTACTATTTTTATCATAAATAAAATCCTCTAGCTCAATACCTATCATTCTATCATTCCCTGCTTCAGGGGATGCTAATATTATGCTTTTGATCTCTTTTTTTAAATCCATTGAAAATTCAAGAATTAAACACGATGCAATTAATTATAAAAAAACCCCTAAAATAAAAGGGGTCAAATATTTTAATTGAATTATTTGAGGATTTATTCCACCATTTCTCCGCCACCTACATAATCCTCCAGATTAAATGCGCCATCTTTTTCCATCTGTTTAGCTGCCTGCACAATACCTTTGCGAGCATTATCTACTTCCCGCTTAGATACTGCCCCTTCGATTGGTTCGTACATAGCTTGTTTTTTCTGGGGTAAGTTTTCAATCACTCTTGATATTACTGCTTCATCCATACCTTTCATCCCCATTGCAATAAGATCCAATTCTACCGAATTCATAAGATCACGAATAATATTATCTGGAAAAAATTCAAATATATCTTCCCATTTTAGGTGGTATTTCTTTATCTCATCGGCGAGGGCTGGCGCCTCACGTGATATAGCCTCTAGATATTTGGATTCGTCATCTGGTTCCATCTCGCCTAACATTTCCGCAACCTCTTTACCACCACCTCGTGAGAAGGCAACTGTTTTTGGCAGAAAATGAGACTTCTCTTGCAGGTCTGACGCAACACTAACTATTGCTCCCAAAGGAACCTCATTTAGGGTTCCCATTTCAATAAGTACTCTACCTTTTTCTTCCGGGTCCAAACGATCTAAAACTTTTTTTCGTTTCTCAGCACTAACCTGAGCCATTACAATTGCTTTAACTTTTGTATCCTCCGGTAACACCATAGATATTAATTGTTCATCGGTTAAATCATCGAGGAATTCAAATGGTTTCTTAGGTTCATCTTCACCACCTTCCTCGGCTTGGAACTTCTCACTTACAAAGCTATAGTAAAATTGCTCTATAACTTGCTTTTTAACCCCAAATGAAACGCTATCCATATCACGTGCAACTGAACGTACTTTTCTTATATCCGTTTTTGATAGTTCCTTTAATAGTGTAATTGACAGACCTTCACCAAGAATAGTAAACAAAATAGCCACTTTTTGTAAGCCAGATAGTCTTTTTACATCAGTGATCATATACTGTGACCTCTTTATTTCTTCTTTTTCTTCTTTTTACCAGAATCTTCTTCCTCCGGTTCTTCCGGTGGCGGTTCTGGCTCAGGAACGACATCATCTTCCAGCCATTCTTTAACAATGCGGGTAGCTGTTTTTGGTTGCCCAACGCTCATTGACACGACTGATTGGCGCATCTCGCCAATCTCACTTCTAATAACATCTGGATCTTCATTTGTTTCTTGAACTTCACTTTTAGTAACTAAACTACCATTTTTACCCTTCTTTTTTTTTCTTCGAGGAGGACCATAAACCCACGGGGGGGGCGGGGGGGGCGTCTTCTTTTTATTAAACAGTAGCACAATAACTAAACCAAGTAATATTAACACCAGAGCACCCAATATGGATACCAATATGATCATTGCGGAAGAGCTTTCTACTTGATCAAGTTCCTGTTCCAGATCAAGTTTAACAGAATCTAGCATAGCAATCTTTTGCGTAAGCTGTGAATCTATTCCTGTCTTTTGTGTTTGTTCAGCATATATTAACGCTTCTTTTAAAGAAGTAATTTCACCTTTTAGATCTGTTAGCTGTAGTGAATCCCGCAATAATTTAGTTTTTCTTTCATATTCAAATTTATTTCTTAGGTTCGCTTGTTCTAGTTCATTCAACCGACTCTTAAATGCTGTCATAGGTTCACTTACGGCATCCTCTATGGATTTTTTCATGCCACCATCTTCTCCGCCTTGTAATTGCTCCAACTTATCAGCAATATTTTTAAGGAGTACCTGTTCCGCACTTTTTTCATCACGACGTTCCTTAAAGGATGCCGTCATTATACTTAGTACATCACCTCTAGTACGGTCAAACCGTGAAGCTACCATTACAACCTGGCGAATATTCTCAATCAACTCTGGTGCTGCGCCCTCTTGTAAAATAATGCTTATTTGAAGCCGTTTAACAGCTGCTATAGCAGGCATTCTATTTGTTAGTGTCTTGGATTGTACCCTTTCGTTCGCCATAGTAGGCTCTTGGATTGGCACAACCATACCGGGACCTGCCTGGCCCTGTACTGCGGACTCCTGAGAGACCTGCGGTTCAGCTTCTACCTCAAAATCAAAACCAGGAATAGGGAGCCCCATATCGGAAAATTCAGTATCGCCTGCAGATCCGCCTTCTGGAGCCGCTTCACCAATTATGGTCGTAAGTTGTTCGAGCGCAGAGGCTTCATCATAAATGGGACGATCACCTGGTATAATTGTAATTTGTTCCTCTTTTTCGCCAGTAATTTCAATATCAACATCTACATCAATTACATACTTTTGATCATCAATGACTTTGGAAAGCGCATCGCCTATACGTTCCCTTAGGTCACTTTCAACCATTAATTTCTGAGTTAAATAACTGGAGGTTTGCTGTCCTAACAATAAAGTCAGGCTAAATAAGAAAACCAAAATGAAAGGATGTATTTTATACCCCTTCTTCATATTACACTCCTTGTATAATTCTTTAACATACTTTAATCAATTCTTACCCATCGTTTTCTTCAGAAATTGGTTTGTGATGCGATGGTGTTAAGAATGTTATTTCAATTCGTCTATTTCTACCTTTTTTTTCAGGTGTATCATTTAATCCCAAAACAGTCTGTCTATCAATCTTCTGGGTAAGATTTCCGGACTGACCCCGTGGAACCCAATCTGCATATCCCGCAGCAACTAATCGAGTTGGGTTGACCCCCTTATCAATAACATTTCTCACTACTGCGGAACCTCGAGCTGTAGATAATTCCCAATTTGATGGAAACCGTTTTTGATAGGCTTTTGGCAATACATCACTGTCTGTATGGCCCGCAATTTCTATTTGAAATATAGAATTTTTAATTTCAGGGACTATTTTTTCCGATAATAATTTCATAAGACCGGGACTTATTGCAGAGCTACCAGAACCAAAACTAAAATCACCACTGATTTCCAATGTAACCCCTTTTGCGCTTGTGGTAACTTCAACAGGAGGATCTCCCTTACTATCTTTCATCTCTGCTTTAACCTCTTCTACCATTTCGTCTAATGATGCTTTTACTTGCGAAAGTTTTGTCGCTTTCTTTTCAAACTTTCCTTCTAGTTCAGCGGCGCCTTCCTTTTTTATCTTGCTCCCTAATGATTTACCAGTGGAGTTTGCCATTTCCATAATTTTTACTGGATCCATTGTTGAAAGTGCAGCTAACAACACAAAAAATGCGAAAAGAAGAGTCATCATGTCTGCAAATGTACCGAACCATCCAGGCAGGCCTTCATCTACTAGAGTCATACCCTTTACAATACCAGCCTTAAATGATTTTTTTTCGCCGGGAGTTTTAGGCATTTATACTATCCTTCTGTCTTCCATTCTGAAGGTGGTATGAATGAATTGAGTTTTTCTCTAACAATTAGAGGGTGTTTTTTCTGATGTATCAACCGAGACGCCTCCACTAGTAAAGACTGAAGGGTTGTATTCGTTGAAATTCTAACATTTATTTTATCAGCCATTGGTAAGAAAAATAGGTTAGCAAAAACAGCACCATAAAATGTAGTTATTAATGCTGCTGACATACCTGGGCCCAAAGAATCCGCGCCACCTTCGCCGCCGAAACCTGATAACATAATAACCAATCCAATTAATGTACCTACCATACCCCACGCTGGTGACATTACGCCCATGGATTTAAAAAGGGATGCCTGTGTTTTTTCACGTATTTCCCGATATTCAATTCTTGTTTCTAATATTTCTGTTAATTCTTCTAATGAATATCCATCAACTACCATTTGCACTCCATCCCGGAAGAAAAAATTATTAATTGAATCAACGTGCTTTTCCAGATCTGCTGCGCCTTTTCTACCAACATCTGCGGCTTCAACAGCCTCATCAACAAGTTCTCCTAGTTTTACCTCGCCTCCCTTTAATACTGCACCCATTGCAGCACCTAATTTTAATACATCAGAAAGAGGGAAGGCTACAGATATAGAAGCAATCATCCCTCCAAATACAATTGCAAAACTTGGACCAGAGATAAAGCCTCCAGTACTAGCACCAGCCTCAGCTGCGGCTAAAAATATACTGCCTGCGATAGCTCCAAGTCCTAAAACAATACCTATTAGGGTTGCAATATCCATACCGATTTACTCCCTTACAAAACTTGTAGTCTTTAACCTGTTTTCGTGCAGCGCTTTTAAAATATTTCGTACATCATCGTATTCTGGATCCATCCGCAATGCAAGGTTCCAGTTAATTGTTGCCCGTTGTACATCTCCCAATTTATAATAAATGGACCCTCTTCGTGCATAAGCAAGAGCGAGATTTGGATTCAAGTCTAGCGCAGATTCAACCTCTTGTAGTGATGCTCGATAATCACCACCATAAAAATAACGGAGCGATCTAGATAAGTGGCGCATGGCTTCATTCATATTTTTATCATCAACATTGCTGGTAAGCTTAAATGATTTTAGCGAATCTTCAAGAAAATTGGACTTTTGCTCCATTGCAGACAATCTAACCATAAGATTGCGCATTTCATTATTTGCCATCTCCACAGAATCACGCAAAGAACTAACCATAAAGCTTGCCATTGATAAAGTAGAATCAAACTGATCGGAGAATTGATCATCAAAAACAGGTGGGGACCCAGTCATTAGAGGAGATGGGCCGGTCATATCTCCTATCACCCGTTTTGCTCTTCTTGGTACAGCCATATCAAACCCCACAGTTAGCGCTGGATGTCCGGGCCAATAACGTATTTTCCAGCTTGGTAATTTATCTATGTGGGTGAACCCAATGTTAAGGCGATAATCCGAGGTAAGGGGGATGCGGAGTCCCACATTGATACCTATACCATCAAATTCACCCACAAAATCCAATCCACCCCATTTATTAAAGAATGGAGTGTTCAAATAAAAACCAGCAAATACACCTGCCGGCGCACCAGAATCTAAAGTATCCAAACTCGGGTCTGTAACCAGCAAAGAATCTTGGGATCCAAAACCGCCTGTACCAAACCCAAGGAAAGTTTGTAGGTTATAAGATCCCAATTTTTTAGCGCTGCTAACTACAACAAAAAAGGACAGTTGCTCGGGAGATAAGCTTAACCCGCTTTCTGATTCAGAATTTTGAAAAACAATATCTTGTAAACCAACAGAAACGCTCACGTCATTGTATGTAAATACTCGCTGCTGAAGGTGAAAACCAAATTCAACAGGTGGCGCATACGTCGATACATCAAGATTGGCTAAGTTGGTTGTATCTGCAGTTTGTACTGAAGAAAATCCAAGGGAAAAATTTCTTCCGACTTCCATATCAAAAAAAATTCCAGCGGTACTATTGAAAGGACTAAAATTGTGTAATTCAGTTCCAAATCCCGTTCTAAATAAATAGGGCGATCTACCAACAGTGCTAAATGGTATCTTCATCATTAAACCGGGTCTGGTATATGCAACACGTGTAGCAGCAAAAGATATATCATTAAAACTAATGACCATAATAAAGATTAAGAAAAAGGCTTTCACCCTCATTGATATATTTCCGCTCGTTTAATTTCCATTCGCGCAAGTTTAGCATATTCACTTTTAGGGAAATTATTTACCAACTGGTTAAATACGATTAAGGATTCTTCCTTTTGCCCAAGCTTACGATGCAGTAAGCCTTTTTTTATTAAGGCATCATCTAGATGATCAGAGTCGGGATCAATTAGTATTTTTTCGAGCGAAATTAATGCATTATTAAAATCCCCAATTTGTTGATAAGAATCCGCCATCCAATAGAGAACATTATTAATAATATCTTTTGTTGATTTATCCAATACTAAATTTGAAAAATAATCGAGAGCCATCGGAAAATCTTCCCGTTGATAAGCAAAAACACCAGCCATATAATCCTGTTGATTGAAACTAGGAATTACAGGCGCACTTACAGGCAATTCTACTGTTTCTAATACCAAAGGTGTTTTCGATTCTAAGTCTACTGATTTTGGACCTTCTTCGGATACGGTTAATAATTCTGCCGTATTTTCTACCATAGATTGCTTGGGTTTTATTGTCACCGCATTATGGCCAATATTAATCTCCATCATCATATCCTTCAGTATCTTATTTTCATCCTGCAAACCACCAATCTTCTGTTCAAATGATTTTTCAAGTAAAGTAATACGGTCATTAATACGATCTAAGCTGGCCAGCATTTCTGATGAAGCAGCCATATAAACTGATCCACTTTGCGCCTTTTTGATTTGAAAGGCAATTTCTTCTGTAGGTGATTCAACAATTCTATTGTATGACTCATTCCCAACGGATGGTTCAATGACAATTCCAAGGTCAAGAAAAAATACCTCCGATATTGATGCTGTTGACTGCGCAGTAATTATACTTAAAAAATAAACAAAGAATAAATAATTAACTTTTCGATTCTTTGCCACTATTATTCGTATTCCTCCCAATCAATGACATAGGAATATCCTATAAATGATCCGAATGCATGTGGAACGTAAAGTTCAAAAGCCCCCATAGCCCCTGGTAATAATGTGGCATCTGTTGTTATTCCAGAATCAAAAGTATGATAGGTTCCTCTTGTGAAAGTGGTCAGGGTTTTTGTTTCGCCACTCCAATTCTTTCGAAAAACAAAATCCATTTTCACAAAATCAGCGCGGCGGCCTCCAATATTTTTTATCTCCCCTGTGAAAATTGTATTCCCCTGATTGTCCTTCTTTTCAGTTATATTACCAACCAGAACACAATTTGCAGCATATTTTCTTCCAGCGCTTCTATCAAGAGGGTCTGCAGATGTATACTTAGGCTCTGAAAGTCGTGGCATAGGCGGAGGAGAATAACTATCACGAACCTGTTCGGGTACATATTCTTGGGTTTCTTCAGTAATTACATTATCAATAACACGTACTACGTTGTCCCGATTAATGATAAGATACCCTACTAATGTTTCAACCTTCAGTTCCACCTCATCCTGATAAACAATCTTGCCAAAAATTGTACTGCCATTTTTCATAATGATCTCTTTGGAATAAATTGCCAGCGGATTAACCCACATCTTGCTGAGCGATTTCAAGTTTTCTAGCTCTGAACTAATATGTTTTACTTCTGCTGATAACTTTTTTATCTCGAAACTGAGTTCATTCATAATATACGTAGAACCAACGTCCTCAGATTCATCTTCAGCAGCAGCCTCAGGTACTAGAGGTCCATCATTGATGGGTGGTTCTGCCGCTGCAACCGTTTGTTTTGCTACAGGGGCTTCTTCAACCACAGTTGGAGGCGCTTGAATACTTACTACAATTTCTATATCTTTTAAATTCTTTTCTTCAACATTTACTTTTTTACTGCCCTTACCTAATTCACCTGCATCCACACTTACAATATAAGTGCCAGATAGAACCTTTTTAAATTTGTACTTCCCGCTACCCTTTGCCGTAGTGCTTTGTACCTCTAGCTCAGATTTATCTAAGAGAAGGACAGTTACTTTACCAACCTTTTCGCCATTACTATCGACTACTTTGCCGGATATATCATAATCTTTTCCTTGTATAAAACTGAAGGCAATAAGGAATATTATTGAAAGAAGGGTACTGCTATTTGGTGTGTGGATTTTCATACCGGTAATTCCTCAATTTTAATTAGTCAAAAAACACTCATAATAAATTTATCGCTTATTCATGCTTTTTTTTCTCGATAATTGGATTTCACCGAATGTAAATATATCACTGTCTGTTCACCCTAACAATAGAAGATGTTACTAGATGGTTTGCCGCTTAATTGTATGTGTAAAAAATGCAAAGCGAAAAATAATTAGTATTTTTAATAATTGTATGCGTTGAAAAATAGGTATTTTATTTCCAAAATCTATCTAAAGTGGTTTGGTTTTTGTATGCAATATCTTTTGCATTTTCAGCATCTTGACGTAGATCTTCTGGTAATTTTTTAGTCAAAGCCTTTTCATATGCCTCGATAATTAATTCAAAATCCTTGCTGTCTTTCTTTTCATACGATTTAGCTATCCAATAGTTTGCAACACCGCTATCCGCATCAATAGAAGCCGCCTTAGAAAAAAGTTCTATTGCGTCCCATAGCGCAGATTTACTCCCCTTCCTGTAAAGATTTAATCCTTCTAGCACCAATAATTCATAGCGTGCAGTCTTATTTTTTGGATCAATTTTCAACACCTTTTTATATTCATCTACAGCAACAGATATATCACCTGATTTTTCTGCACGCCTAGCAATGTTTATGTGCGCTGTTGTCAAAATAGTTACAAACTCAGGTCGTTTATCTTTACTCAAAGCCAACAGTGAATCCTGTTTTGCTACTACTACGTCTGGCGCTGTTTCAGACAAAGTTTTCAAATTTGGTTCGAAAATAGCACAGCTATAGAACAAAGTAATGAAAGTTGAAATGATCAAGAATAGTGAAAATAATTTCAAAACTTTAGTTTTTACCCTTCAAAAAAGAATAAATTTTTATTTTCGTAATATGCTGCATATAAATCTCCCATTGAATTTATTACATAGTATCTATCCTGAATATCACTATAATCGTAGCGAGTCATAACAATTTCTTCAATATCAAAAGGTAAAAACTGTGATTGTTTTGATGATCTTTTTGCGCAGTTTACTACATTCAAAGTTTCGTCGTACGATGAAATAATTCCAGCACCATAAATCTCATAATCAATATCGTTATTACTGCGACGAATATTATCTGTTCCCCCCTTATTTTTTTCAACACCAAATTCGTATGTCCACCATGAAAAATTTTGTAAGCGTTTTAAATTATGGGCGACCAACTCTGATCCAAGCCCCCGGTGATCCGTAATAATATCATGACCTAGAGCACCAACATCGGCCAAAAAATCACCATAGTCTTTATTCATCAAAAATGGTACATGTGCTTGTACATCATGAAAAATATCTGGTTCAGGTGTATAACCTCTATCGTTCCGTATATCACGATCAGCATATTTATCATCAAAGCGCGGCGAATTTCTGATAATATCAGTGACCGGAAATTGCCGATTCGCATTAACTTCAAAAAACAGTTCTTCATTCAGAAATCCCGCTACGGGCAATAATGTCCAGCCGGTGGAATTTTCGACAATAGGTGAAATAGCATCAAATTCTGGAAAACGATCTCTTGGTATGGGCAATGCTTTAACGCCAAGCAAATATTCTCTGGATGCATATTGATCTAATAGTAGTTCAAGGTTAATATACAAATCAGCCCAGATCTTATTCTCTAGGTTGGTCACTTCATCATATTTTTGTGGTTTAATATATTTGTCACTTCGATTGAATATCTTAATCCCCTCGACAGTATCTGGCTTTAGATTATAAAATAAGTAATCAAATTTACTCCCGTCTGAAATCACTTAATCATATACCCTGCATTAACTATGAAATTTACCCTAACCAAATATATGTAACTGCACTATTTCGCTTGCCAAAATCCTTATCATCCGGTAATCCACATGCCGAACGCATAGCCATGGAATTGCGATGAAACATATCATAATCCTCGCCAAAAATAACAGCTTTAAAACGTCCGGATTGGCTAGCGCACCATTCACGTACCGCATCTTTTAAAACACCAGTACCATGGCCATGAATAATTTTTATCGCTTTCGATTCACCATTATAAATCAATTTGCTCACTTCCGCTTCCATGGTCGCTATAGCCGTATCAAGTCCATAGTTTTTATGTCCAATATCAATTACTTTTAGCATAAATCTGATCCTTAAAAATTATAAAATTGTTTTTATTAACTCACCATTATTTCATTTACTAATAACAATAATAAATATCAAAATGATAATGCTACTTAACTATCTTAATCCGCTATGAACTGGGAAACTAATTCTGAAAAAATATCCTAAAATTTTCCCTGTTTCTGATTGCACAATTCTACTGGAATTTGACCATCGGATTTCAGAGTTAGTTCATAAAAAAATATTTACACTTATTACTCACTTCATCAATAACCCAATAGATGGAGTTATTAACATTCATCCAGGTTATACATCAATGCTATTTACGCTTCATAAAATGGCTAATATATACGACACTATAAAAATAATAGAAAATAGTTTGGATATTGAACAAAATGGTAAAACTCCGCAGGCTAGATTAGTGGAAATTCCAGTTCTCTATGGCTATGATTATGGAAAAGATATACAGCGGGTGGGGCAATATTCAGGACTCGATGAAAAAGAAATAATTCAGAAACACCAATCCGGAAATTATCTAGTGTATTTTTTGGGATTTTCACCAGGGTTTCCTTATATGGGTGGTATGGATCGAGTACTAACAACTCCCCGACTAGAGACTCCGAGAAAATGTGTTCCGCAGGGATCGGTAGCAATAGCAGGACAGCAAACCGGTATATATCCATTTTCATCACCGGGAGGATGGAATTTAATTGGCCGAACACCACTAGAAATTTTCAATTTATCCAACCCTAAAAACAGTTTAATTCAAATGGGTGATAAGGTGTTGTTCAAATCTATCAGCAAAGATGAATATGAACAATTAAAGGTATCCAATGGGGCTTGAAGTTTTAAGGGAAGGTTTACAATCAACTGTACAGGATCAGGGCAGATTTGGTTATGCCCATTTGGGCGTTTCTGCCTCAGGAGCAGCAGATAATTTTTCGCTTATAATAGGAAACATTTTAGTGGGCAACCCGAAACACTATGCTGGCATTGAAATGACAATAATCGGGGATAAATATCGTTTTAAATCTGATGCTTATATTGCCTTGACGGGTAGTGAGTTCGAGGCAGAACTAGATAACAATTCCATTCCATTCTGGAAAAGGTTACTAATAAAAAAAGGGCAGATCCTAGATATTCGGTCCACTAAAAATGGTGCTAGATGTTACCTTTGTGTAGCAGGCGGAATCAACATTAAGGATGTTATGGGTGCGAAAACAACCCACCTTACATCCGGAATTGGGGGACTTCATGGCAGAATATTAAAAAAACTGGATGAGCTAGATTTTGGCCTATTAGACGATTCAATTAAACCCATACAAAATCTAAATGATTCAATAACAACAGACACAAAAATTATCAAGGTTACCAAAGGGGTACAATGGTCATGGTTCGATAAAAATCAAAAAAATAAACTTTTTCAGCATCAATATCAGGTGGAAGAATTATCCAATCGCATGGGTTTACGATTGTTTGGAAATGCGATTAAAACCAATAGAGAAAATGAAATAACAACTGCAGGGATATCATTGGGATCAATACAAATACCGGGAGGTGGTCAACCGATTATATCATTTGTTGAGCATCAAACAACGGGTGGCTACCCAATTATCGCAAACGTCATAAGTGCTGATATCAGGAAAGTGGGTCAGTTAAAGGCAGGAGATTGTTTTCAGTTTGAATTGATCAGTTTAGGTAGTGCAGAAAAATTAAAGGTCGATCAAGAAAAATTTATACATAATTTACACCATGATTGATATAAATAGTGACGTGGGAGAATTTCCTCATTTATTAGAAGATGGAACATATTATCAATTAATGGATTATATCACCTCTATAAATATTGCCTGTGGTGGCCATGCTGGTGATTATAATTTTATGAAAACAATGATACGTATGGGAATTGAGAAGAACTTGAATATCGGTGCGCATCCGGGCTTTCCAGATAAAGAAAATTTTGGCAGAAAATTAATGGTTATGAATCCTTCTGATATAAAGGATACCATAATGAAACAAATAGAAAATTTATTTGAGATCGCGGTGGCGGAAAAAACAAAACTAAAACATGTAAAACCACATGGAGCGCTATATAATCAAGCGGCAAAAAGTAGCACCATTTCCAATGCGATTGGCTTAGCGGTAAAACAAATTGATCCGCGATTAACTATCGTGGGTTTATCTGATTCATTAATGATCGATAACTGGAAAGAAATGGGTTTAAATGTAGCAGAAGAAGCATTTGCAGATAGAGCTTACGAATCAGACGGATCACTAAGGAATAGGGAATTAGAAAATTCGTTAATAACAAATCCTGCTAAGGCGGCAAAGCAGGCAATGATGATCATAAAAAGAGGGGAAATTATTTCTATGGATGGCAATAGTATCTCGATTAATGCGGAAACAATTTGCATTCACAGCGATACACCTAATGCTTTAGCAATCGCAAAAGCTGTAAAAAAAATAATGAGGACTGAAATATGAGAAAAATCATCTTAGGTAAAACTGGTGCCGAGGTATCTACAATAAGTTTAGGAACCTGGTCATATGGTGGTGCCAACAAACAAGGAGAAACACCTGTGGGCTGGGAAGGGCAAAAGGATGCTGATTCTATTAATGCGTTGCTGCGTTGTCATGAAATGGGAATTAATCACTGGGATACCGCAGATGTTTACGGTAACGGGCGATCAGAAAAACTAATCGGTTCCTTATGGGGTCAGGTTCCAAGAACCGATATTTTTTTAGCTACAAAAGTTGGTTGGGATATTGGTGAATATGGGCATTTTTACCATCCAGTGCATATGCGTAAACAAATGGATCAATCGTTGATTAACTTGCAAACTGATTGCGTTGACCTGCTGTACCTGCATCACTGTAATTTTGGAAAACAAGATGAATATTTTAATGATGCCTTAGAAACGCTTCGTCGTTTTCAGGAAGAAGGAAAAACACGATTTGTAGGTTTATCTGATTGGGACCTATTCAAAATCATGAAATATATTGATGAAACACAGCCAGACGTAGTGCAGCCTTATCGTAATGTTATGGATGATACATATGGCCCATCAGGACTAAAGGATTGGATAGATAAACACAATGCTGGCGTATGCTTTTTTTCCCCAATTAAGCATGGATTATTGACAGGTAAATATACAGGGCCCGTGACATTTGGCCCTGGGGATTTTCGCACAAATGTAAATGATTTTACTAAAATAGATGTAATAAAAAAAATGCAGGAAAATAAAACCTTGATTGAGGATAGATTTTCTGATCATCCATACCCTGTGATGCGCGGAATAATTGATGCACTTTTAATTGACGCATCATCAGGTTGCGTTCTACTTGGTCAGCGTAATATCAACCAAGTTAACACCGCAGCTACATTAGGCGGAAAAATGTCGAAAAAAGATGTGAATTGGGTTAAATCATTGTATTGCTCTCCTTAACATGAGCATAACTTCTTCAGATTTTTTTTTGCGTAAGTGGTACATGGACTGTATTGATGAGGTGGGCAACCTTTTTATGGGTTATTCAGGGTCATTTCGCTGGAAAATGATACAGGCTAGCTACTCAAGTACACTGACTTGCAACGCTCAAGGTGAAATCAAGACCGCTTCGACACTACGGGAACTATCCCACCCAACTCGTTCTGAAGGAACACTCCAGTGGATTCATAACAAGTTAAAAACAACTGGGCACTGGACCTCTATTGATAAAGCGATCAGACAGAATATTTTCAGCGACAAGTCTGGTTCCATAATCTGGACGTGCGAACAACCGCGGGCGATTGCCGAAGTTGAGATTAACAACATCTCTCTTAGTAGTGCGATTGGATATACGGAAACGATTGATATGACGATTCTACCTTGGCGGCTACCTATATCAAAACTTTGGTGGGGGAGATTCTTATCCAAAAATACGATGCTGATCTGGATCATCTTGGAGGGAAAACATACTTCCAATTTTGTTTACTACAATGGCAATCGAATTGCTGATGCTACTATTAAGAATAACAAGGTTGTTCTTAATAACAAAGGGATCACCCTCAGGTTTTACGATACTATTGTTTTGAGAGATGGGTCACTGGCTTCCACACTCTTTTCTGATATCCCAGTCCTCAGCAAGATGATCCCGACCGAATTTCTCAACAGCCATGAGTCCAAGTGGCGAAGCCGTGGGGACCTGCTCAAAAATGGAAAGATTGTAGACAGTGCATGGGCTATCCACGAAGTGGTGTCATGGGGAAGATGACAGAGAACTTGCTGGGAAAAATTCTTTTTGGAGTACTCTTTACAGTGGTGCTACCGTTCGCCGCGATTCTATGGGCTATTGCTAGTGAGACATTGATCGTTCTCCCTGCCTTACAGTCTGATCTTGCTGGAATGGTTTTAATTGTTTCAGGCTTTCTTCTTATCATAGTAGGATCCGTAACGCTATCGCTTTACGGCAAAGGGTTACCTATGAGCCCTTTCCCGCCCGAAAAATTTGTCTCGCAAGGTATTTACAGACTAATCCCTCACCCGATTTACATCGGAGCATGTTTTTTCTCTGTGGGGCTTTCATTCTATTTTGGCTCAGCTAGTGGAATCTGGCTTGTTTCGCCTATACTTATTTTGGGATTTGTCGCATATGTTAAAGGATTTGAAAAGCACGGACTAAAGAAGCGATTTCCCAATAATACATTTCGTTCTCTTATCAGTCTTCCAAGCCAATCAGATGAGGCTCCAAGTTTGTGGAATAAAATATCAGTTTATGTTTTAGTATTGATTCCGTGGTTTCTACTATATCAAATGCTCGATTATCTTGGATCACCTAATGGGGGTTTTCCCATCAATATATCTTTTACTTTACAGTTATCTATTTCATCCATTACTGAAAATTTTTTCCTTTTATCAATTCCAATTACTCTTTTGTCTCCATTGGTTGCAAAGACCAAAGCCGATTTAAATGAATTTGCTGTTACAGGTCTGTTTGGCACTGCGTACGGTTTCTATTTGATGATCCTCAACGATTCATCTTATTTGACCTTCCCCTCATTTCACATCATATGGACGGTCATCTCACTATTTACTCTTGCAGGTCTATTTCCCAAAGCAAAGTTGCTTTGGTTTCTACTCGGAATATTAGTCACTTCCAGTTGTGTTGTAACGGGACAAGAGACCATATCTGATGTACTGGCAGGCCTTACAGTGACCCTCTTTGCTAAACAGAGACAATTTATATGGAATACTATCCAACGAAATACAGAGCAGTTTGCAAATTCATGGAAGGAGTGGGATTTTGGTTCGATTCGTTTTTTGAATCACGGTTTCTTCGGCTCACTTGTCCCTTTCTTTGCCGTCCTTTTGGTTGGCACAATGATTGGTGAAGAGCATATGTTTGCTATCTTTATCGTATCCATCAGCACAATGGTCTGTTCAGCATTGTGGGCTCAATTTATAGAGGGATCGGAGAAACTGCTCCGACCATTTGGTTTTTATGGCGGTGTAATAGGCACCTTTTTGGGGTCTCTCATAGCAAGCATATTCCTCAATGTCAGCTTCCTATTAATTGCAGCTGCCACATGTGTGGTGGCGCCTCTAGCACAAGCGGTGGGACGTCTCAGATGTCTCATTCAAGGCTGTTGTCATGGAGCGCTATGCAAACCCAATCAGGGTATTAGGTATTTTCACGAACGTTCTCGGGTAGTGAAACTAGCCAAATGGAAAGGAAAATTCGTCTATCCGACTCCTGTTTATTCCATACTAGCAAATATGATATATGGTGGATTTCTAATTAAGCTGTGGATTAATGGTACACAAATATCAATGTTGATAGGATTAAGCTTTATTTTCAGTGGTTTAAGCCGATTTATAGAAGAGTCATACCGTGGTGAACCCCAAACACCCATCTTATGGAAACTCAGATTGTATCAGTGGATCTCGTTATTCTTTATTTTTATCGGTGCTTTGTTCACAACTATTTCATCTCCATTAAGCCAATCGGATTTTCGATTGAGTCTATCTATAATAGCATTTGCTATTTTTTCCGGTCTCATAGCCCTTTTTCTTGGGGGTGTGGATTTTCCGAAATCTAATAAACGATTTTCTAGATTAGTCTGATCTGGACCGTGGTTTTTTCTATTATAGTTCACTAAAAAATCCTAAGAAAATCAACTTATTTTTGGGTATAAACATTACAATACAAAGGATTTCAACCCCGAAGAGCATCGAAAAATAGTCCAGGCAAATGTAGTGGTCCTGGATTAGCCTGAAAATAAGTAAAGCGTTTTGAAACATTATGCGCTTGTTTGTTCGTAACAAACCAGGGCGGTTTGGGAAACATGTGCAACTCACCTTTTAAAATATTGCGTGGGAATGGAGTAAAGGGTGCATATACTACCGTCTTTTCCGGCTTTTCAAACAAACGGGTATTATGTACCACACCATTGCCACTTTGAATATCAGTACTTGTATGGCCAGGGAAAGCTCCCCAAGTGCATTCAGCTGTTAAAAAAGCTAATGCGCACCAAGTGTTCACGCCAATAGATCCATAACGCAAGTTAGCAATGGAATTTTCGAAATCAGGCCCTAGTTCCTTTATTGTTTTTGGGTGAATAAGAATATTTGCACCGAGCGTTCCCCACAGATTTTCATTGCAAAATTGTACGGCATTTTTCAGGTATTCACTTGGATCGCTTCCGGGCAAAGATGTCTGCCCCAATGCACCAACAAACACCTCTTCATTAAACAAATATTCATTCGCATTATCATTATCAAGATTAGTGATAAAAATTCTAGGCAATTCACAGGCATCGGAATCATCCAGATCTTCACAATTTTGGTATATTTGTTTTATGCTTTCATGCCGATCATGTGCGCCTGGGTAATAGGGCTTTCTAGGTGTGGCAGTTGATATTGTTGATTTAACTACAGTAAGCAAATCATCTACTGAATCCCATATTTCTGGTAAAACGAGAATCTGGCTGGCGATACAATTGAAGCTACCATTATGAAGTTTTTGAGTAGCAATATTTTCAGCCTGGTATTTTAAATCAGCTTTTGACCAAGGGCCTGGAACCACTATTGTCGGTGTTACACAACCAAGTTCTGCTGTTATAGATTTATCCAATTGCGCTTCGCCGCGTTTCTTTCTTTCCTGACCTTCCGATCCTGAACCAAAAACAATGGACTCATAGGTCTTCGCGCCTCCAGTAATATGGATATGATCTATATCTTCATGTTGACAAAGATATTTCCCTACATCTGCCCCTCCTGAAACTATCTGTAAATACCCGGCAGATATAAAATCTTCAAAAATGATATCAAAAATTTCTTTAAGATAATTATTGACAGGGTGAACCTTCAAAATACAAACTGATAAATGAGCAAATAGCCTATCCAAAACATCCAGTGGAGGGATGGCCGCTATATTTCCAGCTCCTAGTACTAGCGATACATGGCCACTTTGATCATCAGTTTTATAAACTTTCGCTACATTTTCAGCAAAATTATCCTCTATAACATCATCTTGCATCCATACTTCTGCCCTAATACCGCTAAGCAATAATCTATGGTAAATGTTATATGGGAAAATATCTGCTATTAATTGACCTCCTGTGCTTGTTCGTATTTTCCCGATTGGTGGATTCTTACCTTTCTCAAGAGATTGTAAAGTACCAATCATGCTCTCAATACCATAGATCAGCGCCCAAGGTCCCGAAGCCCATTCTTCACCTACTAGTGGTGAATTTTCTTGGATTGATTTTGCCTTTACTGCTGTTGCAACCCAATTATCAGCTACTTCAGCAGTTTTAATAGTTGCAGCTTGGAAAAGAGGGATTCTCTCGGCTATAGGAAGTCTAGCCCATTCATCTTTTCTGGTATTTAATGTAGCGATTGATTTGTCTAAAATTGATTTATCCAAAACCTGCGTTTATACCTCCTAATTAGTAAAATTAACTAGTCTTTGATACAATAGGAAGTTATTGCACCAAAAACAAAAAACTATTTCAAGTAAAGCATTTTTCTCGTTTGGGAATAATTAGCGGATTGTATACGATAAAAATATACCCCAGTTGAAACGGGGTTATGCTGGGTATCCGTAGCGTCCCAATGCACAATATGTTCTCCAGGTTGTGTTTTGCGTTTATAAATAGTACTAATTAATCTACCGAGCATATCAAAAATTTCTATAGTAACCATATGTTCCTTAGGCAAGGAGAACTGAATGGCCGTTATCGGGTTAAACGGATTAGGGTAGTTCTGCGATAAGCCGAAATCAAGTGGTAAACCTGCTTCATTATTACTGGTTAAGACAATGCTTGTGTCAACCAAAAGATGAATATCATCAATATACCAACCACTAGATACCCCGGAAGCATCCGTTACAATGTGAAATCTCAGGTAAACACCTGAATCAAGATAATCGGTAACATCTACAATTACGGTGTCAGTTACGTTAATACCTGTCATAGAATAAATAGGCTGCCAATTTGATGCATTACTGGAAATCTCTACTGTGCCAATATCATTCTCACGTAGAAAACTGCCGGTCCAGAATTTTAAGTAAGCAGATTGGTAGGTTGATAAATCAAATGGCTCTATAAGAGTAAGATAATCAGATTTATTATTTTCATAATTCATACCAGGTGAATCATTCATACCATACCGTATACCGGCATTAATAAATCTAATACCCCAACTTTGTCCGGTATTCCATTGGCCAATTATTTTTTCATCCCATGTAGTTAGAATTGTTTTATTAATAATTTGAAAACTTAAAGTATCTGAGTAACCAATATTGGAATTGGAAGAACTATCTTTGGCACTTGCAAAATAATACACCCTATCATTTCCTGACAGGTCATTCCACTCAATATCGCTTTTCCAATGATAGCCTTCAAGCGCCATTGGAATACTAACTATCTCAGCTGGATCGAAAGAATAATACCAATGTAAATAAACACTATCTAAACCAATATTATCAGATGCTAAAACTGAAACGGAAGCGACGCCTGAACGATCAATAAGATTTGGTAAACTGACCAAATCTGATAATTCAGGTGGAATAAGATCCCTGCCAATACTGAAAATGAATGGATAATCGACATTAATTGGGTTGGTCCAATTATAAAAATTATTATGCACAGAGAAAAAATACTCAACAGTTACGGACTGATTAGGTGGATCCACGACATGGTAAAAACCATCAGTCGTGTCATTCATTTCAACAGTATTGTACTGCCCACCATTCAGTCTATAATGTAAATACGGCCCATTAAATTCTGCCCCGCCATCAAAAATACTTACGTTAAAATAAACACTAGCAGTAGAGTCCTCATTATCGGTTAAAGGTGTGTGGTTAATAAAATTCAAAAAATTTAGTGTTCGTTCTAAAAATACGGTTTGGTATTCATTGACATTCGCAGGAGCGGTTGAGCTTGAATTACTCCCAAATGTTTCTAGTCCAGTACCAGTATAAACTAACCTATATTCGGCTTCGTAGCTTAATCCCATCCCCAAACCATTGCTGTATGTAAATATAAGTGTGGCATCATTATGTGGAGTAAAATAATCTGGATACTGATTAGCAGATGGATATCCTGGTTGATATATATCAAAATTAAGCCCATCAGATATTGGATTGTTTGGAACTGCTAATACTGAAGAAACGTTAGCATCATCACCACCCCAGTCTGCATGTAAATAATTCAAAAAAAACGCAGTTTGGGATGAATCACCTGGGTTTTCATTAAGATCCCATCCTAAATCTTGGCCAGAAAGATATAAATTACCCCCATTATCCAAATACTCAGTCAATACAGTTCTATCATCGAAATCTAAAGAAGGAAAAGCCCATTCAGTCAACCAAATGATTATCGGGCTGTTCTGAACCATTTCAAAAGTTAGAGGACCATTCATTCTATCCCAGAGAGCATAAGGAACATTCAGATTATCTAGTATATTGGAATAGAATTTATCAGCCACACCATCGTTATCATCATCAACAAGCAACACTGGTGTTTTACCTATGTTTATAGACACTTCAAAAGAATTCAAATGCTCACCATCCTGATGAATATCAATATTTAGTACCGCTATACCAACCGCTGCAGAATCGTCAATAGTAAGTGAGTATGCCTGAACTAAAATAATTGTGTCCTCATGCGCAACAATGAGACTTGTTTCAGAATTATCGGTTATATTTAGCCTAGAATCTGCACTATTTAAATAAACACTTACATTTTCAGACCCCATTACGGAATAATTATAAAAGCTAGCATCAATTTCAATTGTTTCACCGGGATCAAGTGAAGCGTCACCATTACCATTTAATAAATCACTAGCTGAAAATTGAATTAAATCTAATCGTACAGGTATTACGTTAAACTGGTCTTCAGTATATGTTACACTTTTATGCGCATTCACACGGCCAGAGCCTAAAAATAAATAATATTCTTGGTTTACATCATATAAGTCATCTGCTGTTGCTGAAAGTCTTAATCCTAATTCATAGGGGCTGAGTTCATTAAATTGTGATTTTATAAGGGCAGCAACACCAGCAGCTACGGGACCAGCCATTGATGTACCAGAAGCATTGGAATAGGTATTATCGGGAGTAGAAGATAATATACTAGACCCAGGTGATGAAATATCTACGGAAAGATGGTAGGTTGAAAAACCAGATTTATAATCTCCAGTCGTAGTTGAAGCAACGCTAAAAACATTTCGATATGCAGATGGATAATGGAGTTCATTCTCATCACTATTACCAGCACTAGCAAAAGATAAAGTACCTAGTTCATATGCATAAAGAAAAGCATCAAGAAAATAATTGCTATAACCTCCTCCTCCATAGCTATTGTTTGTCACTGTTGCACCCATATCAGCGGCATAAATAATAGCCGCTGCTGCATCGCCGGAGAGCGCACCATTTTGATCATTTGAAAACTTAAGCGGTAAAATCTTACACTTCCAGCCAGGCGCTGCTACACCAATATCATTATCTGTAACAGCAGATGCACATCCAGCAACATGAGTTCCATGGTTCTGGCTCTCGATTACTGGATTGGGGTCATTATCGTTTTCAGCAAAATCCCATCCATTAATGTCATCTACATAGCCATTAAAATCATCATCCAGACCAGCTATTCCATTATATTCAGCCCAATTTACAAAAATATTAGCAGCAAGATCCTCGTGGTCGAGGTCAATTGCGTCATCAACTATGGCAATTATTACATTTGTATCGCCCTGGGTAGTGTTCCATGCATAGCTTGCACCGATCACTGGCAAATGCCACTGGTTAGAATAATGAGGATCATTTGGTATGGCTGTTTCATAATACTGGTATCTCGGCTCTGCATAAATAACATGTTGTAAACCCGTAAAATTATTTGCAAATATATCTGGTCTAATATTATCAGAATATTTTACTCTGTAAATTCGATTTATATCTGGTAGACGCGGATTTAAATCCTTTTTATAGGGTACAACGGGACTTATATCAGTAATCGTGAATTTTAACAAGGCGGCATCAATTTCCGCTACACCAGTAGTAAACGAATGTGGCGAAATAATTTTTGTTTCTGAAGCCAGCTTAAGAATTATTTCATTGGGAACGTATTCCGCTTTATTTAGATCTTTGCTATAAAGGATTCCATTAATGATTAACACCATTGAAACAAAAAATAATTGCGACATTGTACTATTTTAATTCCCGTTCGTCTTTAGTTGGGCATGTGCTGCAGCCAACCGGGCAATTGGAACCCTGAATGGCGAGCAACTTACATAATCAAGTCCAATCCTATTAAAAAATTCAATGCTGTCCGGATCGCCCCCATGTTCACCGCAGATTCCAATTTTCAAATCTTTGCGAACACTGCGACCCCTTTCAACACCAATTTGTACCAACTTACCTACGCCTGTTTGATCCAGGCTCTGAAACGGATCATGGTCTAAAATACCACCCTCCAAATATTCTGGTAAAAATCCACCGATATCATCACGGCTAAAGCCAAATGTTGTTTGCGTAAGATCATTGGTGCCAAAGCTGAAAAATTC
>ENA-UPTF01000391-UPTF01000391.1-marine-metagenome-genome-assembly--contig:-NODE-391-length-31133-cov-4.429514_pt1 | contig 31133 bp, 27 predicted proteins | sample MGYA00238166_ERZ767019 | MGnify/ENA primary metagenome ERZ767019 (study PRJEB28930, sample SAMN06266391) | marine metagenome | isolation source: Sea water from 250 m depth | place: Atlantic Ocean | study... | reverse complement strand
CTGGAAGTATATCGGTGGTCCGATGGATCCTTTTTAGAATGTCAGGACTTCTGGCGTATCAGTGGAATTGAGCGTGATGTCTATCTGTATGCCGAACCAAAAGTTCGCATCGTTGATTTTTGGGCTAAAACACCTTTGGATGGATCATATGATAAAGGTGAGTTCAGTCTTGAGATAGTTATAGCCAATGATACAGGTGACCATGAAAGGGTCACTGTTCTCACGGAACTATTAAAGCCTAATGGAAAACGAGCTTTTTCAAGAATGGACCGGGTGCCAATGGATGCAAACTCAAGGACCACACACATGGTCAAATATTCTGTGCGGAATGTGGAACCTTGGACAGCTGAAACACCCAACCTTTATCGGCTTAATATAACCGTTAAAAAAGGGTATGATGTCCTTTCGGTCCTAACGGATGAAATAGGTTTTCGAACTGTAGAAGTGCAAGGAGGACAATTATTGTTGAATGGTAAGCCCATATATTTGAAGGGTGTGAATCGCCATGAGCACGACCCTGTCACTGGTCACGTCATCAGCCGTGAGTTGATGGAAGAGGATATTCAGCTTATGAAGAGGTTCAATATTAACGCAGTGCGAACAAGCCATTATCCGTGTGATCCCTATTGGTATGATCTATGTGATAAATATGGTCTCTATGTGATCGATGAGGCAAATATAGAGAGCCATGGTATGGGCTATAGACCAGAACGTACTCTGGGGAATGCACCCGAATGGCACAAAGCTCATCTTTCACGCATCAAGCGAATGGTGGAGCGCGACAAGAATCACCCATCGATCATTATGTGGTCCATGGGGAACGAAGCGGGAGATGGAGTGAATTTTGTTGCGGCATCGAACTGGATCCATGAACGCGACCCCTCCCGTCCTGTTCATTATGAGCGCGCATTAGAGCGGGATCACGTGGATGTTTATACACCCATGTATGCGAGCATCGAATACATCATAGAGTGGTCATCATTGTCTCGGGATAGACCTCTAATATTGTGTGAGTACATGCACGCCATGGGCAATAGTTTGGGAGGGCTTAAGGATTATTGGGATGCCATAAGGTCTCACAAGTATTTGCAGGGCGGATATATCTGGGACTGGGTGGACCAGGGTATTCTGAAGTATACAGAAGATGGACGTAAATACTTCGCTTATGGTGGAGATTTTGGACCTCCGGGGACGCCAAGTGATGGTAATTTTTTGATAAATGGCCTGGTTCAACCAGACAGAAGACCAAACCCCCATATATTTGAAGTAAAAAAGGTATACCAGAATTATTTAGTTGAAGCTATTGATCTGGACCAACCCAGTATCAGAATAACCAACGAGAATTTTTTTATCAGTTCCGGCAATATAGAGACTGATTGGGTGGTAAAAGCTGATGGTATGGTCCAGGATTCTGGAGTATTTAAAGATCTAATGATCGAACCACAAGAATATATTGATTTGATCGTTCCGATAAAGACGATTGAACCAGTTAATGATACAGAATATTTCCTTGAGATCGAATTTAGAACAAAGGAGAATACAGACCTGATCCCAAAAGATCATCTTGTTGCATGGGAACAGTTCATGCTTCCTATTGAGAAGGTGGAAAATAAAAATATAAATGATCTCGAGATAGATACATATGATACCAAAAATAAGATCACAGTTTCCGGCCATGATTTCAAGATCATATTTGATAAAAGATCAGGCAGTTTGGTATCTTGGAAATATTCTGACATTGATCTGATATCGACAGGCCCCAAGCCACAATTCTGGCGGCCACCGACCGATAATGATTTTGGGTACCAGATGCCTGATAGAATGGCGGTCTGGTACGAACCATCAATAAAGAATATACAGGTCAACTTGCAGGAGAGATCAAGCCAGGTGGTAGATATTGTCTTCAGTGTGGATTATGAAAAGATTGGTAGGGTAATAACAAATTACTCTGTTAACAGTGCTGGCAGGATAAATGTTACTCAAACCATTGAACCTGATGATAACCTACCGAACTTACCCCGTTTTGGTATGGTGATAGAACTACCGATACAATTTGATAACATGACCTGGTTCGGTCGTGGTCCTCACGAGAGCTATTGGGATAGAAAATCCGGTGCAAAGATCGACCTTTATACTGGTAAGGTCGCTGATCAGTATCATCCTTATGTTAGGCCACAGGAAACTGGAAACAAGACCGATGTACGCTGGGCAGCTTTTACAGACGATCTTGGATCAGGGATCATGATTCGAGGTGATACCTTATCGGTAAATGCAACTCATTTTCGAATAACAGATTTTGATAATGGAAATGTGGAACTAACAACCAGATCAGCAACAAGCAATATAAGAACCAAGAAACAGCATCGACATACGATAGATATGAGTCCTCGAAAACTGATCAACGTTCATATTGATCATAAACAGATGGGCGTAGGGGGAGAAGATAGCTGGGGCTCGCAACCATTACCACAGTATCAGTTACCAGCAAAAAAATATTCATACTCATTCACCATGGTCCCAATACCTAAGAATAGCAACCCAGTAACGATCTCAAAAAATGTTGTTCGCAAAAATAAATAATTTAACAAGTGGCCTGAAATACTTGGGGATACTTATCATGGGGACACTGTTCTTATCCTGCAGTCCTCCGAAAGATTATCCAAATATCATTTACATACTTGCTGACGATCTAGGCTATGGTGAATTAGGTGTTTATGGACAAAAGATCATTGAAACACCCCACATTGATGCATTGGCAAGATCAGGCGTGCGTTTTTCTAACCACTATTCTGGTTCTCCGGTCTGTGCTCCAGCACGGTCCGTTTTGATGACAGGACAACATAGTGGCCACACTTATATCCGTGGTAATGATGAGTGGATTGAAAGAGGTGATACATGGGACTATTTAGCCATGTTCGCCGATTCATCCCTGGAAGGGCAACGACCACTTGCCGATAGTATTATTACGATTGCTGAGATCTTGCAAAGTGAAGGTTATCGAACAGGTAGTGTGGGAAAATGGGGCCTTGGTGCTCCAACAACAGATGGAGTACCCAATAAACAGGGTTTTGATTTTTTTTATGGCTATAATTGCCAGCGGCAGGCGCACACACTATACCCATTGCACCTATGGAAGAATGAAAAGAGAGAACTTTTAGATAATAAAATGGTGGCTCCTCATTCTAATCTCAAAGAAGGTGCGGATCCCAGTGACCCCGCAAGCTATAGCGACTTCAGTCTAAATGATTATGCCCCAGAGATCATGCATAATGAAGCCATGAAATTCATTGAAAAAAATAAAGATCACCCTTTCTTTCTTTATTATGCATCTCCCCTCCCGCACCTCCCTCTTCAGGCACCACAGCGCTGGGTTGACTATTATCATAAAAAGTTGGGTCCTGAAGAACCTTATACTGGTAAGAGCTATTTCCCTAATAGAATGCCGAGGGCGACTTATGCTGCTATGATCTCTTATCTGGATGAACAGGTAGGAGATATAGTAGCTAAGCTGAAATATTTGGGACTGTACGAAAACACATTTATCATTTTCACCAGTGATAATGGGCCAACCTACACTGGAGGTGCTGACACACGATTTTTTGATAGTGCCAAACCATTTAAGTCCGAACGGGGATGGTCAAAAGGGTTCTTGCATGAAGGCGGGATCCGTGTGCCAATGATCGCCAGTTGGCCGGGGCATATTGCAGAGAACGGTATGTCTGATCATTTATCTGCATTTTATGATGTGATGCCTACTATCTGTGATATCATTGGTGTGCAAAGACCTGCGCAAACGGATGGCATCAGTTTTTTACCTACACTGCTCAATGATCGCCAAGATGAGACACATAGATACCTTTACTGGGAATTTCCCGCTTATAATGGTCAACAAGCTGTCCGATTAGGCAAATGGAAAGGGATCAGAAAAAATATATTTGACGGAAACCTAATTATTGAACTATATGATCTGGAATCGGATATCCAAGAACAAAATGATCTCGCTGCTGAATACAAAGATGTTGTTGAACGAATAGGAATGATCATGAAAAGAGAACATACCCCTTCAACCCTGGACAGGTTCAAGATCGTCCAACTGGGTGATAAATAACATTTTCTATCGGAAATGGCTGTAACCGGATTCCAGCTTAATCCTGGTGATATCTATGCAATAATGACCGCACTATGTTGGTCATCTGCGGTCATATTATTTCAGGTATCTGGACGTATCCTCGGTAGCTTGCAGATAAGCCTGTTAAAGAATATCATCGGAGTGATCGGATTTACGGGATTCCTGTTAATTCAGTGGCAGGATTTTCCAGTGTTCACTCAGCATGAGTATTTTATAATGATCATTAGTGGTACTCTGGGAGTCGCAATTGGGGATCTGTTTTTTTTAGCTTCCCTTCGAAGATTAGGTGCTGGTCTGAACGCGATAGTGAGCACTGCATATTCACCATCAATATTTTTAATTGCGTTCCTTATGTTTAAAGAGGTCATCTCCCTGCAGGCATATTTTGGAGGGTTCTTGGTGATAATTGGGATAATAATCGGTACCCTTGAAGTTCCAATAGATCGCGGCCGGAAAGATATTGCTTGGGGAGTGGTCTTTGGGTTCTTGGCCCAGGCACTCACTGCTTTTTCAGTATTATTACTTAAACCAACAATGGTGATCCATCCGGTGGTTCCGATCGCATTGGTCAGGTTCAGCATGGGGGCTATACTGAGTATTGGTTTCTTGGTCTTTGCTAAAGGATTTCCCGCATTGATCGAAACATTCAATCGAGGATTTACACACCTACCATTGATCATGGGGTCGTTATTGGGTACGTTCCTATCTGTGGTCTTTTGGCTGGCGGGATATAAATATACTCTTGCGGGTCGAGCTGCTATCTACAATCAACTCTCAACAATATTTATTATTATCATGGCAGTTATTTTTCTGAATGAAACTATGACCAAGAGAAAATGGATAGCAGTATTTTTTGCACTTTCAGGTGTACTATTAGTGAGTGGATCATAGATACCATCAGGGTTAAGCTGGAATCTGGTCAAAGCTATTTGCGGTTGTTTCAGAAAATTATTTCTCACCCGGTTGTAAGAAACTTTCATAGATTCGAAAATCCATGATCGAAATACAAAAATTGTTTCAGCTGTATTTTGGGAAGAAATATTCCAATAAACAAATTAATGATAGGTTTCACATTTGGCGGAGGTCTGTTGATCGGGATGATGAAACACGTTTCAAGATCATGATGGATGGTGCCCGTTCACAAATGTCAGACCTTTCAAAGCAATGGAAATGGGTCATTATCCAGGCAGTACTATGGTTATGGATATCCAATAAGTATGAATTGCAGCCCATTATCAATGTAATGGCTTTTCTAAGTATCCTCACCCAGTTCTCATTTAATCTGTCTGCTATTGTTAAAGATAAAAAGCAACTTTTCTCGATCTATATAAGTAGAGAGATTTTAGATCTGCGCAATGCGTCAACAATGCTTTGGGACACGTTTGAAGAATTACAGGAAGATTTATCAGGACCAGTAGAAATTTCGGAGAAAAATTATGCGCCTGATATTGAATGGCCAGATATCACAATAGAGTTGGTTGGGAATAGATATGATGAGGATCTGCCCTATTTGAGAACAGTGATCGGGCATGATACCAGTTCTCTCATACACCCCGTTGAGTTCGGTCTGACCTGTAAGAATGACCGAAAAGTATCAACATCAGCATTTACTATGCTTAAATTATTCGCGGAGCATAACCCTTTCCTGTTTAAAGGACATGGATCTAAAAGAAACTCAGTGGAAAAGCGGATCCAAAAGCTTCGAGATATTTTTAACACCTATTTTGGGCAAAGGGAAGTTTCGCCAATATCACAGTATCAGGAATCGGTCGGGTGGGAATGCTACATAAACATTGAAGATAGAACAAAGACCTGGAAAAAATTTGAACATGAACATGAAACAGATATAATAGACATGCTGGACAAATGGACCTTTGTTACTGAACAGGAAGATATTCCTCTGCCAGAAAAAGATGCTTATAGTCAGAAAGGATGGGACTGGTAAATGAAATGGCTGTTTCTCTTACTGTTGCTTATTCTCCTGGGATATAGCATTCATGATGAGATCAAGGATCAGCAGTCTAATGATTAACCCCATTATACTACAATGATAGCGCAACATCTCGGTCATGTTGTGTTCTATGTTCGAGATCTTAACAGGTCTTTAACTTTCTATAGGGATCTATTGAGATTTGATGAAGTTGGGAAAATAGGAGATCATGTTTCTGCATTAACATCGGGGAGAACTCACCATGAAATATTGCTGATAGAGGTTGGAGATGCACCGGGTCCAATGCAGGGTAAAAGAATAGGACTCTATCATATTGGGATCAAAATTGGGAACACTTTAAATGAATTGCGTTTAGTGCGCGATGAATTAATAGAGCATGGAATTCAAATAGATGGTGCTAGTGATCACACGGTCACCCAGAGCCTTTATGTACGGGACCCGGATGGAAATGAAGTGGAGCTTTATGTGGATGCAGACCCTAAAATTTGGAAAGATGATCCCAGCAAGATCGTGAGCCCTATAAAACCGTTGGACCTATGATCATACTAAAACATAATTATTTCAGGATCTATATCAGGATGTATCCTATACCTATATTAATTAAAGGTCAAAGACCGTAACACATAGCTTAATATTGCGACCCAATTACAAAAAATTGACAAAAGAGGAGATCAATGAACTTCCTCTTCGTTATTATGAAGGACCGGTCCACATAGTATCTTCTTTAGAAGATGCCGAGAGGGCATGTGATGCATTATCAAGAGAAAAGATCATAGGTTTTGATACCGAGACGCGACCAACTTTTCGTAAAGGCGAGATCAATCCAACATCAATCCTACAGTTAGCAGGATATGATAGGGTCTATATTATTCAGTTACATAAGCTTGGGCTCTCTGAAAGTATAATATTTATTCTTTCCCATCCTGATATTATTAAGTGCGGTATTGCCCTTGATCGTGATCTGATAGAATTAATGCAATTGTCCCCATTCGACCCTCAAGCCTTCATTGACCTGGGTGAGATAGCGCGGAGGTCGAATGTTCCGCACCATGGTCTTAGAGGATTGGCTGCTCTCTTTTTTGGTTTTAGAATATCTAAACAGGCACGAACGTCAAACTGGAGTGCAAAGAAACTGACAACTAAACAAATAAATTATGCAGCGACCGACGCTTGGGTCGGGCGCGAATTATATTCCAAATTCATAGATGAAAAATTGATCTGAACAATAGAATATGCTCTTTGTTTATGTCTTCAATATAAATTTTGTATGATTATTAATATCGTTTGTATATAATACAAATAATTACATACTAATGATGCGGAATAATATTCAGATCATAAAACCTTTCTTATTGTTATCTCTACTTATTCTTAATGGGTGTGCCGCAATAATGAAGACGGCAGTTCCAATGAGTAATGTAACTGCTCCCACTGGAACCCATCCTGTCGGAACCAAGACCTTTCATTTAATAGACTCCACTCGTTCAGCCTGGTATCAGGATAAGAATGAAAACGTTCGTGAGCTAATGGTTCGTGTCTGGTATCCTGCAAAAAAGAATTCTGTCAATCATCGCGCTCCATATGTTAAAGATTATGCCTTGGTCAGAGATGTCATCACAAAAAATTTTGGTATGCCCAAATACTTAATGGACAATCTGGGAACAATTGAATGTAATGCATGGTTGGATGCTGAACCTGTAGCTGGTAGAACCATATTCCCGATCATTATCTTTTCTCACGGACATCGTGGTATGAAGATCCAGAATACGACACAGGTAGAAGAATTAGCTAGCTATGGTTATATTGTTATTGCTTGTGATCATACATATGATTCCGGGGTGACTGTTCTACCTGGTAACAGAGTTATATTCTCACAGTCAGGAGTTCCTGATGATATCGATGAAAATGAAGGTCGGGAGATAAGAGAAATGCAGATAAACATAAGGTCTGCCGATATAACTTTCATTATCGATAAGATCTCACTCGATTTTTTTGGTGACCCTGAACTGGCGAAAATATGTGATCTGAATAATATTGGTATCTTCGGACATTCGTTCGGCGGGGGTACATCTATTTTCACCGCTTATAATGATAACCGTATAGATGCGGTTTTTGGACTGGATTCTTGGTTCATGCCGATTCCCACCAGACTGGTCAATAAAGATCTGAAAAAGCCGTTTGGACATTTAGGTCAGGTTAACTGGGGTGAAAGCAACAATTATTCCATATTAGATACGCTGGCCTCAAACAACAGTGATCTGTCAGTGCATTTTAGCGTTGAAGGTTCAACACATTTTGATTTCACTGATTTTTCCCAGTTCAGTCGTATCACAAAATGGTATGGTTCTGGCGAGATATCATCAGCAAGGATAAGAATTATCATGAACCGTTTATTATTGGATTTTTTTGATCATTATTTAAAGAACGGAAAAAAATTTCACCCCAAATCATATAAAAAACATTTTCCGGAATTGACAACCCATATATATTAGTCCATCCAGGTGTTATTGAATGAAAAAATTGTTTGACCATATCCAATCACATCATTATTCTGAACAAGCGAATTGTTGTAATAGTATCGATATTGGTCTATAATTTGGAGTTCGGTCTTTAATCATTAATTACTCAAACAAATAATGAGCCGTTTTTGTATTTATCTAAAATGAAACAGTAATTTCCATTTGTGCAAAAGTTCATTCTTACTCTGATTGTTTTCTTTTCCGCTTCTTGTTCTTTTTTTGGTGGTCCTAACTATGATCTGTCGGCTGACTCCACCGGTCTGAGCTTTGATGGTATTGATGATTATATTCAGATCGATGCTAATGTCATACCTGATTCAGGAGATTTTAGTATAGCAGTTTGGGGAAAAGCCGACCCCAAACACACCGGAAACAGAATAGTGTTATCTCAGAACGATACAACTGGGAACCCATTTTACTTTGGTTCAACACAGGATTCAGAAAAAGGTGGATCCATTAGAATGGGCGAAGATTGGTCGAAGCTGAAAGATAGCGGTTTCCCTGTTGATGACAACTGGCATTATTTTACTATTGTGAATGATGGTACGATCGGTGACTCAGCAGATATCATTGATACATCAGCCTTTTTTCTCGATGGAAAAATGATTCAATCGGTGATGGGGAAAGGAAAGAAATATCCAAAAGTAGAACCATTTTATATCGGCACACAATGGAACGGATCAGGGGAATATTTTTCGGGAATGATGGATGGGTTAGCTATCTGGGATGTTAAACTATCATCCGAAGAAATAACCTCTCTATTCAATAACGGTGAAGGACTTGATCCTACCACAGACACCTTGGATTATAGGTCTTCATCACAATTGATCGGATTTTGGCCTTTCAATGAAGGCATAGATTCCAGCGTGACGGATTACAGCGGTAATGATTATGATGGTACAATTTATGGGGCAACCTGGGAAAGGATCGATAGCAAGCTTGTGCCTAAAACTGATACGACCCTCGTAATAGATGAGGTTGAAACTGATGAGGATGAGCTAATACAAGAAGAGGAACCTAAACAGATACTTTGGGGAAAGATCTTTAACCAAGAAGAAAAACCTTTACGCAGAGCAAAGGTTTCCCTTTACGGGTATCGAGAAGGAGATCAAGATGAATATTTTTTTGAGGCAAGCGTAAGGACAACCCGCTTGGGCGATTATGAATTTCATGATTATCGCTCCTGGGATACCCTTTCTGTTTCATTGGACGGATACAAGACCATAATTATGACCCTATCCGAACTTGATATGAATGATCTACCGTTCGACTTTTACTTGACCAGGCCGAAATCTGGTAAGCGCAAATCTGACGATAAGTCTGCTGCCATGGCCAGATTATCTTTAGAGAATTATGAAATGATCCAAAGTCTTATCAGGAATGCCAGGCCCAGGGAGGTCATTACCATACCCAATGGTATACACGTTGTGTCTAAACCAATACTTGTGGAAAATAAAAAGAATATTACTATAAAAGGTGAGATAGACACTGGCATCATTCAGAATGATCTGAACAAACCGGTCCTAATTTTTAATAATTCAGAAAATATCGTAGTTCATAATCTTCGGTTTGGGCATACTGAAACGTCTCGTGGTACTTGTGATGCTGAAGTGTTGGTAATTGATGGTTCGAGAAAGATCTATATCAATAGCTGTGAGATATCTGGTTCAGGAACCATCGGTGTGAAGGGTACTAATAGCGATGAGATCGCGGTGATAAGCTGTTTCATTCATGATAATTCTTGGTTTGCCTTCTCCTTTCGTAAATGTAAGAATGTAAGAATTGAGAACTCGCGGATCATGGAGAATAAAGATCTGATCTTCAAAAGGTCCTCTGATGTAGCCATGTTCAGTAACACGATACAGAAATAGGACATTGATAAAAACAGTGTTTAAAAATAAGGATAAAACACTGTTCTTTATTTTACCACTAACAGGTATTCTACTTTTTATCATTCTGGTCTTTTTGAGCGCTTTAGCCTATGATGGCGGGAATAAACTGAACCCTACCGCATCTGGATATTCATTCTCAAATAATTACCTTAGTGATCTAGGTAGGGCAAAAACCCTTAACGGTCTTGAAAACAATCTTCCGTTTTATTGCTTCAATGGTTCCTTGATCATCCTTTGCCCAATCTTCGTACTTTATTTTCTTTATCTGCCGATCTTATATAATGAAAATAAAAAAACCTTGACCGTGGCACGGATCGGAAGCCTATTTGGAGTTTTCGGCAGTATTTGTTTTGCTGGCGTTGGCTTTACTCCCGCAGATCTATATTTTTCGCCCCATGTGTTTTTTGCAAATTGGCTGTATCGTTGTTATTGTATGACGATAATCTTTTATGCTGCAGCATTTATCTTTATACCTAAGAAAAGCCAAGTATTTGCAACAACGTTTATTATCATTGGTATGATAGTTGCCGCCCATATCCTTTTGTCAGATATTGGTTTGGCCGACCATTTCACCGACTCGCATAGGATTCATGTTCTATCTCAGAAAGCTTCCAGTATCGCTCTGGTATTTGCTGTGCCAATGATGGTGGTTTATAATAGGTGGCAATTAGGTGCTGGTCCGGTAAGCCTAAGTATTTTTGCCTTGAAGAATTGATAACTCTTATCACCAATTTCCCATAGATCCTTTAATTTTGTTTAAATAAGCGTAAATAATGGAGGTAAATATGAAAGAATATGTAATTGGGTTCACTACTGGATTAATAGTAGTACTGACCATGTTCCTTTCCTTAGGCTCGACTAACAATGCACTCAGCCCTGGTCAATACCAGGTTGACACGGTTCTGCTTGCACAAGAAGATTATGTAGGGAATAAAAGCTATGAGGTTCTTGTTACAGTTTTTGATACACGAACAGGAGAAGTAAAACAAAAGAGAAGAGAGTCTCACGTGAACTACATCGCTTCAAAATATAAGGAAAAAAAATCTTCTGCATTTGATTATAAATAGCTTTATCAATAACAAGGGAGTAAAATATGAAACACTATGCCATCGGTTTGGTCACGGGCGCATTATTAATCTTGAGCGCAGTAATGTTCTTAGGTGCAACCGAAAGCGATCAATATGACGGTCGCTATCAGTTTATTGGTGGTTCCACCGTTGATATGAAGGTCTTTGATTCTCGGACCGGGAAATTCTACATGCGAGGTAGGGACTTTGTCACAGAGTATGATATCGTTAATTCTTATTATCGGGTGCACACCTACAAACTGTACGAGGATTAGGTTCTATTGGGAACATATCCTGAACTAAAGGATCTGCCTACAAATGTATTATCTGCTGCAGAATGTATCAGAGGCCATGTTCGCTGCACTCCGTTTGAACATTCAAGGTCTCTTTCTGAATTAACTGAAACTAAAGTCTGGCTGAAGCTGGAGAACCAGCAGTATACTGGTTCCTTTAAGGTACGAGGGGCCATGAACAAATTGCTTTCCCTTAACAGTATTGAGCGGGAGCAGGGCGTTGTTGCGGCATCCACAGGCAACCATGGTGCGGCCGTGGCCTATGGGTGCCAAAAGTTGAATATACCGGGCATGGTCTATGTCCCGGAAGATACATCGGATGCAAAGCTGGAAAATATGCGTAATTATCTGGCAGATGTTCGTCTCCATGGTTCGGACTGCGTGGATTCCGAGGCTGAAGCAAGAGCAGTGGCAAAAGAAAGAGCCATGGTATATCTTTCCCCTTATAATGATCCAGATGTAATAGCAGGGCAGGGAACTGTGGGTGTCGAGATGGAAGCACAGTGTGATGGATTGGATGTATTGATCGTGGCAGTTGGCGGCGGTGGACTGATCGGTGGAATCTCAAGTTACCTTAAATCCGTATGGTCGGATCTCCATGTGATTGGTTGCTCGCCAGAGAATTCACCTGTGATGATCAAATCTCTCGCTTCGGGAGAGGTCCTTGACCTTGAATCCCTTCCAACCCTTTCAGATGGTACGGCTGGTGGTGTAGAGCCCGATTCTCTGACCTTTCCTATTTGCCAGAGTGTGATCGATGAAAGCGTACTGGTCACAGAGGAAGAGATCCGTGATGGTGTTACTCTTCTTATGGAGAAACATCACCAGCTGGTAGAGGGAGCTGCTGGAACTGCCATGGCGGCATTAATGATAAAAAAGAGCGAGCTAAAGGGACAACGAGTTGGTCTTGTGGTATGCGGAGGGAATATTAGTATTAAAACATTACAGGAGATATTATGCACGTCTTCGGATTAGAACAGATAAAACAGGTATTACCAGATCTTGATCTGTTTCCATTGATCAAAGATGGTTTCAAGGCTTATTCCTCTGGTCGTACAGTGGTACCGCCAGTGGGAGAATTGATATTTGATGATCCACCGGGTGATGTTCATATCAAATACGGATACATAAAAGGGGATGATTATTTTGTGATCAAGATCGCTTCCGGGTTCTATGAGAATTCTGAACTGGGGTCAGCTTCGAGTCAGGGCGGAATGATGCTGCTCTTTGACCAGTACACTGGTCGGGAGAAAGGCGTACTTGTGGATGAATGTCATCTGACAAATGTTCGAACAGCAGTAGCTGGTGCGATCTGTGCTGAAGCCCTGGCACCCGGACAGGTTAGATCGATAGGTGTGCTTGGGACAGGAGTACAGGCCAGGATGCAGGTATCCTACCTATCAACAGTGACCAAGTGTCGCCAGGTTAAGGTTTGGGGCAGAAATGAGCAAAAAATGTTTAAATACCAGAATGAGATGAGAAAAGAAGGCTGGCAGGTAGAAACTTGCACTGACCCTGGTTATGTGGCAGCTTCCTGTAATCTGATCATTACGGCAACACCCACGAAAACACCCTTACTGAGAGATATTGATGTAAGAAAAGGTACTCATATCACTGCCATGGGTTCGGACTCACCAGGCAAACAGGAGTTAGAAACAGGTATCTTGGAAAAAGCAGATCTGATCGTGGCCGACAGTATTCTTCAGTGCAGGGAAAGGGGAGAGATAGTACATGGTCTATCGGAGGGTGTCATCAATGAAAAAGATATTATAGAATTAGGGGCTATTTTGGATGAAAAAGCATCAGGGAGAACCTCCGATGACCAGATCACAATAGCAGACCTGACCGGGGTAGCGGTCCAGGATATTCAGATCGCTAAAGCTGTTTTTGAAGCATGTAATAAAGGAGCTTAGAATGAAATTTGAAGAATTCGAATTAGAAAGGAACCAGTCACTTTTTGAAAATAAAGTGGATTATAATCTATCAGAAAGTGGGGTACATCCTTTATCACTAAAAGATTTCCTAACACGGGATGAGCAGGAAGAGCTCCTTCATACAGAACTCTTTTATGGTCATACGACCGGCACACCAGAATTAAGGAAACAGATCACAGGACTCTATAATGGTGCAATTGTGGATAATGTTCTGGCCACTTCAGGTTCAGCGGAAGCGAATTTTTTAGCGATCATGACCTTGCTGGAACCTGGCGATGAACTTATTTATATGGTCCCCAATTACCTTCAGATCAGGGGTATAGCACGCAATTTTGGGATCACCGTCAAGGAGCTACCTCTGCGTGAATCACTAAGCTGGCAGTGGGACCTGGATGAGCTGAGGTCAATGATCAATGGCAAAACAAAAATGATCGCACTCTGTAATCCGGACAATCCTACCGGGGCAGTTATGACAACAGATGTTATGGATGGTGTGGTCGAAATAGCAGAGGAAGCTGATTGTTGGATACTTTCCGATGAAGTATATCGGGGTGCAGAATTGAACGGCGTAGAATCACCGTCATTTTGGGGGCTATATGAAAAAACGGTCGTTAACGCTGGTCTTTCAAAAGCATATCGCCTACCTGGTCTTCGATTAGGCTGGACCGTTGGACCGGAAGATTATGTTAAAACTGCCTGGGCCTTCCATGATTACACTACAATATGTATCGCATACCATAGTGACTGGATCGGATCGAGAGTTTTGGCTCCAGAAAGAAGGAAGAAGATCTTAGATGGCACCAAGTCGCATCTGAACCATAATCTAGATACTCTGGTAGATTGGATGGAAAATTGCGATGGTAAATTAAGCCTGTCCCCTCCACAGGCAGGTGCTATTGCCTTTGTTCACATCAATATAGACATGCTTTCTCAGGACCTGACCTATTACATACGTGACAATTATAGTGTGCTACTAACTGCCGGAAAATGGTTTGGTCTGGAAGGCTTTCTTAGGTTCGGATATGGACCACCCAATGATTACCTAAAGGCTGGTTTGGATCGCATTTTAGAATCTATAAGATCGATATAATATCGAAACAGATATTATCTACAATTCTTCTGGAACATAATTAAAATTAGAACGGTCTGGCCTCTGGTAAGAATCTTCAGGTATCCGTTCGGGAAGATCGACCTGTGGCTGATCAGTATCAGTGTACGGTATCTTACTTAATACATGGCTTATACAATTGACCCTCGCTTTCTTTTTTACATCAGATTCTACAATATTCCATGGGCTAAAATCCGTGTCCGTGTGTTCCATCATATTATCCTTTGCCTTAGAGTAATCATCCCAGCGGTTTATGGACTCAGTGTCCATTGGGCTTAATTTCCACACCTTTGTTGGGTCATTGATCCTTCCTCGAAAACGTTTCATTTGTTCTTCCGCACTCACAGAGAACCAATATTTTAAAAGAAGGATACCAGAACGGATCAGCATTCGCTCGAATTCAGGACATGTCTGTAGAAATTCTACATACTCCTTCTCAGTACAGAAACCCATTACTCTTTCGACCCCAGACCTGTTATACCAGCTACGGTCGAACAGTACTATCTCTCCAGCCGCTGGTAAGTGTGCCACATAACGTTGAAAATACCACTGGGTCTTTTCCCTGTCAGATGGTTTAGCCAGAGCTACAACCTTACAGCTGCGTGGGTTCAGGTTCTCAGTTATCCGTTTAATGGTCCCACCTTTTCCGGCAGCATCACGACCCTCGAAGATAATTGCAATCTTTTTTCCTTTTTCAATGACCCAATCCTGCATTTGGACCAATTCTACCTGCAAGTTTTCGATCATCTTGTTATATGTTTTATTGAACTCTTTTTTGTCCTTATTGCTGAATTCCTTTTTTTTACTCATGATTGCTCCTTTTTAAAAAATTCGTTTGGTGCAATAAATAAGTTAAGAAACATTAGAAATACCAAAACCAAATTTTAAGTTCATTTAATCCTTCATTATGAATAGATTTTTCATATCGATCTTATCAGAATGAATAAGCACCTATTAAGATACATATCAGTTCTTCTTCCTATACTGGTTCTATCCCAGTCTGCTACCTGGGATATAATCCAGAGCGAGATCCTTTTGCCGAACTGTGTTGTGTGTCATGATCATGGCACATATTTCACAGAACAGTCAGGGTTGAACCTGGCCCCGGATGTTGCCTACGAAGGACTGATCAATCAGGTGCCAACGAATACAGCTGCTGCGGATGATGGTCTGACCTTAGTGGGTAATGAGGGTATTCCAAGTCTTTACAGTAGTTTTCTATGGGAGAAGATCAATGCGCAGAATCAGGAACATTTTTATTCGGACCATCCGGAATATGGAGCCCTGATGCCATTGGGTATGGACTTTCTCACTAATGGTCAATTAGAATATATTCGCGAATGGATCATTTCCGGTGCACCCGATGCAGGTGTTGTGGCTGATAGTGCACTGTTAGAGGATACGACAGTATATACCCTGCCGGAATTTGGACCATTGGATCCACCAGAGAATGGGATCCAGTTGCACCTGGGTCCTTTTGCTATCCCGCCGCAGTTCGAGCGTGAGATATGGAGCTTCACAGAATTGGATACAACGGGTATACTTTATATCAATAACATTGAGATATTAATGGCACAGGGTAGCCACCATTATATCGCATACACTTACAACCAGATCCCACCCATTGGTCTACCACCGGCCGGTGTTTATAGGGATATTCGTGATGAGAATGGAGAATATATTCCAGAGACCTTTTCTCATATGGCTTATCAGCATTTTGTGACAGGGTCCCAGTATCAGGTATACAACTACCATCTACCAGAAGGGGTGGCTCTTAGGTTAGATTCGCAATATGGTATAGACCAGAACTCGCACTACATAAATTATACAAATGACACTACTTACGGAGAAGCTTACGCGAACCTGCATATGGTACCATTGAGTGAGTTGGAGCATGTTGCTGAAATATTGCAGATAGGCGAAACTGATTTAGAACTACCACCCCAGCAAGCTACCACCGTAAATAAGACAGTGTGGATCGATGATGAGTTCGGTGAGCCTATTACTATTATCCAGCTTATGAGTCATGCGCATCTTCATAATGAAAGCTTCAGCGTTTACCGTCGTAACCAGAATGACCCCAGTGTTCGGGAATTGATCTATTTAGCGTTGGATTGGGAACACCCTCCCATCCATCAGTATGATCCTCCTCTTGAGTTTGGTATGGATGAAGGCATTGAAATGGAAGCCGTCTATAATAATGATACAGATGAAATGATCGGTTTTGGATTTTTAAGTACGGACGAAATGATGTTCTTGTTCGGCATCTATCATACGAGTGAAACGGTTGGAGTGGATAGATCTGACCGGGATCTTCCATATGAATTCTCGATCTCACCGCCCTATCCAAATCCTTTTAATCCATCCACGAAAATTGAATATTCACTTTCTGAGGGCAATTCGGTTAATATTACTGTTTATGATCTTATGGGGAACAAGATAAGAACATTGATCGATGAGTATCAGGCAGAAGGTACATGGTCAGTTCAATGGGACTCAAAGAATAGGTCAGGTATATCTGTTGCTGCGGGAATCTATTTTTTCAATATAAGAACTGGTCAATCTTACGATACAAAAAAAGCTGTCCTGCTAAAATAATCTTTCGGTCCGCATACCAGATTATAGTACATGAGTATTAAGTAGTAATTAATGTAGGAGATAAGTAGTTATGAAGAAAATATTATTACATGGTATGGGATCCTATTTGAAAGCTCGATCCGTCAGGCAGGTAATTTCGTTATTGGTGGTATTGTCCATGGCCGGGGTAGAAGCTCAATATAATCCCTGCTATGATGAGATATACCTTGACCTGAAGGCTCAGGGTATTACCAATATGACAAGTAGGGAATACCATTATTTCTCAAGGAAAGATGAAGAATGTGCTGAGTATAATACTTTTGATAAGCAGTATCGTGATCAACTCGATATTATGCAGGACAATCTGTTCAAACTGGCTGAAAAGGTAGAGCTCATGGGTAAGGATATCGATCTGGACAATGTTTATGGTATGGGACGACTGAATGCGACAGATCCAGAATTACGCAGTCTTTCTATTATTCGTTCCAGGGACGATGATATTCAGCGAGAGTTCAATACTCTATCAGAGAAATTGATCATAATGCGCAATGAGATCAAGAGTGAGCTGGAAGAGAGAGGTAAGGGCCTGGCTGATCTGGTCGTTAATTCTATTACAGTGATCGATAGTGTCGATGGAGGTTATATCAAAACGGTGAATAAGGAAGGTAGGAGTATGGTCCTGATAGGTAAACATCCGTCCGGTAGTGGCAGTCTGGTAACCTATAATATCAAGGGCAGGCCAGCTGTCAGGGTCGGATCGAATGGCGAGGAAGGTGGCTATGTTGAGGCCAAAGGAAATACTGGGAAACGAGCTGCGTTCATTGGCACCGAGAAAGGTGGAAGTAATATGGTCGCGGCGCATAATCCAAAGGGTGAGACCGTCTTTATATCGGGGTCCAATGGAAATGACCACGGGTATATAAAAACACTGAGTTCCGGTGGAAATAATGCTACTTTGCTTGGAGCCAAGAAAGATGGGTCTGGATACATTTCCACCTATGGAAGCTCGGGAAAGCGTACATCGTTGATCTCTGCAGATAGGTCCGGGGATGGTATGCTGAGTCTATATGATAGTGATCAAAAACTTCAGTGGAATCAGAAAGCTAAACCAGTCCCTAAAACATCTCAAAACAATGGAAAAGTTCAGGGCGCTGAAAAGAAAAAAGGGGAATAATGATTTAGTTGCATGATCCGCTATACTATTCTCGTTCTCAATTTTGCTTTTAGTGTATATGGGCAGACACCCTATCAGCAAAAAAAACTGTTAGACCTGTCTGAAGAACATTTGATAAGATCACGGACCCAAAAGGTCCAAGCGGATTCAATGGCCAGATCAAAGAACTGGCCCATTGTTGGCCAACTGGCCAGTGGCGAAGAATATTGGTTAAAAAAACTCGCTGTGAATGGCATGCCTATTTATTATTGCACCGAGAATCTGGTCTCTGCCGTTTCTATTTCGACCGATCATGTTTGGCCCGGTGGAGAGAGCCAATTATTCCTGAACGGCAGTGGGATGATAGTTGGTGAATGGGATGGGGGCCGTGTCCTTATCGAACATCAGGAACTCGAAGGTCGTGCGTTCCAGATCGATGAATATCCAGATCTCAGTGATCATGCCACGCATGTAGCGGGTACCATGATCGCTGAAGGTGTGAACCAGCAGGCTCACGGTATGTCCAATACTGCGATCTTATATGCAAATGGCTGGGACAATGATGATTCAGAGATGGCCGCGGCCGCTGCTGATGGGCTAATACTTTCCAATCACTCATACGGTACACGTGGCGGTTGGCACTGGGACTCCTTTAGTGATGAGATGTGGGTGTGGTGGGGCGACACGGATGTGGATCCCACGGAAGACTACCATTTTGGTTTTTATGATGAACAGTCACGACAGTGGGATGAGATCGCCTATAATGCTCCGCACTATTTGATAGTACTTTCTGCCGGAAATGACCGTAATGATGGGCCCGATCCTGGTACGGAACATTGGGTCTGGTCATCCATGGACAATGATTGGGTACTCTCTACCGATGCTCGTAATAATGATGGGCCATGGGATTGTATCTCTTACCATAAGATAAGTAAAAATGTGCTAACGGTAGGAGCTGTCAATGATATTAGTGATGGATACAATGGAGCCAACAGTGTGAATATTTCTTCATTCAGCTCTGTTGGTCCTGTGGATGATGGTCGTATCAAACCTGATATTGTGGCGAATGGTGTTGGATTATTGTCGTCAGTCTCTTCATCCATTGAGGCCTATGATTCATACTCTGGTACATCAATGGCAGCCCCCAGTGTTACCGGGTCACTGATCTTGGTTCAACAATGGTACCAGGAGCGACAGGACACTCTAATGCAGGCTGCTACTCTAAAGGCCCTGGCCATTCATGCTGCTGACGAGGCTGGTGAGCATGACGGTCCTGATTATCGTTATGGCTGGGGGTTAATGAATACATCCCGTGCAATTGAGATTATCTCACAACTGGGAAATGGCCACCTGATCCATGAAACAGTGTTATCGGATGGTGACAGCATTGATATACAGGTGTCATCCAGTGGAAGTCATCCTCTTAGAGCAACGATATCATGGACAGATATTCCGGGGATACCTACTGCGCCAAGTGTGAACCCACCTGACATTATGTTAGTGAATGATCTGGACCTGCGTATCATTCATGAGAGTGGAACCATTTATGACCCGTACAAGCTCAACCCCTATTATCCAGATAATCAGGCGATCACAGGAGATAATATTGTCGATAATGTGGAACAGGTCCATGTAGCAAATCCGGAACCAGGATCTTACTCGATCAGGATCACTCATAAAGGTTCTATAGGGATCGGTCAGCCAATAGGTATTATTGTATCCTATGATGTTCCAGGTAACCGAATGATCCATGTTGGTTCGAATGGCGATGATCTGGCCGGTGATGGATCAGAAGAAAACCCTTTGGCCAGTATCCAGGCTGCGATCGATCTGTCCCTTTCAGGTGATACTGTTCTTGTGCACCCCGGTACATATAATGAATCAATTCAGATAGTATCCATGGGAATCCTATTAGCATCTGAATTTTTGTTCAGTGATGAGAATTCTGATATTGGATCTACAAATATTGTTGGCATGGCAGGGCAACCATCAGTACGCCTGGATGAGGCAGGGTATTCCACTCGCATAGTGGGGTTGACCATCTCTCACTCCGATAATGAACAAGGGCCTGGGATTCACTGTGTATCCAGTTTTCCCACGATCGAGAACTGTAGGATAATGGATAATTTTACTAATTCTAATGGTGGTGGTGTGTACACGCAGGAATCAAATGTGACCTTTATAGGTACGGAGATATACCAGAACACTGGATCGGTCGGCGCTGGGATATATGCGCTGGGATCCAATATTGAATTGGAAAAGGTATTATTAGCGGATAACCATTCCACATTGGATGGGGCCGCGTTATATATGATGCAAACAGATCTGTATCTTGACCATGTTACCATTACCGAAAATGTGGCCGGGGATGATGCTGGAGCGATATATCTACGTTACGGTTCAAACGTATCGGTAATGAATTCCATTTTGTGGAACAATGTACCACAGGAGATCGTATTCTCACCTGTTGGCGGCGAAAATTTCATTGAGATATATTTTTCAGACCTTTATGGAAGTATTTCTGGGATAGAGACCAACAATAATGGTAATACGACCTTCGGGCTGACCAATGTTATAGACCATGATCCAATGTTCTGCCTTTTGGATAGTATTGATTTTTCACTTGATTCAGGCTCACCCTGTGTTGGTACTGGTGAGAATGGTTCAGACATGGGTGCATATGGTATTGGTTGCGAGCTGGTGGGTATTATGGATAATTCCGATCAGGCGGAAGAACAGTTCATGCTGTATCCTGCATTTCCTAACCCTTTTAATCCTTTAGTCAGAATAGAACTGAACATTCCTAATATCCCTGCCAATAACATAATGGTTCATATCATGGATATTAAAGGACGTAATATTGCTACATTATTGGATGAAAAGGGAATATCCGGGTATCGATCCTTGGTCTGGGATGGCAGGGGCGATAATGGAACTCCTGTTCCTGCTGGGTTATACTTTGTTCGTGCAAGTACGGTCTCAATTATAAAAGTACAAAAGATATTATTGCTCAAATAGCTTAATGGATCACTATATGATACAATGGTCGATCAACAGCAACAATACTATATAGGAGATAATATGGAACCAAGATCAGAGATCCTTGAACAATACCAGAGAGAATGTTCACCAGAAGAATACCAAGAGATCAGACAGCTTTATAAAGATCATTCTATAGCCGAGGAACAGAGAAATATATTGGGCCTGCTGTCAACCCTCACAGAAGATTGTGTCTATACATTACCCCAGGCAGGCCATAGTTGGAAAGGGCAAGAGGGCGCTGCCCAGTTCTACAATGAATTATTAACTGCTTTTCCTGATATTGATTTCCAACTGGAGAATATAGTGATCGGACCCCAGGGAGTGTGCGAACTGGCTCGTGTAACTGGGACCCATCGGGAATCCTGGTTAGGTAGAAAGGCAGATGGACAAACCGTAGATTTCAAGGTTGTGATCTTTTTCCCTTGGGACCCTGAGCACAAACTTTTCAAGGGTGAGATCATGTATATTGACCATTTTCATGAGCTAATGGGAAGAACTGAATGAAGAGTATCGATCTTCGTAGTGATACAGTGACTCTACCGCCCCGGTCCATGCTGGATGCGATAGCTTCCGCACATCTTGGTGATGATGTATTTCAGGAAGACCCTACCATAAACAAACTTGAATCTCTGGCAGCTGAAACTATGGGAAAAGAAGCAGGTCTTTTGGTTCCCAGCGGTACCATGGCAAACCTTACTTCAGTTCTATCACACTGTGACAGGGGATCGGAAGTTATCCTTGGTGATCAAGCACATACTTTTATGTATGAAGCTGGTGGTATCTCTGCCTTTGGCGGTATCCACTCTCGGCAGATCTCGAACCAGCCGGATGGAACATTAAAATTGGAAGATATCGAGGGAGCCATCCGCCAGGATAATGTTCATTTTCCTCCAACAAGATTGATCTGTTTAGAGAATACACATAATCGTTGTTCCGGAATGCCATTGACCGTTGAATATACCAAAAATGTGGCTGAACTGGCTGGAGATCATGGTATATCAGTTCATGTGGATGGTGCCCGGATATTCAATGCTGCTACAGCACTGGGTGTCAATGTCAGGGAACTATCTGAGCCTGTGGATTCGGTCTCATTCTGTTTGTCGAAAGGTCTATCAGCACCTGTGGGCTCTCTGGTTTGCGGGTCTAAAGATTTTATTGCTCAGGCACGTCGCAATCGAAAGGCACTGGGAGGTGGAATGCGCCAGGCAGGGATCATTGCTGCTTCCGGTATAGTAGCTTTGACAACAATGGTCGATAGGATCAGCGATGATCACCGGAACGCCAGAACACTTGCAAAAGGGATCGCCAAGATAGATGGATTAAGTATCGCGCTTGATACAGTAAGAACGAATATAGTTTATTTTTCCTTGGAACTACATGACATACCCGGAGAAGTATTAGTGAACAGAATGTCCGAACTTGGAATAGACTTTTTTGAGCTAAGCCCCCATACATATCGTTTGGTAACGCACGCAGATGTTGATGAGAATGACATGGAAACGACCCTGGAAGCATTTAAAACGGTCATGGAAGATCTTTAAATGTACCAAGAGTGGCTGACAAGAAATATTGTATGTTCTACCTCATTAGTTCTTGTTATTAGTTCTGGTCTCGCTAATGATAATGTTCTTTTCCCTGGTACGGTCTTTGATACTGATGGTGAAATAATTTCCATCGATAAACTATCCAGAGATAGAACAGTCTGTGTGATCACTGTAAAAGCAACCTGGTGTCCGGTCTGTCGAGAACAGTTGATCAGGATCCGTGACCGGTTAGCGGAATATAAGCGTTGTAATCTGACCTTTCTCGTACTGGTTCCTGGGGAACCAGAAGCGATCAAACATCTTAAGGAAATGACTCGTTTGCCGTTTCCATTCATCCAGGATAAAGAGTTACGAATTTCAGAACGGTATTCTCTCGATCGTCCACCTGTAGAGATCTTTCCTGCCATATTCATTCTCAACAAAGATCGTACACTACGCTGGATGCATCGCGGGAGGGGACCTGATTACTATAGTGACCAAGCCCTAAGCGATTATCTGGATTGTTCAAACTGGATCTGAGGCGACACCACATCATATATTGACCCTATCTGTGTCCAATGGGTAGATTTGCTTCCGTGACCATTAGATTGAATATCGTAAAATAAAACTGGTCATTCATAGCCAAAATACCCTCTGAAAGGTGTGAATATGCTCATTTTTATTAACAGCCTTATGTTATTAGTGTTCGTTTCATCGCTCACTGCCCAAACCAATGTAGGCGGTGATATATTGGACGAAATACCCCTTCACCCATTACCGGAAGAAATGACATTTGAAGAATACCAGGATATGAACCGTCGACTTAGCATTGGTCTTGCTCTCGCGGCTACTGTCCCTGTTCCAGGTATTGTACACCAGTATGCTGGTGAAAAAGAGACCGCAAAGAAGCTTTTTTATATTAGTGCCGGAGGATTTGCGACCTTTATTGTAGCAGCGGTCACTAGCGATCCTGGTGAACCAGAATGGCCAGAATCTGATTATGAGATCTTTTATTTGAATGAAGGCCAGGATAATGAACGGCGTTTTGAGAAAATTCCGACTGGGATAAATGGTGACACTACCTATTATAAGTTCAACCAAATATATAAAGAAGAGTCTCGCGGTGATGGGACATTATTTGTATTAGGTGCTGCCACGATCTTGGGGGTCTACCTCTATGATACCATTCATGGTTTAAAAATGATCCATGATAAGAGGGAAGCAGTGCGCTATAAATTTGGAAAAGATCTTAAACTTTCCCTGCGTCCATCCTTTGATCCCTTTGCCAGGAAAGCTGGTATAGGTCTGCAGCTTTACTTTTGAGCAAGCGTTGTTTTCGTGCAGGCTCGAGATAACTCAGAGAAATTTTGAATTTTTTATTTTCCATTGTCTTTCCCTCACTCTATAAATGAAATGGTTCTTTTATATAACTCTATCTGTCTCGCTATTATCATGCCAGACAGATGGTGATCATGAAAAACTGAGAACGATCATGGTTGAAGATCAGATAATAGAGCGGGGTATCAAAGATCCACGATTATTGGATATTATGAGAACGATCCCCAGGCATGAGTTCGTACCAGAAAAATATCGAAGTGCCGCTTATGAGGATGGACCCTTACCCATTGGGTATGACCAGACCATAAGCCAACCATTTATTGTAGCATTCATGACCGAACATTTGCAGGTGGAACCAGATCATAAAGTGTTGGAGATCGGGACCGGATCAGGCTATCAGGCTGCTGTACTAAGCGGAATGGCGGATCATGTTTATACGATAGAGATAGTAAGTGAACTGGCTCTGGAATCAAGATCGAGATTAAAAGCCATGAGCTTTAATAATGTTACGGTCTTGGCCGGAGATGGTTATAAAGGATGGCCGGAAGAAGCACCTTTCGATCGGGTCATGGTGACGGCTGCTCCAGAAAAGATCCCGCAAGCGTTAGTGGACCAGTTAAGAGTTGGAGGCAGAATGGTGGTGCCGATAGGGAAACAGCATGGGATACAGTATCTCTGGGTCATAACCAAACAGAAGGATGGCACCATTGTAAAAGATAAGGTTTTACCGGTTCGTTTTGTCCCCATGGTCAAAGGAGAATGACCCAAGTTTGAACAACAATATTCTTTTTTGATCGATATGAAAAAACTTCTGATTCACTTTTTTGTGCTACTGACCGTTATGTTCTCTAAGAACCTGACGCTCGAATCCCGTTTCAACCCACCTGCCAGAGAACTCATGGACGTGGAGATCATTGGCGATATTATGATAATTCCCGGAAACCTGGACGGTTATGATTTTTTTGATATTTCCGATCCGACCAACCCGGTGCATATCTCGAATATTGAGGTGCCTATGGGTAACCGTGCGCTCTCCGGGTTCTGGGTAAAAGCAAAAGATAGTGTTGCTTATTTTTCCAGCAGAACACGCGGTGAGGGCTCTGCCATTGTCAATTTTAATGATCCTTCTGATCCTGTACATATCGGCTCTCTTTCTTTGGACGGTGCTGGTGTGAATAATCCATCCTTGGAAGGATTGGATATTTTAGAGAATATGCTTGCCGTTGCGGCGCATGAGGATGGGGTTTTCATTTTTGATATCGATGATCCATATAATCCGGACCTGAATTATATGTTCGAATGCGGGAACGCTTGGGATGTGGCGTTCATTGATTCCAACCATATCGCTATCGGGAATGGTGAATATGGTCTGATACTTCTTGAAATATCCTGCTCTATTGAACCATGTTCTCAGACCACTATCGTAACAGAGGGTGCCGTAAAGGATGTTGAACATCGGGATAGTTCACTATATGTTGCTGAAGGTTCAGCAGGGATCGCACTGTATGATATCTCTGATCTGGAGAGTCCGATCCTTCTGGATCAGTATGATACTGAAGGCTTGGCAAATAAGATCGCCCTTTTTGGTGGAAACAAGGTAGCCGTTTCCGATTGGGAAGATGTAAAGATCTTAGAGTGGACCGGAACAGAACTGGAACTGGTAGGATATAAAAAGACCGGAAAACGAACCATGGCCATTGCTGCAAGGGACAGTTTCATATATTCAGCTGAGTGGCAGCATCTTCAGACCTTTAGGTTCGGCGAGATCAATGATGCAGACATGGATATTAGTTCCTGGGATATTGCGTTTCCGGCATTGGAGATGGGCACAAGCGATACGTTCGAACTCTTGATCGAGAATAATGGGCAGTACCCGCTCGGTCTTATTGCACCGAGCCTGACACACAATGATTTTTATGTGGTTGATTTCCCCGAATATATGGAGCCCGCTGAATCAACAGCCGCAAAGGTGATTTATACAAAATCGAACCAGAATGCATCTGGGATCATGCAGATCTCTACAAATGACCCTGATGAACCGGATATCTTTGTTCAGCTGGTGGGGAACTATGAAGGTGGAATTATCGGTATCGATGCCCCAGAATTCTCTCTTCCTATAGTGGCCAATGGAACAGGGACATTCACCCTTAGTGACCATCTGGGACAGATCGTTGTTATCGCATTTTTCGCACCCGGGTGACCCGTCTGCAGTCCGGAGTTATCGGACTTTGAAACAGCGATCTGGCAGACCTTCCCGCAGGATAGTGTAATCGTATTAGGGATCACTGCTGTAAACCAGAATCAGATCGACCAGTTCCTTGATGAGAATGGGATCACCTATCCGATCTTGCAGGATGAGCAGTCTGGAGGTGGTAGTGGTCCGGGGGGTTTCGGTGGTGTTACCTACGATGATTATTATATTCCGAACCAGGGATCACCGTATCCAAGAGACTTTATCGTGGACCAGAATGGAACCCTGGTCTACGCTAATAATGAGATAGATACAGAATATATGATCTATATCATTGAAGACCTGTTGGTGGATGGATCACTACAAACATTTTATTCGAAGATCATTCCAGACGAGATCACTCTTTACCCGGTCTATCCAAACCCGTTCAATCCTGTTACAACCATCCTATTTGATCTTCCTAATATAGAGAAGTTGAGCACAACCTCTCTGCATGTGTATGACCTGAACGGTCGAATAATAGAAACATTGGTCGAAGATCTTACAGAACCTGGAACACACAAGGTCTACTGGAACGCTGAACAGTACGCAGGGGGGATCTATTTCGTTCGGCTTGGGTCAGGTTCAAAGATTCGAAACCAAAAATTAATTCTATTGAAATAAATTCGACCCATGTTTAAGTGGGTCCTATCAGTTCTCGTTCTCTTGTCTGTGCTCTCTGCACAGAAAAGATGGTACAGAGGGAACATGGAAGGGATGGGCGAGTTCACTATGGATATTAGTGTTAATGGTCTGGAAGATCCAGCGTGGGAAGATAAGGTCAGGCAGGTGACCCTCTTATTTTTGGATCAGTATAAGGTGAAGATCAACCCCAAGCGGTTCTCACCGATACTTCAGCTTCGGTTCGATATCCTTGATTCTCGAGTGAATCCGGTCTCCGCTTATAATATAGAGATCTCTGTGATGGATTTTTATGTTCCCCATAATGAATACACCGAGAATCTTCAGAAGAAAGAAATGGTAAAAAGTTTCAAATCAGGTAAAATATATGAGCGTCAGGTCCTGGGTCAGGTATCCAGCGATATGCTACGTGAAGACATGGAAAAAAAATTGATGCTGCTACTCGATGGTTTTGTTGATCAGTGGTTTCGGGACAATCCGACCAGACAATTTTAGCCCCCGCCTGGATCTTCGCAAATATTTGACATATCTTTTCTTCAATGTAAATTCATTGGTTTTCTAAAAATATGATACAAAAAAACACAGAAATATCTTTATTAGTGCACTTTTTAGCACTCTTTCTCTTACTGGCTCTTGTTAGTGCAGAAACTATGGAATCGGATCAGGTGGGGTCCCAGACCGGCAACCGCTTAGCGGTATTGGAGTTTGGTTCCAAGGGTATCTCTGCGCCCATGAAGATCCTCCTAACGGAACAGTTCCGTGAGACACTCAAAAAACTCAATATGTATGAAGTGCTGGACAAAGGGTTCACTGATCGTGTAGAGATCTTTTATCCGGGTGAGACTGTCTATGGTGAGTGTGCAACATTGAGATGTATCACCGAGCTCGGAAAAATGCTTGGAGTGAACTATTTAGTGTGGGGTACGATAAATGAGAAAAATGATGAATATTTTATTGAGGGTCGTCTTTTTTCGATTGATCTGGAGATGGAGGTAAAAGGTTTTTCGCTTCAGAATATGGCCGCGGTAGATAGTGTGAAATTAGAGATGAAAAAATTGGCTTATGATATAAGCGGACTTGATATACCGGATACTCTGAGCATAGGGTCCGTGAGCACGATATCCAGTGTAGATTCTCTGGAGGGAAAGAAAAATAGTAGGATATGGGCCTTACTTCCCAGGATCCCAGGTAAGGTAAGATCCCTTATTTATTCCACTGCCATACCGGGAACAGGGCAGATCTATTCTAAAAGGAATTACACAGGTTTTGGTATTATTGGAACAGAAATGATATTGGGAGGTCTTGCGCTGCTTGCACATTCGAACTATAAGAGATCGTGGGGAGGTTTTGAATCTACCTATAATAGTTATCAGAGTGAGACAGATCCTGCTACCCTATTGGAGATGCGACCTGATATAATCAATTATGCGAATGATACCCAGAAGTATAACAACTTTATGAAGGGGGTCCGGAATATCGGCCTGGCGGTCTGGGGTATGAATATGGTACATGCTTATATTGTTGGTCCGGAAGATATTTTTGTGGAAACAGATGACCTTAGTATTGATGAATATGGCCAGTTACAAGGAGCATCCAGAATGAAGGTCTGGGATCTGATGTCAGGTTTTGGTGTGCGCGGGATAATCCTCCGTCCGATCTTCAAGGGTTCATCTCTGTCGGCCTATGATCCTTATACGGATGCGGGTCTATTGCTACACACTCCTTTGGGCCTACATCTTGGACCTGTATTCACATCACTGAGTTTCGAGATGACAAAATACTCTTTTCATAGCCCAGACTTTAATAATACTGTCACCGGTACATCTTTCTCGACCGCGCTCAACCTTGATCTTTCCAGGCTGGTGCGATTTGGTGGGAACCAGTTAAGGAAATATATCTTTCTGGGTCGTTCCAGCTATACGGATGGAAAAGGGTTTATGATTGGTGGGGATATAGCTTTCCAGTTTGGCTCGTCCCCTCTTTTTATGGCATTGATGGGACGAGCAAATATAGTTAGCCTTTTGTCCACCGGTACCAGTGCCTGGGTTACCATAGGTGCGAACATTGGTCTGGACATACCATAGGTCGGCAAGGGCTATAGTATATATTGCTGTAGCCTTAATATTCTCCTGTAATGATGCTGAATATCAGCTGGACAATGAGTTCGACCCAACTAATCTTGGTCTAGAGCCTCCTGCCGCATTTTTTCATCCTGGGGTCATTGACACACTCTCGGTCGGGGATACAGGTTCCTTCCAACTGTATAGTTATAAGATAACAGGAGTAGCTGGTGCCCATCTGAATGTGCTGTATGATTGGGGGAGCATAACTATTGATTCGGTCACCCTTGATCCTTTTTTCGTGAACGAGAACAATGAGTGTATCATGTTCTGGGAAGATGATCAGGGTATGCTGGATGTTTTTCTCTTTTACCATCCTACCTTGAATACCAGGACCGCCAGTGGTACTGGGTCAATGGCAAGTGTCCATTTCCGGGTCATGAGTGATGGTATATCTGAATTGGTATATGGTGATTCCACGAGATTTGTAGATGAAGTGAACAGCCCGGTAACCATTAACGAATATGGGGTCGGATCCATTGATGTCACGAACCCATAAAACTATAATCTCTATCATCATTTGTTTCTATCCAGGTTATATAATTGGCAATAACTGTGATGAACCTGAATCAATTGACCCGTATGATCTACCTTTGACATTTACGAGAAGCACTCTTAACACTGGTAATGATTTTGAAAAAACAGACGGGATCACATTTTCTGCCGAGGATTACATTTATGAGATAGTGCTCGAGACCGATACAGATACAGGACTTGATGATACTATTACTATTTACATTGATCTGTGCAATCCACAGACAGACTATGATGCCGATATTGGTGTTTTCAGGGGTTGCTCTGGGGCACCGATAGTTTTGGAGGAACAGGATGGATGTCTCTGCGGATTGTGTCACCACCAAATGGTAGCCCCTGAAGGTGAGTTTAGTGGTAATGTGGATTATATACCGATCGTACGTAGTGTGACCCTTGAAGGCCCTGGTGAATTCTATATAGTTGTTGATGGATTTAGTGGTGCTACAGGCACCTTTGATATGGCAATAGGTGAGGTTCTAAGTTTTGAAGAGGAGTCTTTGGCAGGAAATAATAGTTATGTTGATGTGACATTCAACGATGCTATCGGAGTGTTCGGTGTTGATCCAGATTCTTGGGTTCCCCATCCCCCTCCTATCAATGTGGCTGAGATTCAAAACTATTTTGAGTTTGATATAGAGTCTAATGGTGGAGATGCTGAAAGCGTGACACTTACAAATGCCTCTATTTTAGAGCAGGGTGAACCACCGGGTATAGTACAAATAAGATTTGATCTCAATATCCCACCCGCAAGCGGAGAAGAAGAGCTAATGATCTTCCCCGTGTTTGATACCTGGAATAATGGATCACCAAACGTAACTGATTATTATGGTCCACACCCCATGAACTATCATTTTGTACCATTTGCTGAGGAGACTATTTGGGTCAATTTGAATCCAATGATGCCCCCTACAATTGATGTAAACTATGATTCCCTGGCAGATGACAATAGCCATGTGGTCATTGTTTTTTCCGAAGGGATTTATACGGATTATGATGGTGATGGTGCGTCTGGCGGGGTGGGCCCATCCGATTCTCAAATATATGAGAGTGGTTTAGGAGCGAACATCCAAAGTATTGTCCG